>CDZU01016588.1_pt1 | contig 101289 bp, 114 predicted proteins | sample 557441 | NCBI WGS metagenome assembly CDZU01 (sample SAMEA3182114, study PRJEB8094) | gut metagenome | biome: human; feature: gut; material: Stool; isolation source: human stools | place: Canada | collected 2013-06-10
GGCGGCGTTACGACGTGCCGGCCGCGGTACGGGGCGAGTATGCGACGCCGGCCTACCCGCTCGAAGTCGGGCAGGAGATCGCGGGGCGGATCAACAAGGGCGGACTGTGGAACAGGAGGAAGAAGCTCGACCGCTACGAGATGCGGATGATCGTGCCGCGGTGGCACTACTCGTCGCAGGCGCCGATCGACAAGGAGGGACGGTTCGCGCTCAACGGCTTCGACTTCCCCGACAGCACGCTCTACGTGCTGCGGCCCGCGGCGGCGAAGGGGCTGCTGCCGGAGGCCTACGTGAAGGTCGCGCGCGATTCGTTCCCCAAGGTGGGGACGCTGCCCCGCGTGCCGGAAGCGGATGCGGCGAGTCCCTACCTCGCCCAGGCACGGCACTACATCGAGCAGCGAGGACAGACCGATATGCGCAACATCCTCATCGACACGGTGTATGTCACGCATCACAAACGCCTCGAATCCACACGGCCCGAGCATCGGCTGGCGGCGCATACATGGGATATGCAACAAATAAAAGAAATGGGCGCATATAGTATAATGGAATTCGTCCAGCGTATGCCGGGAATGAATTTCATCGGAGGCAGATTGTCATATCATGGAGCGAATGTCTCTTTTATGATAGATGGAGTACTCGATAATACAACAACGCCTCATAGTGCAGATGCGGATTTTCAAGCAGGATCGACCATCGGGCAGCTAATCGTTACGGGAACGAAAAAGAAATCGATGACGGAGATTGCTTTGGAACGAGGAGGATTGGAACCCGATAAAAATTTGACCATGCCAATATGTACTACATGGCCGATGGAATGGATTTCACGCATTGATCTAATCGCCGGAGGGAATATGTTTTTATGGGGCGTTTTCGATGGAGCTATCGTCTCGATTACGACCAAAACGGGAGATGAATTGGATCAAGCATTGGCGGTTGCGCCAGCTATTGACGTGAGTATAGCTTCACCGTTAGGTTATCAAACCCCTGCGGAGTTTTATGCTCCGGCATACGCGACGGAGAAGGCCCGTCGCTCGATGGCTCCCGACTACCGCACGACGCTCTACTGGAACCCGACTGTCAAGCTCGACGATACGGGACAGGCCATCGTCGAGTTCTACACCTCCGACGCACCGGCCGATTACGACATCTCTATCGAGGGCGTCACGCAGACGGGGAAAATCGTACAGCGCCGGCAACGGCTGCGGCCCGAATAGATTGCGGATTCGCAGCGGGAGATACCCGAAGCGGATATTCTCCCCAACGTTCGGGCGCATTCATCGAGAAAAACGTGTACCTTCGACTGCATCCAAACCCTCCCGCTCGGCAATGCTCAAATAAATAAATTCGACATTGCTCTCGCTTATTCGTATCTTTGGCTGACACCGAAGATACTCCGCCTCGGCAATCGCAAATAAATTTGCATTGCTCTCGGCTTAATCGTATCTTTGCCGGAAGATTTAACATCAAACGAGATACAATGGCTTTACAATGCGGAATCGTCGGTCTGCCCAACGTCGGCAAATCGACCTTGTTCAACTGCCTGTCGAACGCCAAGGCGCAGGCGGCAAATTTCCCCTTCTGTACGATCGAGCCCAACGTGGGCGTCATCACCGTACCCGACGAACGGCTCGTCCGGCTGGCGGAAATCGACCGCCCGAAGCGCGTCGTGCCGACCACGATCGAGATCGTCGACATCGCGGGCCTGGTCAAAGGGGCCTCGAAGGGCGAGGGGCTGGGCAACAAGTTCCTGGGCAACATCCGCAACACCAACGCCATCATCCACGTGCTGCGCTGCTTCGACAACAGCAACATCACCCATGTGGACGGCTCGGTAGACCCCGTGCGCGACAAAGGAATCATCGACACCGAGTTGCAGCTCAAAGACCTCGAAACCGTCGAGAGCCGGCTGGCGAAGACCCAGAAGCAGGCCACGTCGGGCGGCGACAAGAATGCCAAGCGCACCGTCGAACTGCTGCTCCAATACAAGGCCGTACTCGAACAGGGCCGCAGCGCCCGCACCGTCGAACTGGACAAGGAGGACCGCAAGCTGGTGGCCGATCTCAACCTGCTGACCGACAAACCGGTGCTCTACGTCTGCAACGTCGACGAACGGAGCGCCGCGACGGGCAACGCCTACACCGAGGCGGTGCGCGCCGCCATCGCCGACGAACGGGCAGAAATGCTGGTGATCGCCGCAGCGACCGAAGCCGACATCGCCGAACTGGAAGAGTACGACGAGCGGCAGATGTTCCTCGAAGAGATCGGCTTGCAGGAGTCGGGCGTGGCGCGGCTCATCAAATCGGCCTACAAATTGCTCGACCTTCAAACGTTCTTCACCACCGGTGCCGACGAGACGCGCGCATGGACGTTCCGCAAGGGGATGAAGGCGCCGCAGACGGCCGGCATCATCCACACCGACTTCGAACGCGGCTTCATCCGCGCCGAAGTCATCAAGTACGACGACTACGTGACGCTGGGCTCCGAAAAGGCGTGCCGCGACGTGGGCAAGATCGGCATCGAGGGCAAGGAGTACGTCGTGCAGGACGGCGACATCATGCACTTCCTCTTCAACGTCTGATCGCGCGAAACGGAAGGACGGAATCCGCCGGCGCATCGGAATCTTTCCGCGAGCCAGCCGTGAAACCGACACGAAATAAAACACCTAATATCTCGCCATCATGAACAGGGAACACATCAAGTATGCGATCATCGGCATCGCCATCATTCTGAGCGCCTATCTGCTGGGACGCGCCTACACCTACAAGTACCGCTCGCAGGACACGGTGGTCGTAACCGGTCTGGGCGAAACGGAGTTCGAGTCGGATCTGATCGTATGGAGCGGCGTGCTGACGGCCGAGGCCGCAGAGGCGGCCGACGGCTACCGCCGGATCGAACAGAGCAAGCGCAAGGTCAGCGACTACCTCGCAGCGAAGGGGATCGACGCGAAGCAGGTCGTATGGAACTTCGTCAACGTCGACAAGACCTACCAAACCGTATACAGCGCCAACGGCAACTACGCCGGACAACGTTTCACGGGGTACTCGCTGCGGCAGGAGTTCAGCATCGAATCGACGGACGTCGATCTGGTGGAGAACGTCTCGCGCGAAATCTCGGCGCTCATCGCGCAGGGCGTATCGATCGAGGCGCGCCAGCCCGACTACTACTATACGAAACTCGACGACGTGAAGCTGTCGCTCATCGAACGCGCTTCGGCCGATGCACGGGCGCGTGCCGAGAAGATCGCGCAGAACGCCGGAACGGGCATCGGCGCCGTAGCCTCGGCGCGCATGGGCGTCTTCCAGATCACGGGCGCCAACGCCAACGAGGAGTTCTCGGCCGGCGGATCGTTCAACACCGCGAGCCGTCACAAGAAGGCCCGCATCACGATGCGCATCGAGTATCGGATCAAATAGTGCCGCCATGAACCTCTCGGAACGGATTCTCCGCATCGCTACTTCGCACTGGACGGAACGCTGTTGCTTCGCGCTGACCCTCGCCGCCGCGCTGACCGGCGACGGTCGGATGTGGATCGCGGCGGGAACGGCCGTCGCACTGACCGTCGGTGCGATCGTCGCCGGCAGCATCGCCCCGCTGCGGGAGGCACGGCACGCGGCACGCGACTTCCCGCATACGCCCGAATACGAAGCCTACGCACGCCGCCGTGCGGCGAACGAGGCCGACGACCGGCATCGGATCGAACTGAAATAGCGTCGGCTCGGGCAGACCCGGGCAAAACGCCGCACTCCGATTCGGGTCGGCCGCTCCCGCGCCGAAAAGCAGGCGGCGGGAGAGACCCGCGACCGGAAAAAAAGAGAGTATAAGGATTTAAATTATATACACGGAAATGACAAGACCTGTACGGGTGCGTTTCGCCCCCAGCCCCACGGGACCGCTCCATATCGGCGGTGTCCGCACGGCACTCTACAACTATCTGTTCGCACGCCGCCACGGCGGCAAGATGATCCTCCGCATCGAGGATACCGACTCGCAGCGCTTCGTCCCGGGCGCCGAAGCCTACATCATCGAGTCGCTCGAATGGTGCGGCATCCATATCGACGAGGGCGTCGGGCAAGGCGGTCCCCACGCCCCCTACCGCCAGAGCGAACGGCGCGAAATCTACCTGAAATACGCCCTGCAACTCGTCGACGCGGGCTGGGCCTACTACGCCTTCGACACGGCCGACGAGCTGAACGCCCTGCGCGCGCAGTACGAGGAACGCGGCGAGACCTTCGCCTACAACGCCTCGGTACGCGAACGGCTCGCCACGTCGCTCGCCCTGCCGGCCGACGAGGTGCGGGCGCGCATCGAGCGCGGCGACCAGTGGGTCGTCCGCTTCAAGATGCCGGCCGACGAGACGGTGCGGATGCACGACCTGATCCGCGGCGACGTGGAGGTCAACACCTCGACGCTCGACGACAAGGTGCTCTACAAGTCGGCCGACGCACTGCCGACCTACCATCTGGCCAACATCGTGGACGATCACCTGATGGAGATCACCCACGTCATCCGCGGCGAGGAGTGGCTCCCCTCGCTGCCGCTGCACTACCTGCTCTACCGCGCTTTCGGCTGGGAGGCCACGCAGCCCGAATTCGCCCACCTGCCGCTGTTGCTCAAACCCACGGGCGGCGGCAAGCTCTCGAAGCGCGACGGCGACAAGATGGGCTTCCCCGTCTTCCCGCTCTTCTGGCAGTCGCCCACGGGCGAGACGGCGCACGGCTACCGCGAAGACGGTTACTTCCCCGAGGCGTTCATCAACATGCTGGCGCTGCTGGGCTGGAACCCGGGCACGGAGCAGGAGCTCTTCTCGATGCAGGAGCTCATCGACGCCTTCTCGTTGGAGCGTGTGTCGAAATCGGGCGCGCGCTTCCAGCCCGACAAGGCCAAATGGTTCAACGCCCAGTACATGCACCGCAAGAGCGACGCCGAACTGGCCGCACTCTACCAGCCGATCCTGCGCGCGCACGGCATCGAGGTGACGGACGAGGTGGCGGGCCGCGCGGCAGGGATCATGAAGGAGCGCGCGACCTTCATCACCGATCTGTGGGAGCTGACCTCGTTCTTCTTCGTCGCTCCGACCCAGTACGAGGAGAAGCAGGTGCGCAAATACTGGAAGGGAGAAAACCCCGACCGCCTGCGCGAGGTGCGCGAGGTGCTGGCCTCGATCGACGACTTCTCGTTGGAGAATACCGAGCGGATCGTCCACGCATGGATCGAGCAGAAGGGCTACCCCATGGGACAGATCATGAACACGCTGCGGCTGGCGCTCGTGGGCGCAGGCAAGGGGCCGGGCATGTACGACGTCACGTCGTTCATCGGCAAGGAAGAGACGCTGCGACGCATCGACGCCCTGCTGGCGAACCTCAAACCGGTCGAATAGTGGAGATCGAACAATATCTGTGGGGCGCTTCGGCCGAAGGCGAAGGTATCCTGCTCTATACGCTGCGCTGCGCCGGCGGACGGGAGGTACGCCTCTCCAACGCCGGCGCCGCCGTGACGGGAATCTTCGCCGCAGGGGCGGACGGGAGGTCCGAAGCGTTGACGCCCGTCTTCGAAACGCCCGAAGCGCTGCTGGCCGACTACGCCGACCGCGGCAAGACGCTCTGCGCAAACCGCTACGGCTTCGGGCAACGCATCTGGCAGAGCCGCGTGGAGACCGACCGCATCGTCATGGAGCTTCCCGCCGGCGACGACGGACTACCGGCGCTGGCCGTCTTGTTCGACCTGGACGACGACGGACAGTTCGCCGTGACGCATCTGGCACGCGGGGCGACGGCGGCACCCTTCACGATGACCACGCAACTCTTCTGGCAGGGAGACTGGCGGCCGACGCTCCGCACGCAGGAGGGGCCCGCAACGGACGACGGACGTTTCTATCCCGTCGAGGGGTGGCGGCGGAACATTCTGGGCGAAGCGGCACGTCTCGACGATCCCGCAGCGGGCCGCACGATCGAGATCCTCACGTCGCAGCCCGAAATCCGCATCGTCCGGCACGACGGCCAGCTCGCCCTGCTGTGCGGCGACAGCCGTCCCGCACCGCTCGACGACGAAACCCTCTACTGCCAAAAAGACGTCTACCGGTTCTGAACGCACGATCCCTCCCCCGAAAACCGCATCCCCGCAGGATGCGGTTTTTTCATTCCGTTCGGACTCGAAAGTCGGAAAACGGATTCGAGAAGATCGGAATACAATAGATTATCAATGTATTGACAGCGGATGAAGGCCGGATCTTCCGGAATTCGATTACGATTTTTCACGAATCGCCGAAAGGCGACCGGTTTCCGTTTTCTCCACCGACTCCGATCCCTCCCGAAACCGCTTTAAAAGGAGGATATACTCCCCGATCCGGCCGAACGGAACGCAGCGGCCGAAGAAGCACGTTACAATCCGTAATATTACCCCCCCCTCTGAATTATGAATTATAAGCGTCACACGGGGTTTTCCGGTAGACAGAAAGCAGTTATTAAATTTATTTAAAAATATCTTGGCGATAAATATTATAATCCGTAACTTTGTCCCGAACACAAGAGGTATATAGATTAAAAACCCACTTAAAAAATCATGCGTATGATTAACAAAATTCTACTTTCGTTAATCGCTGTTCTCTGTCTCGACGCGACCGTCACGGCACAGAACAAGCAGATGTCGGGCACGGTGACCGATCCGGCCGGGGCGCCAGTCGTAGGCGCAACGGTTCTGGTCGAAGGCACGACGATCGGTTCGACGACCGATGCCTCGGGACACTTCTCGCTCAACGCTCCCGAAGATGCCAAACTGAACATCTCCTTCATCGGCTACGAACCGCAACAGGTCGACGTCGCCGGACGAACCCATATCCCCGTCTCGTTGAAGGAGGATTCGCACACGATAGACGACGTGGTGGTGACCGCCATGGGCATCACCCGTTCGGAGAAGACGCTCGGATACTCCGTGTCGACCGTCAAGTCGGACGAACTGACCAAGGCGCGCGACGGAAACATCCTCAACGCCCTGTCGGGTAAGGTAGCCGGCGTCAATATCTCGTCGAGCTCGGGTACGGCCGGCGGTTCGTCGCGTATCATCATCCGCGGGCAGTCGTCGCTCGGTTCGTCGGGTCAGCCGCTCTTCGTCATCGACGGTATGCCCGTGAGCAACCAGTCCTACGACCCGGGCAACGCCGGTTCGGCACTGAGCGGCGCCGCCGTCGATCCGGGCAACCGCATGGGCGACATCGCCAGCGACGACATCGAATCGATCAACGTCCTCAAAGGAGCCGCCGCGACGGCCCTTTACGGTGCACGCGCCAAAGACGGCGCCGTAATCATCACGACGAAAAAAGGCTCGAAAAACCAGCAGACGAGCGTCTCGATCAACTCGACGATGCGCTTCGAAAGCGTGCTGCGCCTGCCCGACTTCCAGAATTCGTATGCGCAGGGCGTCCCCACGACGGGCGCTTACTCCTACGGTTATCAGAACGGCTGGGGCCCCAAGATCGAGGGCCAGACCGTAAAGAACTTCCTCGGGCAGGACGTACAGCTGCGGGCGTACAAAAATAACGTAAAGGATTTCTACCAGACCGGCCATACCTATATCAACAGCGTAGCGGTATCGGGCGGCGACGACAAGAACGACTTCCGTCTGGGTCTGACGGCGCACAACCAGACCGGCGTCATCCCCAACAACGAGTACGACAAATACAACGTATCGTTCAACGGCGGACGCAAGTTCAACGACAAACTCGAAGCCCGCATCTCGTTCTCCTACGCCCACACGACCTCGCAAGGCCGTCCGGCACAGGGTTCGAACGACGTGAACGTGCTGGTCAACCAGATCAACGCGATCCCGCGCACGACCGACATCAACTGGTTGAAGAACAACTGGTACGCGCAGGACGGTACGACCGTAACGCAGGCCAGCGTGGACGAGGCGGGCAAAACGGGCAACCTCTACTGGACGGTAAACAAGAACAAGAACACCGGCACGGTAGACCGCATGTTCGGTTCGGCCGTCATCAGCTACAAGCCTGTCAAGGGTCTGACGATCACCAACAACCTCGGTACCGACTTCTTCGAGGAGCAGCGCCGGCAGATCTACGCATGGGGAACGGTCGGCCTGCCCGACGGACAGTTCAACACCAACAACATCACCTACCGTCAGATCAACAACGACCTGATGATCTCCTACGACACCACCTTCGGGAAAGACTGGTCGTTCAAGGCGATGCTGGGCCACAACATCAACCAGAACTTCACGAAGTATCTGGACGTGACGGCCAAGAACCTGCTGGTGGCGGACATCTATTCGTATGCCAACGCCGAGAGCGTCATCACGACCAACGACCAGGCCAAGTCGCGTCTGATCGGTGTCTACGGCGAGATCGACCTGGGCTACAAGGACATCGTCTACCTGAGCGTGACGGGCCGCAACGACTGGTCGTCGACCATGCCCAAGTCGCACCGTTCGTACTTCTACCCCTCGGTAAGCGCAGGCTTCGTCTTCTCGCAGCTCATCCCGCAGAACAACGTGCTGAGCTTCGGTAAACTGCGCCTGAGCTACGCCAACGTCGGCAGCGACACGGTGCCCTACGCGCTCGACTTCCTATATACGCCCGAAAGCTCGATCTTCCTGCAATACGTCGGCAACAACTCGATCCCGCACGGCGGCCTGCTGGCCTACATGGCTCCGGCCACCTATCCCGATCCCAACCTCGAACCGCAGAACCAGTCGTCGTTCGAGATAGGAACCGACCTGCGGTTCTTCAACGGGCGAATCCGACTGGATGCGACCTATTACTACAACAAGACGACGAAGAACATCGTGCGTCTGGACGTAGCCAACTCGACCGGCTTCTTCTACATGCGCAAGAACGCCGGCACGATCACCAACGAGGGCGTCGAGATCATGGCGGGCTTCACACCGGTCGAGACCAGAAATTTCAGCTGGGATCTGGACGTGAACTTCGCGTCGAACCGCCAGCTGGTCAAGAAACTCGATCCTTCGATCACGAGCTACACCCTCTCGGCCGGTTTCAACTCGCTCCAAATCAAGGCCGCGGAGGGAGAACCGTTCAGCCTCTACGGAACCTACTGGATGACCGACGACGAGGGCAACTACATCATCAAGGACGACGGTACGCGCGCCGTCAGCGAGACGACGAAAAACCTCGGCAAGGTGGCGCCCGACTGGACGATGGGCATCAGCAACACGCTGCGCTACCGGAATCTGTCGCTGAGCTTCCTGATCGACGTCCGTTACGGCGGCGTCATGTACTCGGGTACCGTCTCCGACCTGCGCGTGAACGGCATGGCCGAGGAGACGATCGGAAAGAACCGCACGGACATCGTGGACAAGGGCGTCAAACAGGACGGCACCGAGAATACGACGGCCATCACGCCCTACCAGTTCTGGTCGAACAATTACAGCTCGAAAGTGTCCGAGGCCAACGTCTTCGACGCCACCTTCGTCAAACTGCGCGAAATGGTGCTCAGCTACCAGATGCCGCAGCGCTGGTTCAAGAACTGCTTCATCGGTTCGCTGGCACTGGGCGTCGAGGGCCGCAACCTGTGGCTCATGAAGTCGAACGTGCCGCACATCGATCCCGAAACCAACATCTTCGGCCCGTCGGCCGTAGGTTCGGGCGTCGAATACTCGGCGATTCCCACGACCCGAAGCTGGGGCTTCAACATCAAATTAACCTTCTAAACAAGCAGGACGTATGAAAAGATTGATAAACAAGATTCTGTTCGGTCTCACGCTGACGGGCGGTTCGCTGGGATTACACTCCTGCGGCGACTGGCTCGACATCAACTCGAACGAACTCGCGGCGACCAAGACCGAAGCGGGTTACCTGTTCAACTACGCCGCGATCAATTACAGCAGCAAGCGCGTCGGCGGCGACCAGTGGCTCCCGATCATCTACGCCGCACAGGTGGCCTCCGACGCCGACAACTGGTTCGTCGGCGACGACATGTACAACATCAGCACCTACGCCACCGGAAACGGCTGGGTGACCTCCTATTCGAGCTGCGGGTACAACCTGCTCAAAGCCATCGAATTCGCCACGGGCGAAAACGACAGCAACTCCGTAGCCCAATGCAAGATTCTGCTGGCCAACACCGTCTGGGAGTCGTCGATGCTCTACGGAGACATCCCCTATTCCGAGGCATGGAACATCGAAGGGACGCAGACGCCGAAATTCGACACGCAGAAGGACGTCTTCTATTCGGTCATCGGCCTGCTGGACGAGGCGCTGGACGGGATCGACGAATCGAACAGCAAACGGATCGACAAGTACGACATCTACTACACCGGCGACATGGCCAAATGGCGCCGGCTGGGCAACTCGCTCAAATTGAAGTTCTACATGTACCTGGCCAACAAGGAGGACGTGGGCGACGAAATCAAGGCCATTATCGACGGAGGCGAACTGATGAACTCCTCGGCCGACGACTTCGTCTTCCCCTTCTACACGACGCCGGGCAACCAGAACCCCAACTACCAGCTCACCGTGCAGTATCCCGACTACTACGAATACTGCTTCTTCGCCAACCCGACGGTACTCGATCCGATGAAGGCGCTCGACGACCCGCGCATCCCGATCTACTTCCGCGCCAACGCCGACGGCGAGTACATCTCGCTGGAAGCGTCGGAGAAGGGTTCGGTCGTCACCGACAAGGAGATCAGCGAGAACCCGTCGCTGTGCACGGAGGCGGTCTTCCAGAAGAATAACCTGCTGCGCGCCGACTACCCCGACGTGATCTGCTCCTATGCCGAAACCATGTTCTACGTGGCCGAGGCCTACGTCCGCGGCCTGGGCGTAGCGAAGGATCTGGCGCAGGCCGACGCGGCCTACCGCAAGGGCATCGAGGCATCGTGCGTCTACAACGGCGTAGCCGCCGCCACGGCCGCTTCGTTCGCAGCCGGCGTGCCGTCGCTCTCGACGCTCGGCGGCGACGACAAGGCGCTCGAAGCGATCGCTTCGCAGCAGCGCATCGAGATGATGATGCGTCCGCTCGAAGCGTGGTCGAACCAGCGCCGCACGGGGTATCCCGCCCTGGAAGTTCCGGCGTCGATCCGCAGCTTCTACCCCGGCATCATGCACCGCTGGCCCTACCCCGAACGCGAGGGCAGCGTCAACGACAACGTTCCGCACGTCGACGGCGTCTGGACCAAGATGTGGTTCGAGAACTGACGGCGGCGACCGCAGGCACGCGCGGCAGGAAATGCGATTCCCTGCCGCGCGTTTTTTATGCTTATCCGCCCCCTATCCGACATCGTCCGGCGCGAACCGCGTCGGGCCGGCCGCCGCCGGCAAACGCAGGGAGGAAGGGCCTCGCACGAGCGTTTTTACCGTGGTCAGGCGAAAAGATCCGCATTTTTCCTTTCCGTTCTCGCCGAAAAACACTATCTTCGCCCCCGATATTCACAAAGGGGTGCCTTACTTTCCAGGCTGAGATTATACCCATTGAACCGGATACGGGTAATGCCGAGACCGGGACGCATAATCAACACCGCATACCCCTTTTCAGTTCTTTAACCTCAAATTAAAGGTTCGATGAAAAGGTTTTTACTACCCATTCTGACGGGCGTCGCCGCAGTGGCCGCCCACGCGCAGGAGAGCGATTCGGTACGCATGTACCGCCTCCAACAGATCGAAGTCACCGCCACGCGCGCCACGCCCCGCACGCCGGTGGCCTACACCGATCTTTCGCACGACGCGATCGCCCGCAACAGCTACGGCACGGATATTCCGACCGTGCTGGCGCTCACCCCCTCGATGATCGCCACCAACGAAACGGGCATCGGCATCGGCGGCACGTCGATCCGCCTGCGCGGCACGGACGCCACGCGCCTCAACGTCACGATCAACGGCGTGGCGATGAACAATCCCGACTCGCACTCGATGTACTGGTACGACACGCCCGACCTGATCTCGGCCGTAGGAACGATGCAGGTGCAGCGCGGCGCAGGCCTCTCGACCAACGGCACGGGCGCTTTCGGCGGCGCGGTCAACATGACCACCGGAGCGCTCTCGACCGAATTTTCGGGCGAAGCCTCGCTCAGCTACGGATCGTACAACACCAACAAGCAGGCCGTCGGCATCTCGTCGGGGCTGCTGGGCGGCCACTGGGCCGTCGACGCACGGCTGACGCACATCGGCTCGGACGGTTACATCGACCGCGGCGCCACGGATCTGAAATCCTATCTGTTCCAGGGCGGCTACTACAACGGACGGACGATGGTCAAACTCCTCTCGTTCGGCGGCAAGGCCAAAACCTACCTCACCTACAACGGCGTCACGATGGAGGACATGGAGCGCTACGGCCGCCGCTACCACGACAGCGGCCAGTACCAGACCTCGGCCGGCCCGCACGTACTGGCCGACGGATCGCACGTCGGCTATTACGACGACCAGACGGACAACTATCTGCAAATCAACAACCAGCTCATCCTGAACCACCGCTTCAACGACCGTTGGGCGCTCAACGCCACGGCCTTCTACACCTACGGCTACGGCTACTACAAGCAGTACAAGGACGACGCGGAACTGGCGGAATACGTCAATCTCGACACCGAAATCCAGGAGGCCGACCTGATCCGCGAGAAGATCATGCGCAACCACCTGGGCGGGCTCAACGCCTCGGCCTCCTACACCTCGCGTGCGCTCGACCTCAACTTCGGCGGTTCGTGGAGCTACTACACCTGCCCGCACTGGGGCGAGCTGGACTGGGTGGACGGCATGGATGCCGGGGCGATCGGCGGCCGCTGGTACGACAACGACGTCGACAAGCAGGACGCCAACCTCTTCGCACGCGCCAACTGGCAGGCGGCGCACGGGCTGCGGCTCTTCGCCGACATCCAGTACCGTTACGTCCGTTACGAAGCGTGGGGAACCAACGACAACTACATCGGTCAGGAGGGGATGCCGATGCAGCCTATCGACGTGGACAAGACCTACCACTTCTTCAACCCGCGCGCCGGCGTGAGCTACCGTCTCGGCGAGCGCAACAGCTTCTTCTTCTCGTTCGCCGTGGCACAGAAGGAGCCGACCCGCGGCGATTTCACCGACCGCTACATGTTCACGGCCGACTACACCTACCCCTCGTCGGAGAAGCTCTACGACTGGGAGCTGGGATACACCTACACCGCTCCCCGGCTTTCGCTGGGCGTGAACCTCTACTACATGAAATACAAGGACCAGCTCGTGCCGATGGGCCGGATCAACGACGGCTACGATGCGCTCAACGACAACGTCGACGACAGCTACCGCCGCGGCGTCGAACTGTCGGCGTCGTGGAAGGTCACCGGATGGTTCACCGCATCGGCCAACGCCACCTTCTCGCAGAACCGCATCGAGAACTACACCGAACTGCGCACCGTCTACGACAACGACGAGGACTGGAACGTCATCAGCGACGGGCCGGTAGCGCTGGGCACCACGAAACTCGCCTACTCGCCCGAAACGATCGCCAACCTCATTCTCGACTTCCACTACGGCGGATTCGAAGCGGCTTTCCACACGCAGTATGTCGGCGAGCAGTACTTCGCGAACAACGAGAACGACGCGCTGTCGCTCGACGCCTACTGCGTGACGAACCTCAACCTGTCGTACTCTTTCCGCACGCGAAACGCCCGGCGCATCCGGCTGGGCTTGCAGGTCAACAACCTTTTCAACGCCGAATACGAGAACAACGGCTACGGATACAGCACCTGGTTCCGCGATTCTCCCTCGCAGCATACGGCCCTCTACTTCCCGCAGGCGCCGCTCAACGTGCTGGCCAACGTGACCGTAAAGTTCTGAGCGGATGGACTGGAAACTCGCGCTGCAACTCGCGGGCGTCGTGCTCGGCCTGCTCTACCTCTGGCTGGAATACCGCGCCGACATCCGGCTCTGGATCGTGGGGCTCGTCATGCCGCTGGTGCACGGTGCGCTCTACTATAAATCGGGACTTTACGCCGACTGCGCGATGCAGGTCTACTACATCCTGGCCGGATTGTACGGACTCTGCGTCTGGGCGAAAAAGCCGAAGCCTGCCGAACGCGAGACCGGCCGCATCGCCCGCACGCCGGCCCGCATGTGGTTCCGCATGGCCGCCGCCTATGCGGCGATCCACGCGCTGCTCTACCTGTTGCTCGTGCGTTTCACGGACAGCACCGTTCCGTTCTGGGACAGCCTCACCACGGCGCTCTGCATCATGGCCTACTGGATGCTTTCGCGCAAATACGTCGAGCAATGGCTCGTGTGGCTGGCCGTGGACGTCGTGACGGTGGGGCTCTATCTCTACAAAGATATTCCCCTCACGGCGGGATTGTATCTGCTCTACTCCGCGCTGGCCGTCGCGGGCTACCGGCGCTGGCTCAGGCAGATCGGGCAATGACGAAAGAGGGGCGTTCGGTAGAACGCCCCTCTTTCGTCTCTTTCCGCCATGCCCCGCCGCAAACCGTTCCGCGATCGGGAGGAGCGCTCCGTTCCCGACTTTCCCCACTACATTTTCAGATAGAGGCTTTCGGGCAAATGCCGCAACAGCCACGCCGCGATGCGCCAGCGCCGCGTGACGACAGCCACGTGACGCCGCCTCTCGACGGCAGGCAGAATCTGCCGGACGGTCTTCGCCACCGGCTGCACCCAGAACAACCCCTCGCCTTTGGCCATCGCCGTATCGACCAGCCCCGGCCGTATGTCGGTGATCGTGACCGGCAGTCCGCTCTTCGCGACCCGCTGGCGCAACCCCTCGGCATAGTTGATCTGATAGGCTTTCGAGGCGTTGTAAGCCGGAGCGGCACCGCTGCCGCGCAATCCTCCCACCGACGAGATGACGACCAGATGGCCGCCGCGCTGCCGCTCGAACAACCGGCAGGCCCAGTCGACGACCGCCGTCCAGCCCAAGATATTGGTACGGATCGCCGACGCCTCGACCGCAAAGTCGAGATCGGGATTCAGGTCTCCCGTACCGGCCGCGACGATGCACAACTCCAAACCGCCCAACACCGCGACCAAACCGTCCAATGCAGCGAGCGCTGCATCCGGCTGCGTAACGTCGGCGACGGCACAGCTGTACGCCGCCGGATCGGCCGCCGCGATTTCGCGCAACAGCGCCTCCCTTCGCCCCACGAGTCCGACGCGGTAGCCCCGCGCCGCCAATTCTTCGGCCAGGCCGCGTCCGATTCCCGACGTGGCGCCGATAACGATCGCTCTTTTCATCGAGACGAAAGTAGCTATCCGAAGAGAAAAAACGCTTGATCCGAATCAATTTCTCACCGCACGCGGCCGCGAATGCGACTCAGCGTTTCGGGCCGCACGCGCAGATAGGAGGCCAGCTCCTTCAACGCAACGATGTTCAGCAGCTCCGGACAACGCCGCAACAGCGTCTCGTAACGCTCCTGCGGCGTACAGGCATAAAGCTGCAACATCCGTTCGTAAAGTTCGCAGGTCAGACGTTCGGCCAGCCGGCGCGCCAGCCGTTCGCACGCCGGACCGGCCCGATAAAAAGCTTCGAGCCGATCGTCGTCCGCACGCCACACCGCGCAGTCGCACATCGCTTCGATGCTCACCTGCGACGGCCGATCGCCGCACATCGCGACGTAATCGCCCACGAACTCTCCGGCAAAGGCATACCCCACCACGTGACGCTCGCCCGAACGGGCGAGGTGCACATAGCGGAAAGCGCCCCGTCCGATCACTCCGCAATGGCGATTGCGGCATCCCTGTCTCGCGAAACGATCGCCCGCAGCATAATGCACGACCTCTCCGTTGCTGCGGAACCAATCCGCCAGTGCGGCGAACTCGCCGGTCGAGATATAGCGGTTGAAATCCATATCCGGTTATTCGGGAAGGCCGTGACGGGCGACATGCGCCAGCATCTCGTCGCGCAGCGTGCGGGGCGTGACGTTATGCCGCAGGACGAGCATGTAGGAGCGGCGGATCTGTTCGCGCACGAAAGCGTCGCTCAGATCGCGGTCGACGTAGAGGTCGTTCCAGTGGCGTTTGTTGCCGTGCCACGCCGCCTCGACCCCCTCGTAGCGCTCGCGCAGCCCGACGGCTTCGTCGGGATCGCACTTGACGGCCAGGCGCCGGAAATCCTCCATTCCGGCGTAGGTGAACATGCGTCCGCCGACCTTGAAGACGAGCGTCGTCTCGTCGAAGGGCGTGCTCTCCTCCACGAAAGGCAGCGAAAGGCAATAATCGCGGTATTCGAGAATATCCATGATCGCAAGTTTTTACGCAGAAGCGAAGATAACTCTTTTTGGCACAACTGTTGCGATTTTACGCGTCGTAACGTAAAAAATTCAATCGTCATGAAAAAAATCCTACTCTATCTGCCGGTAATGCTGATCCTTGCAGCCGGATTCGGTTGTTCCGAGCAACGCAAGTGGAACCGCGAGCAGCGCAAGGAGATGCGCGAAATGCTGCGCGACTACCGCCAGATGGCCTACCTCAACGACCTGACCGATGCGGAGTTCATCCTCTTCTCGGACGACGTAGCCACCGCCCTCGAAGGCGACTACCCCGTCTATGCGACCTTCGTCACGATGCCCGGCGTGGAGGACACCGTACAGCTGGTGATCGTCGAGACCGTCGTCGAGGAGTTGCAGGCCGATGCCCGCAACATGCGCCACATCTTCCCCTACGAGCAGCTCGTGGCCCGGAAGATGCTTCCGGCAGGATTGGATCACGACCAGCTGCACGCCTTCTACAACTGCCTGGCCGGCAAGGTGAACAGCACCTTCGTCACGCTGGACCAGTTCGTCAACGCCGTGATGGCCGACACGGTCAACACCTCGACCATGCAGCGACTGGAAGGACAATGCGCCAACGATCTGTTCGACTGGGAGATCACCGAGGTCGAAGTCATCGAAACGAACTGACGCCGGACATAGCGGCTTCATACGGATACGGGCGGCCTCGAAGGTCGCCCGTATCCGTTTTACGAGACATCCGCTACTCCATGGATTCGAGGAACTCCCGCGACACCACGACGCGGATGGCGCGCCGCAGCATCGTGAATTCGAGCGGCGTATGCCCCAGCAGTTCGCCGTCGAGCTCGACCTCGATTTCGGGCGAGGACTCGATGCGGATCGTGCCGCCCCGCTCGCGCAGGATGTGGCGGATCTCGTAGATCTTGCCGTTGAAGAGTTTGTGGAAGCGGAAGATGATGTGCCAGAAGTGAATGGGGCGCACCAGCGAGATGTCGAACATGCCGTCGTCGGCCACGGCGTCGGGCAATTGCTGGATACCGCCGCCGTTGTACTTGCCCACACCGAGCGCGATACTGAGCAGCAGGTCGTTGTAGACCCGTTTGCCGTCGACCCATACCTTCGTGCCCGTGGGTTTGTAGCGGAAGAAGGAGCGGATGACCGACCACGTGTAGAGCCAGCGGCCGCGACGCCCCTTCTTTTTGAGGTGGTTGAAGCACCGCACGACCTGCGCTTCGTAGCCTGCGCCCGCCACGTTGACCATGTAGCGGCTCTGGCGGTATTTCGCCTCCTCGTACGATACGACGCCCACGTCCTGCAAGAACGAATGCTCCTCGCGGATGGCGCGAATGGCGTCGGCACAGTTCTGCGGAATACCGAACATGCGGATCCAGTCGTTGCCCGACCCGACGGCGATCACCGCCAGCAGCACCTCCGACGGAGGCACCACCTGCTGGATGAACAGCCCGTTGACCACCTCGTGCAGCGTACCGTCGCCGCCGACGGCGATGATGCGGCGGTAGCCGCGCCGCACGGCTTCGACCGTCAGTTCGACGGCGTGGAACTTGTGTTCGCTGAACACCGCCTCGCAGTGGATCTGCTGCTCGCGCAGCAGTTTCGAGATGCGCGGAAACTCGTCCAGCCCGCGGCCGTTGCCGGCCACGGGATTGACGATGGCGAACCACTGATGCTCTTCGACGTGAGGCGACGAAGCGACCACGACTACCGGACGGGAATGTGCTTCAACGTGTGAAGCAGGAATTCATAGAACTTGCCCACCGAGGCGATCTCCACCCGCTCGTCGGGCGAATGGGGATAGCAGATCGTGGGGCCGAACGAGATCATGTCCAATTTGGGATAGGTGCCGCCGATCACGCCGCACTCCAGCCCCGCATGGATCGCCATGACGGACGGCCGGCTGCCGTAGAGCGCCTCGTAGGAGGCGGTCATCGCTTTGAGGATCGGGGAGTCCATGTCGGGATTCCAGCCGTCGTAGCTGCCCGTCAACTCCACCTTGGCGCCCGCCAGTTCGAACACCGCGGCGATCGCGTCGCCCAGCGCCTCCTTCTCGGAATTGACCGAACTGCGCAGCAGGCATTGCAGCTGCACGCTGCGGCCGTCCGAGACGACACGCGCCAGATTGGTCGAGGTCTGCACCAGCCCCGGCATCGCCGGCGACATGCGCTGCAAACCGTCGGGACAGGCCGCGACGGCACGGATCAGCTTGTCCTGCACCTCCCGGGAGATCATCTCGGCGGGACGCTCGCACGCCTCCGCTTTGATCGAAATCCCCTCCTCGACGCCGGCGAACTCGGCCCGCATGAGTTTTTCGAAAGCACGCACCTCCTTCCGGAACGCCTCGAACTCCTTGCTGCGCACCAGCACCGTGGCCGTCGCCTCGCGCGGAATGGCGTTGCGCAGACCGCCGCCGTCGACCGAACAGAGCAGCAGGTCGTGCGCGGCCGTCCAGCGGCGCAGCAGGCGGAAGAGCAGTTTGTTGGCATTGGCGCGCTGGCAGACGATCTGGATGCCCGAATGGCCGCCCTTCAACCCCTTGACCGCGACGGTCGCCGCCGTATAGTTGCGTGCGGGAGTCGGTTCGGGCACGGAGCGGAAGCGGATGTTGGCATCCAGACCGCCCGCGCAGCCGACATAGAGTTCGCCCTCGGTCTCCGAGTCGAGGTTGAGCAGGATGTCGCCTTTGAGCAACCCCTTTTTCAGCCCGAACGCACCGGCCATGCCGGTCTCCTCGGTGGCGGTAAAGAGCGCTTCCAGCGGACCGTGCTCCAACGTATCGTCCTCCAACACGGCCAGAATCGCCGCCGCACCGATACCGTTGTCAGCCCCCAGCGTCGTACCGTCGGCCGTCACCCAGTCGCCGTCGACGTAGGCGCGGATCGGGTCTTTCAGGAAGTCGAACTTCTTGTCGTTGTTCTTCTGCGGCACCATGTCGAGATGCGCTTGCAGGATCACCCCCGCACGGTTCTCCATGCCCTTCGAGGCGGGTTTGCGCACGTAGACGTTGTGCGCCGCATCCTCGCGGCACTCCAACCCCAGCGAGCGGGCCACATCCAGCACGTAGCGGCGGATCTTCTCCTCATGGAACGACGGACGCGGAATCTGCGTCATCGCCGCGAAGTGCTTCCACACGAGTGCGGGTTTCAAAGCGGTTAAATCGGTATTCATAATCAGATATTTGTTTTAAGATTTACGATCTGTCCGAACGGGCGGCGCCTCCGACTCGCCGTGACGGTCGAAAGCCTCGACGATGTGTTTGACCAGCTCGTGCCGCACGATGTCGCGGCGGTCGAATTCGACGACGCCGATCCCCTTCACGCCGCGCAGAATTCCGATGGCGCGCGTAAGGCCGCTGTCGCTCCGGCGCGGCAGGTCGATCTGCGTCACGTCGCCCGTGACGATGAACTTGGCATTGCGCCCCATGCGCGTGAGAAACATCTTGATCTGCGGCAGCGTGGTATTCTGCGCCTCGTCCAGGATGACGAAGGCGTTGTCGAGCGTCCGGCCGCGCATGTAGGCCAGCGGTGCGATCTGGATCGTCCCCTCCTCCATGAACTTCTGCAACCTGGCGGGCGGAATCATGTCGTTGAGCGCGTCGTAGAGCGGTTGCAGGTAAGGGTCGAGCTTCTCCTTCATGTCGCCGGGCAGGAAGCCCAGTTTCTCGCCCGCCTCGACGGCCGGCCGCGTGAGGATCACCCGCCGCACCACCTTCTCGCGCAACGCACGCACGGCCAGCGCAATGGCCGTATAGGTCTTGCCCGAGCCGGCCGGCCCGACGGCGAAAAGCAGGTCGTCGGCGTCGTACAGCCGCACCAGCCGCTGCTGGTTGACCGTGCGCGCCCGCACCACCGTGCCGTTGTTGCCGTAGACGATCACGTCCTGATCGGCCGGAGCCTCGTCCGCCGCAAGGCCCGACGCGGCGAACGCCTGCGCCACCACCTCGCGCGAGATATGGCCGTATTTGAGGTAATAGTCGATCAATCCCTGCATGCGGCGTTCGAAACGCTCGGCCGCGCTCTTGGCGCCCAGCACTTTGAGCGACGAACCGCGCGCTACGATTTTGAGCGCCGGATGCAGCGCCCGGATCTGTTCGAGGTAGACATTCTGCGCACCGTACAACTCGCGCACGTCGACGCCGTCGACGGCGATCTCCTTGCTGATCTCCTCCCCCATCGTCAGAATGCGTAGCCTACGCTGAAAAGCAGCTGGTAGGACTTGATGCGGGGATAGACCCCCTCGAAATAGTTTTCGGTCTTGTTGAAGGCACCGTTGAAACGGCAGTCGAGCACCAGATGGTTCAGCCGCACGGCGGCACCGGCCATGTAGGTGAGCGTCGGTTTCGCATTGCCGAACTCGCGGCGTTCGCCGTCGATGCGGTAGTAACTGCTGTCCGAAAGCGCGAACGCGGGGCCCGCGAACACGCTCAGGGGCCCCAGCAGGCGCAACGTGAAGAGCACGGGCAGTTCGACATTGGACATCTTGACCTTCTGGCCGTTCACCTTCAACGTATTGCGCATGTACATCAGTTCGGGCTGTACGCCGATGGCGCCGAACGAAAGCGGCACGGCCACGGCCGCATGGAATCCCAGCCGGGTCGAGAGATTCAACCCCTCGGCCGATGCGGAGAAGTCGGCGACATTGAGACCGGCCCGCGCTTGCAGGCCCAGCCGGGGCCCGGCCGCCGCGGCCGGAAAGGCCGTCAGCAACAGGGCGATCGCCGTGAGAATGCGTCTGTTCATTATCGTCACAAAAAAGAATTTCCACTTATCGCAGACGTTCCGCGTCGCAGGCGCAATCCCCGCGACCGAACGTCATGGCGAAGTATATATAGTGCCAAATATAGGGATTTTTCGTAAATAAGCGTGAAAAATCTTCCGAAACTTTCATACCTCATCGAATTATCGTACCTTTGCCGCTTGAAAAAATGCACGCGCCATGCGGCACGGAATATGCCCCGCAATGCTGTGCAACCTTTGGATAAATTCTTCAACGTTATGAGTTTGGTAGCGATAGTCGGTCGCCCCAACGTGGGCAAAAGCACACTCTTCAACCGTCTGGTGGGACAACGTCAGGCCATCGTGGACTCCACGGCCGGCACGACCCGCGACCGCCATTACGGCAAAACCGATTGGAACGGCAAGGAGTTTTCCGTGATCGACACGGGCGGTTATACGGTCAATTCGGACGATATTTTCGAAGACGACATCCGCCGGCAGGTGATGCTCGCCATCGACGAGGCGGACGTAATCCTCTTTCTGGTGGAGGTGTCGACGGGCATCACCGACCTCGACACGCTCATGGCCGACATCCTGCGCCGCACCACGAAGAAGGTCATCCTGGTCTGCAACAAAGTCGACAACTACGATCAGATCTACTCCTCGCACGAGTTCTACAAGCTCGGGCTGGGCGACCCCTACTGCATCTCGTCGATGTCGGGAAGCGGCACGGGCGACCTGATGGACGCCATCCTGGAGGCGCTGCCCGCCGAAACTTCGGCGCAGTACGAGGACGATCTGCCGCGCATCACCATCGTCGGCCGCCCCAACGTGGGCAAATCGTCGCTCACCAACGCCCTGCTGGGTGTCGAGCGCAATATCGTGACTCCTGTGGCCGGCACCACGCGCGACTCGATCCACACGCGCTACAACAAATTCGGCATGGACTTCTACTTGGTCGACACGGCCGGTATGCGCAAGAAGGGCAAGGTGACCGAGGACCTCGAATTCTACTCCGTCATGCGGTCGATTCGCGCCATCGAGAACTCCGACGTCTGCGTCCTGATGCTCGACGCCGAGCAGGGACTCGAATCGCAGGACCTGAACATCCACAACCTGATCGTGCGCAACCGCAAGGGCTGCGTGATCGTCGTCAACAAATGGGACCTGATCGAGAAGGGGAACAACACGATGAAGGAGTGGCGCGAGTTCCTGATGAAGAAACTGGCCCCGTTCAACGACATTCCGATCATCTTCACTTCGGTGCTGAACAAACAGCGTATTCTGGAAGTGTTGCAGACGGCCGTGCGCGTCTTCCAGTCGCGCAAGCGCCGCATCCCCACCTCGGAGTTCAACGACTACATCCTGCCCGTGATCGAGGAGACGCCGCCGCCCTCGACCAAAGGCAAATACATCCGTATCAAATACGCCATGCAGCTGCCTACGCCCACGCCGCAGTTCGCCTTCTTCGTCAACCTGCCGCAGTATATCAAGGAGCCCTACCGCCGCTTCTTGGAGAACAAAATCCGCGAGCAGTGGGATTTCTCCGGCGTCCCCATGCAGTTGTATTTCCGGGCGAAGTAACAGCCGGAGAAATCCGTTTCCCGACATACACGAACCGTCCTCCTGCCAAAAGACGGGATTTGCCGCTGCCGCAACTTCCGTCGCATCAACGTGCAACGACACGGGGAAAAGCGAAAAAACGATCCGAACGCTTGTTTTTTCGCACGAAACGCCCTATCTTTATCCCCAAGGTTAGTTAGGGCGGCTGCCCGTCCGATCATGCAACAGAAATGATTCGACCGTTTGTCCGACGACAAAACGGAGAGGGAACATAGTGTCTAACTCAAAAACGAAAAGCGTATGAAGAAATTTTTACTGTTGGCGATATGCGCACTGAGCGTATGTCTGACGGGATGCTCCGACAACGACACCCCCGAACAACTTCCCGATCCCGAACTGACGCTGGCGCCCGATGCCCCGATCGTATTTCCGGCAGAAGGCGGAAGCGTCGAGATCACCGTCACGACCAACATGGAGAGCTGGAACGCCGTTTCCGACCAGAAGTGGTGCAAGGTCGCGGCCTCTGCAGGCAAATTCACGGTATCGGCCGTAAAGAACGAGACGCCGGAAGCGATGCCGGCCGCCACCGTGACCGTAACCGCGACATCGGGCGAACGCTCCGTCAGCCGCGAATTGCAGGTATCGCAGGAAGCGGGCAAGGAAAAGTACACCGACCTGAGCAGGGAAGGTACTTCGAACTGCTACCTCGTCACCGCCGCCGGCAATTACAGTTTCGACGCGACCGTGCGCGGCAACGGCGCCACGACCGAGGGGCTCGATGCGCCCACGGCCATCGCGGGCACGAGCGCCGCAGTCGTCTGGCAGAGCGCACCCGGTCTGATATCGGGCGTAACGCTGGCCGACGGCCGGATCAGCTTCAAGATCGCCGGACCGGGCAACGCCGTGATCGCCGTCAAGGACGGAGCGATCCTGTGGAGCTGGCACATCTGGTATCCCGAAGCCGAAGTCGCGGGGCTGAATTCGAAAACCGGATACGAGGTGATGAACATGAACCTCGGCGCGATGCACAACACCCCAGGCGACGTCGGCAGTTACGGACTGCTCTACCAGTGGGGCCGCAAAGATCCGTTTCCCGCAGCACCGACGCTGACCGGAACGACCGCCACCGTCGGTGCGCCGATCTACGACGGCGACGACAACGAAATCAAAATCACCAACTCGTCGCAGTCGAGTACAGCGGACAACAATCTCGCCTTCGCCATCGCCAATCCGACGGTCTGCCTCTCCAACTATGCGCAGTTCAGCACTTCGCGCGACTGGTTGCAGGCCGACATGAGCAACGACGCCCTGTGGGGCAATCCCAAAGGCGCTGAACGCAACGAGACGAACGACTTCCTCAACAAGGGGGCCAAATCCTTCTACGACCCGTGTCCCGTCGGATGGCGCGTTCCGCCCGCCGACGTATTCCGCAACTTCACCGCATCGGGCGGCTACGCTTGGGTGATCGACGATTTCGATATCGCCGACATCAGCGGCGACGGTGCGAAATCGCTCGCCGACTACGACTACGGCTGGACTTTCAATCTGAGCGACAGCGCATCTTCCTACTTCCCCGCAGCGGCGCGCTTCGACGGCTCCTACGCCATGCTGATGGGCAGCATGAGCGGCTTGTGGGGTTCCTATTGGGGCAACGCACCCTACCCCGGCGACATGTTCCAGGGCGGGGCCTACTCGGTGCTCTCGTTCCAGATCAAGGACACGGCCGGCAACGAGATGATTACCACCTCGCCCGCCGGCGGAGGTGCCCGCGCCGACGCCTACTCGGTGCGCTGCATCCGCGAATAAACTTTTCGGATGCATTTACAACGGAATCGGGAGCCGACATTCGGCTCCCGATTCCGTTTGCGGGGCGAGCTACCTGTCGGGAACGAACAGACGCGCGGTCTCCGCGCCGTCGAGGTATTTGCGCTTGAAGATATGGACGAAGAAGACGAACATCGCCAGCAGCAGCGGGCCGAAGATAACGCCCATGAACCCGAAAAGCGGCAGGCCGATGAGCACGCCGAGAATCGTCACGAGCGGATGCGTGTCGGCCATTCTCTTCTGTAAAATGAACCGGATCACATTGTCCGACTGCGTAACGACGAGCACGCCGTAGGCCATCAGCCCGACGGCGGCGCCCCAACTTCCCTCCACCGCGAGATAAGCCGCGAGCGGAACCCAGACGAGCGCCGTGCCGACGACGGGCAGAATGGTGGCGAAGCAGGTGACGACTCCCCAGAACAACGCGCTGGGAACGCCGCAGACGAGGTAACCCGCATAGGCGATCGACCCCTGCACCACGGCGATCAGCGGAATGCCGATCGCATTCGAGCGGACGATCATATAGATTTCGTTCGTCACGTTGCGTGCGACGGTGGCATTGAACGGAAGCATGGCCCGGCAATAATTCTCCATGCGGGTACCGCCGATCAGCATGAAATAGAGCACGAACAACAGCATGACGATATTGACCCCGAAACTGAAAATACCTTGCAGAAACGCCTGCCCGAATCGGGTGATCACGGCCACCATCGACGAGATGTTGCTGTCCTGCAACAGATCGTAACCGATCCGCAGGCGGATCTGTTCGGAGACATGACGGATCGAGGAGATCAGCGATTGGGGGTCGAGCGTGAAATCCTGTACCTTGTCGACGAACATCCACACGATACCGCTCAACGGAATCAGGAAGCAGACGATGGCTTCGACCAGCAGCACCGACGCCGCCAGACTGCGCCGCCACCGGCGGCGAGCCGTCAGATAGCGCATCTGCCGCCGGAGCAGCACATAGATCGTCATGGCGCCGAGCAGCCCGCCGATATAGGGCGTCAGTTCGGCGAAGATAACCACACCCAATACCAGAATGATGACGAAGAGCGAATAACGCCAGTATTGTTCCTTGACACTTCTCATCCACCGACCCGTTTATCGTCCGGCATAAAAAGCAAGGAGTGTGCCGGTTTTCCGGCGACAGGGACGAAGAGGCACGCGACCGGTCTGCATCCGGACTCAAAAAAAGGACCGCCCGTTAAAAACGGACGGTCCTTTCCACGCCTCGCCGTTCTCCGGAGACATCCAGCCGGCGACGCTATAATTCAGGATTGCGATCGAAAAGGTATCCGACCGACAGCCGGAGACCTTCGAGCAGGAAGCTTCGCCCGTACACCTCCCCGTATTTCCAGCGGTCGCGCGCCAGATTGCCGATCAGACGCATCCGCTTCGTCCATGCGCCGCCCGGCGAATCGTTCAGGTGCCGGCGCTCGTAGAGGATATTGTCCAATACCCGGTCGGCGAGCGCCTGCACGCTGGCCGGCAGCGGATTCCGCGCGACGCCCAGATACCGGACGGAGAGGTCGGAGAGTATCTCCGCGAAACGCAGCAGGCGATCTTCGGCCGCGACCTTCCGGAACGCCGTCCAGTCGACCGCGTCGCCTTCGCGGTCGATAAAGACCGCCCAATCGCACAGATGCCGCAGGGAAATACCCTCGGTCAGGAAATGCGACAAGGCGTGTTTGGCCAGAAAAAGGGCATTGAAATCGGGCGGAGGGACGAGCAGCGCCGTTTCCGGTATGCAGGACAACGGTCCCTCCGCAAGCAATCGTTGAAGATGCCGCTCGAACCGCTTCGCCCGACGGCTCCCGCGAACCGCCGTACAAAACCGGTGGTTTTCGACCGTCAGCCCGCGGAATACGATATGGGAGTGTTTGTAGAAATCGCGTTTCACCTCGGCCCCGACCTGTTCGGCCACCCGATTGCCGCGCTCGTAATCGCCGCAAAGGAAACAATCCAGATCGCCGCAGGGCCGATGTTCCGGAACAGGGTACAACCGGCTGACGGCGAACCCTTTCAATACGACGGTACGAATTCCCGCTTCGGCGTAGGCCGCAGCCAGTTCCGCTGCCCGGCGACGCTGCTGCCCGTACCGGCGTTCGATCCGCTCGACGTTGTAGGCCCAACGCAACCGAAGCTCCCTCGACGGCTGCAACTCCGGCGGCAACCGGCGAATCCCGTCCCAGACGAGGGCCGACACCCCCTGCGATGAGGCTGCGGTGTACAACTCCCGCCACCGGTCGTCCGTCGATCCGCCGATATCCGGAGTGTCGCCGGAACGTACCCCCGCCCGCAGCAAAGCGAACAAATCCATGCGTGCACGATCCTTCATCGTCCTAAAAGCGTATCATTAAATTTCCTCTTGCCGTCCGTTGCAAACCCTCCGCCGGCCGCATGGCGGAACCGTTATTTCCCGATGGCCTTGTAGGTGAATCCTTCGGCGATCAATTCGGCCTTGTCGTAGATATTGCGCCCGTCGATCACCAGCGGATTGGCCATGACCTTTCGAATCACCGTCCACGAAGGGAGACGGAACTGTTTCCATTCGGTCAGCAGCACCAGCGCATCGGCATCGACGACCGCTTCATACATATCGCTGCAATAGACGACGGCATCCCCTACCCTGCGGCGGCATTCGTCCATCGCCGCCGGATCGTAGACCCTCACCGCAGCGCCGGCGCGTGTCAAGCGGTCGATCGCCACCAGGGCGGGCGCTTCGCGCATATCGTCGGTTTCGGGCTTGAAGGCAAGCCCCCACAGGGCGACGGTCCTGCCGCGCAGATCGCCCAATTCGGCCGCAAGTTTCCGTACGACGATCTCCTTCTGCCGTTCGTTGACGGCTTCGACCGCCTCGATGATCCGCATCGGAGAACCATACTCCCGTCCCGTACGTGCCAATGCTCGCACGTCCTTCGGAAAGCACGACCCGCCGTACCCGCAACCGGCATAGAGGAATTTGTTGCCGATGCGCGCGTCCGTTCCGATCCCCTTCCGAACCATATCGATGTCGGCTCCGACCTCGTCGCAGAGATTCGCGATGTCGTTCATGAAGGAGATTCGCGTCGCCAGCATCGCATTGGCCGCATATTTGGTCATCTCGGCCGAAGGAATATCCATGAAATAGATTCGGAAATTGTTGACCAGAAAGGGTCTGTACAATCTCGACAAGAGCCGCTGCGCACGCTCCGACTCCGTACCGACGACGATCCGGTCGGGCGACATGAAATCCTTGATCGCCGCTCCCTCTTTCAGGAATTCGGGGTTCGACGCCACCTCGAAGGGTATTTGCACGCCCCGCCGGTCCAACTCCTCCTGAATGACGGCCTTCACCTTCTTCGACGTTCCTACGGGAACGGTCGACTTGGTGACCAGAATCGTGTATTTATTGATGTTGCGCCCGAACGTACGGGCCACTTCCAGCACATAACGCAGATCGGCCGATCCGTCCTCGTCGGGCGGCGTACCGACGGCCGAGAAGACGACCTCCACCTGATCCAGACAACTGCTCAGATCCGTGGTGAAATGCAGGCGTCCCGCTTCGACGTTGCGCCGAACCAGATCGTCGAGCCCCGGTTCGTAGATCGGAACCTCGCCCGACAGCAGACGCCCGATCTTCTTCTCGTCGATATCGACGCAGGTCACGTCGATGCCCATTTCGGCAAAGCAGGCGCCCGACACCAGTCCGACGTAGCCTGTTCCCACAATTGAAATATTCATGCGCGTTCGTCTTAGATTTTTCCCGTCAAACGGAGCGGCATTCTATCCTCCGCATCCGCTCCGCCGCAAGCGACGAAGACAAGCCGTTGACAAAGATACGAAAAGTCGAGTGCAGAAGCAAACATTCATGTTTGATTATGCCGAGACGGAGTATCTTCGGCATCAGCCAACGATACGAATAAGTGAGTGCAATGTCAAATTTATTTGAACATTGCCGAACGAGAGTATCTTCGACGAAGTCAAAGATACGAAAAGTCGAGTGCAGAAGCAAACATTCATGTTTGATTATGCCGAGACGGAGTATCTTCGGCATCAGCCAACGATACGAATAAGTGAGTGCAATGTCAAATTTATTTGAACATTGCCGAACGAGAGTATCTTCGACGAAGTCAAAGATACGAAAAGTCGAGTGCAGAAGCAAACATTCATGTTTGATTATGCCGAGACGGAGTATCTAAGACGAAGTCAAAGACAGGCAATATATTCGGATTTCGATCGAACTTCCCGCACAACGCCGGCGGATAAATCGATCGGAAGGAACGGGAACGGCGATACCGGACTGCATGATTCCGAATATTTCACTACCTTTGTCTTCCGATGAGCGAAATCGCCGACAAACTGATCGACTGGTACGGAGTCAACGGACGCGACCTGCCCTGGCGTCGGACACGCGACCCCTATCGCATCTGGCTCTCGGAGGTCATTCTCCAGCAGACGCGGATCGCGCAGGGGATGGACTATTACCTGCGCTTCGTCGCGCGGTTTCCCGACGTCGGCGCCCTGGCTGCGGCCGACGAAGACGAAGTGCTCAAACTCTGGCAGGGATTGGGCTATTACAGCCGCGCGCGGAATCTCCACGCCGCGGCCCGGCAGGTCGTCGAACGCTACGGAGGGCGGTTTCCCGCCGCCTATGCCGACGTGCGGTCGCTCAAAGGCGTGGGCGACTATACGGCGGCGGCCGTCTGCTCGATCGCCTACGACGCGCCGTGCGCCGTGGTCGACGGCAATGTCTACCGCGTGCTGTCACGGCTCTTCGACCTCGATCTGGCCATCGACACCGCCGAGGGCCGCAAAGCGTTCGCCGCGCTTGCCGACGAACAACTCGACCGGCGTCGGCCTGCACGCTACAACCAGGCGATCATGGATTTCGGCGCGCTGCAATGCACGCCCGCCAACCCCTCCTGCAACGACTGCCCGCTGCGGAACGAATGCCTGTCGCTGGCAGCCGGAACCGTAGCGGAACGCCCCGTCAAGGCGGGCCGGACACGGATTCGCCCGCGCTATCTGAACTATCTCCATCTGGAATGCGGCGGACGCATCGCCCTGCGGCGGCGACCGGAAGGAGACATTTGGCAGGGGTTGTACGACCTGCCGGCGATCGAGAGCGACCGCCCGCTGGATTTCACGGAGATGGCTGCCGCCCCGCCCTTCCGCGACATGTTCGGCACGCTTCCCTACCGGCTGGTACGGACGATCCGTATGCCCAAACACCAGCTGTCGCACCAGACCCTCCACGCGGCGTATCACCGCCTCGCGCTCGACGCATGGCCCTCCGCTGCCGAAGGATGGACGCTCGTGCCGTACGAACAGTTGGAGGACTATGCGATCCCGCGCCTGCTCGACCGCTATTTCGAGCGGATCGGCAACAGCGATACCTGATCCATGCGCCATTCCTATTTCCGTATTTTCTTACGGTCTGCCGTATGAATCGGAGAGCCCGCAGCTGTGCCGTGTTTCCGGATTAACCTCCGTCATGGCGAGGGCTTGGGGCAAAGCCAGCCTTGGTAGTCGGGCTTCGGCGGAGCTCCGGTGTAAAATTGGGAGATCGTCGCCAAAAAGAAACCGGCACCTCGAAGGTACCGGCTCTTTTGCTTTCCATACTCCGATCAGGCGTTCCCGCCTCTGTCGGAGGCATCCCCTCCGCTCTGTACCGCAGGCGCACCTTCGGCCGGCTTGCGGCCGCGCCGGCGATGACGTCCCCCGCGGTGACGGCGGCGTTCGGTATTGCGCCCTTCGACACCCTCCGTCCCGGCGATCGCCGGAGACGCTGCACCCGAATCCGGTACGGCCTCCCGCGGTGCCGCCTTCGGCCGTTCGCCGGCGCGGCCACCGCGTCCCTTCGCCTCGCCGCGACCTTTCCGGCCGCCGCGCCCCCGACGGTCGCCCGAAGCCGACGGCTCATACGCGGGGGCCTTACCGAGCTTCTCCGGCAACGGGAGCTTCTCCACTTCGCGCTCCATGAACTCCTCGATACGGCGGAACTTGCCCTGCTCCTTCTCGTTGACGAAGGTCAGCGCCCGCCCCGTGGCGCTCGCACGCGCCGTACGGCCGATGCGGTGGATATAATCCTCGGGGTCGTGCGGCACGTCGTAGTTGACCACCATGCCTATATCTTCGATGTCGATGCCTCGCGCCACGATGTCGGTAGCCACCAGCAGGTCGATCTTGCCGTTCTTGAAATCGAGCATCACCTCCTCGCGCTTGGCCTGATCCAGATCGGAGTGCATGGCTGCCGCATTGAGGTGCATCCGCTTGAAGGCGAAAGCCAGCTCCTTGACTTTCAGCTTCGAAGAGGAGAAGATGATCGTCTTCGATTCGAGCGGTTTGGCGAAAAGCTCCTTTATCAACCCCAATTTCTGCGTTTCGTAGAGCACGTAGGCCCCCTGCTCGATCGCCTCGTTGGGTTTCGAGACGGCGATATTGATCTCGACGGGCTTGTGCAGAATCTGCTTGGCCAGCTCGCGGATCTTGGGCGGCAGCGTAGCCGAGAACATCAGCGTCTGCCGCTCGGCGGGCAGCCGGCGGACGATGGTCATGATGTCGTCGAAGAATCCCATGTCGAGCATCCGGTCGGCCTCGTCGAGCACGAAATACTTCACGTGCGACAGGTCGACGCCGCTGTTCTGCAAGTGGGCGATCAAACGGCCCGGCGTGGCGATCACCACGTCGGCGCCGCGCAGCATCCCCTGCTTCTGCTGCTCCCAGCCGCGGCCGTCGCCGCCGCCGTAGACCACCGTCGTCGAGACGGGCATGTAGTAGGAGAATCCCTGCAACTGGGTGTCGATCTGCATGGCCAGCTCGCGCGTGGGAACCACCACGAGCGTCTTGACCACGTTGTCCTCGTTGCCCTCGACGAGCAGCTTGTTGAGCAGCGGCAGCGTGTAGGCCGCCGTCTTGCCCGTTCCGGTCTGTGCGCAGGCGATCAGGTCGCTGCCTTCGAGGATCACCGGAATGGTGGCCTCCTGCACGGGGGTCATCTCCTCGAAATTCATGTCGTAGAGGCCGTCGAGAACCTCGTCTTCGAAATCTATTTCGTCGAATCTCATAATCTTAGGGTTATTTTATCTCTTCACCGAACAGCGTGGCCGACGAGCAGCCCGTGATACGCACGCGCACGTACTCGCCCACGCCGTGTCCGCCGCGGTCGAAGACCACGACCTTGTTCTGCGACGTGCGGCCCGACAGCTGCGCGTCGCTGCGCTTGGAACGCCCCTCCACCAGCACCTCGAATTCGCGCCCCACGTCGCGGCGGTTCGACGCCTCCGACAGTTCGTTCTGCAAGGCGATGATCTCCGACAGACGGCGCGTCTTCACCTCGTCGGGCACGTCGTCGGGCAGGTGCTTCGAGGCGAACGTGCCGGGCCGCTCCGAATATTTGAACATGTAGGCGAATTCGTAGCCCACCTCGCGCATGAGCGACAGCGTGGCGGCGTGCTCCTCCTCCGTCTCTCCCGAGAAGCCCGCGATCAGGTCGGTCGTCACGGCGCAGTCGGGCAGGTAGCGGCGGATGGCCGCCACGCGGTCGAGGTACCACTCGCGCGTATACTTGCGATTCATGCGGCGCAGCATCCCGGTCGAACCCGACTGGGCGGGCAGATGGATCGCCCGGCAGATGTTGGGACGCGACGCCATCGCTTCCAGCAGCGCGTCGCTCATGTCCTTGGGGTGCGACGTGGCGAAGCGCACGCGCAGCAGCGGCGAGACGTCGGCCACACGGCGGATCAGCTCCGGAAAACCGACCTCGCCGGCACGGTAGGAGTTGACGTTCTGCCCCAGCAGCGTCACCTCGCGGTAACCGTTGGCGAAGAGCGACCGCACCTCCGCGAGGATCGTCTCGGGATCGCGGCTGCGTTCGATGCCCCGCGTGTAGGGCACCACGCAGTAGGAGCAGTAGTTGTTGCAGCCGCGCATGATGGCCACGAAGGCGCTCACGCCGTTGCGGTCGAGCCGCACGGGTGCGATCTCGGCGTAGGTCTCCTCGCGCGACAGCAGGACGTTGATCCCCTTGCCGCCCGCACCGGCTTCGCGCACCAGCTTCGGCAGGTCGCGGTAGGCGTCGGGCCCCGCTACGATATCCACGGCATCCTCGCCTTCGGTCAGGCGCTCCTTCAACCGCTCGGCCATGCAGCCGATGATGCCGATGAGCACCCCCTGCCGGCGGCGGCGCAGGCCCCGCAGCTCGGCCAGACGGCCCCAGATGCGCTGCTCGGCATTGTCGCGGATCGAGCAGGTATTGATCAGGATGACGTCCGCCTCCCGGGGATCGTCGGTGTAGCGCCACCCTTCGTTCTGCATGATCGACACGACGATCTCCGAATCGCCGACGTTCATCTGGCAGCCGTAGGTCTCTACGAACAGTTTTTTACCTTGCCCCTGTAACGGGCGCAGCGTATTGATTTCCAATTTGACGTTCAATTATTAATTGTCGGATTATCCCACCGCCTGGATGGTGTCCTTGTCGGGGAACTGCTTGAAGCCTTCGCCGAACGTCTCGTAGGCGTCGGTGACGACCATGAAGGCTTTGGGATCGATCTCCCGCACCTTGTTCTGCACCAGATGGACCTCCTTGCGGCTCACCACCACGAAGATCATCTCCCGGTCCTGATCGGTATACATGCCCTTGCCCTTGATGTAGGTGCCGCTGCGGTCCATATCCTCGATGATGAAATCGCGCAGTTCGGCGTGGTGATTCTCACTGATGATGAAGAGCAGTTTGTCGTACGACGCGCCGTCGATCACATAGGCCAGCACGCGCGACGAAACGTAGATCGTGATGAGCGAGTAGAACGACAGCAGCCAGCTGCCCCCCTCGACCGCCTCGCGGTCGGCGCCGCTTCCCACGCCGAAACCGATGACCAGAAGTCCCGACAGCACGACGCACGAATCGGCGAGCAGGATGCCCGTCGAGAATTTCATCTTGGCGAATTTTTGCAGATACATGGCGATGATGTCCGTACCGCCTGTCGTAGCCTGATTGCGCAGCACCAACCCCACTCCCAGACCGATGAGCACGGCTCCCAGCAGCGACGCGAGCATCAGGTCGTTCGACAGGTCGATCACACCGCCGAAGAGCTGCTTGGGATCGAGCGCTTCGAGCGCCTCCTGGTTGGGAAAGGCGATCCACGAGAGCAGGTTTATCAGACCCGGCGTGAGGCAGGCGGCGAAGAGCGTGCGGCCGCCGAACTGCCGGCCGAAAACGATGATGGCGCTCGCCAGCAGCGGAACGTCGATCATATAGCCGAACGTACCGACCTGAATCGAGGGAAAGACGTTGTGCAGGACGATGCCCATGCCGTACACGCCGCCGGGAACGATGTTGTACGGGCTGACGAAATAGGAGTACCCTACCGCCATGATCAGACACCCCAGTACGATGGCGAACATCGAACGCCACCACGCGAAGGTTCCGACCGGTTCGAGAAGCGCTTTCAAATTCATACTCATGCGTCGTTTTAACTGTGCAAAAGTAATCAAATTCCCGGCAATATTCCACCCCTGCCGGCCATATTTGAAAAAAAACGGCCCGATTTCCGAATTTTAATTATATTTGCAAATAGATTGCGATACATTTGAAGGCTTTTCATCTATGATCCTGACATATTACTGTGCTGTCTCCATGATACTTATAGCCTACCTGTTGGGATCGATTCCCAATGCGGTGTGGATCGGTAAGAAATATTACGGCATCGACATCCGCGAACACGGAAGCCGCAATGCCGGCACCACCAACATGCTGCGCGTGCTGGGCCGGCGGGCCGCCCTGCCGGTCTTCGCGCTCGACGTGTTGAAAGGCTTCGTGGCCGTCGCACTGCTCGGCCTGCTCAAATACGACGACAACATCTCCGACATCTGGCTCATCAACCTGAAAATCATCGCCGTATTCGCCGCCGTGCTGGGACACATCTTCCCCGTCTTCGCCCACTTCAAAGGCGGCAAAGGCGTGGCGACGCTGGTGGGCGCCGTGCTCGGTATCCATCCGATCACCGTCCTGCTCTGCTTCGGTATCTGGTTCATCGTGCTGATGATTACGCACTACGTGTCGCTCTCGTCGATGATCGCGGGATGCTGTTTTCCGGTCTTCGTGCTGCTGTCGCCCAAAATCAACCACTCGGTGCCGCTCGTCGTCTTCTCGTTCGTCATCGCCGCACTGCTCATCTGGACGCACCGCAAGAACATCGACCGGCTGAAAAAAGGCACCGAGTCGAAAATCTACATCTGGCGCCCCGTCGCTTCCAGAAGGCGCAACGACCCCGATAAATAAGGCTTCTCCCCCTCCCTTCATATACCGAGACTATGCTGCAAGAGAATCTGATCCGAATGTACGAAGAGAGCTTCCGCGCTCACCGCGAGCTGCCGGCGCTGACCGACTATTTCAAGGGCGAAACCTTTTCGTACTACGAGATGGCCAAGGAGATCGCCAAACTGCACCTCTTCTTCAAAAAAGCGGAGATCCGCCGCGGCGACAAGATCGCGCTCGTCGGCCGCAACAATCCGCGCTGGTGCATCACCTATCTGGCGACGATCACCTACGGAGCGGTCATCGTCCCCATCCTCCAGGACTTCGCGCCCGCCGACATCGTACACATCGTCAACCACTCCGAGAGCCGCCTGCTCTTCGTCGGCGACAACTACTGGGACATCATCGAGGAGGACGAAATCGCCCGCATCGACGCGGTACTGTCGCTCACCGATTTCCACGTCATCTACGAACGCCGCGGCAAATCGCTCGGCGTCTACATGCGCGACATGGTGAAAAACTACCGCGCCAAATACAAACGGGGGTTCTCGGCCGACGACATCAAATATCCCGACATCCCCAACGACCAGATGGTGCTGCTGAACTACACCTCCGGTACGACGGGCTACTCCAAGGGGGTCATGCTGACGGTGAACAATCTCACGGGCAACGTGCTGGTGGCGAAAAACGCCCGGAACACCCAAACCGGCACCCACTATTTCGTACGCGGCGGCCGCACGCTGTCGTTCCTGCCGCTGGCCCACGCCTACGGCTGTGCGTTCGATTTCCTCTCCCCGCTGGCCGTAGGCGGCCACGTGACGCTGCTGGGAAAGATTCCCTCGCCGAAGATCCTCATCGAGGCGATGCAGATGGTAAAGCCCACCGTGATCTGCTGCGTGCCGCTCATTCTGGAAAAGATCTACCGCAAGCAGGTATTGCCGCTGCTGGAAAAGGGCCCGATGTCGATCGCCATGAAGATTCCGCTGCTCAACTCGGCGATCTATTCCGCCATCCGCAAGAAACTGATCGATTCGTTCGGCGGCGAAGTGGTCATCTTCATCGTAGGCGGCGCCCCGATGAATCAGGAGACCGAGGCCTTCCTGCTGAAAATCAAGTTCCCCATCACCGTAGGCTACGGTATGACCGAGTGCGCGCCGCTGATCAGCTTCACCACCGACGACCTCTTCAAGGCCGGCTCCTGCGGCATGTACATCAAGGAGTACCTCGACCTGCGCATCGACTCGCCCGATCCGGAGCATACGGCCGGCGAGATCATCGTCAAGGGCGAACACGTGATGCTGGGCTACTACAAGAACGAAAAGGATACGCACGCCGTGCTCGACCCCGACGGCTGGCTCCACACGGGCGACATGGGAACGGTCGATCCCGACGGCACGCTCTACATCCGCGGCCGCTCCAAGACGATGATCCTCACGGGAAGCGGTCAGAATATCTACCCCGAGGAGATCGAGGACAAGCTCAACAACATGTACCTCGTGCTGGAATCGCTCGTGCTGGAACACAACGGCAAACTCCACGCACTGGTCGTGCCCGACTACGAGCAGGCCGAGCGCGAAGGGGTCGACAAGAACGACCTTCCGCAGATCATGGAGAACAACCTCAAAGAGTTGAATACGGTCGTGGCCGGTTACGAACATGTCGCAGCGATCACGATCTACCCCACCGAATTCGAGAAGACGCCCAAACGCAGCATCAAACGCTACCTCTACAACGTGACGCTGCTGGGCAAATAACGGAAAACGGACGAACGGCGGTCAAGTCTGCGGCCGGCAGGCCGCGTCGCCTGATAATTCACCCGCCGCTCGTCCTTTCCGGTTTCATCCGGCACATCGCGTGCCGGATTTTTCGTCGTGTCTGAGTCGTTGCCGTTTTTGGTTCGATAGCTGGGAAGAAAAGCAGTTGCCTCCCACGCTTCGCCACGTTTGGCCCAGGATGACGATTGGCAATCGTCATTCTGAGAAGAAATTCGGCGGGGATTCCGACGCGAGGATCGAGCACCGGCGTATTTGCGGGGCGAAGTCTGCGGAGGACGCCCTTGCGGCAGACCTCCGCCCGCGGAGGCTTCGGCCTGCGCGGCGCAAAGCGCCGCCATGCCGTGATGCGCCGTAGATACTCCCGCTCGGCAATGTTCAAATAAAATTTGACATTGCTCTCGCTTATTCGTACTTTGGCTGCGCCGTAGATACTCCCGCTCGGCAATGTTCAAATAAAATTTGACATTGCTCTCGCTTATTCGTATCTTTGACCGTCATGAAATACTACAAGAAACAGAAAATCGGCGAAAACCTGCTCTACGTCATGGTCTGGCTGGCGATTCTGCTCGTACCCATCCTCAACTCGAAGATGATGTCCGAGGTGCACGTCAGCCTCTCCAACATTCTGATCGCATGGCAGCAGATCGCCCCCTATCTGTTCATCTTCATCATCCACAACGCCTTCATCGTGCGCTACGTCAAGCGCCACCAGTACATGCGTTACGTCGTCGTCGACGTGCTCTTCATCTCGGCGGTCTTCTACGGCGTCGACGTGCTCGACCGCGTGCTGGGCGACTTCGCCACGCCGGAGCATCTCATCAGCGCCAAACACGCGTCGTTCACCGACCTGCCCGTCTACTGGAACATCGTGCTGGGACTCTTCATGACCTGCGCCAACACCGCCATCAAGATGATGTACCAGTCGCTGCGCGACGAGCAGGCCATGGAGGAGCTCAAACGACAGAACCTCCAGGCCGAAATGGACTATCTCAAATACCAGATCAACCCCCATTTCTTCATGAACACGCTCAACAACATCCACTCGCTGATCGACATCGACGCCGCCTATGCGCAGGACGCCGTGATCGAGCTGTCGAAGATGATGCGTTACGTCCTCTACGAATCGGGGCACGAGGCCATTACGCTCGAGAAGGACATCCAGTTCATGGAGAACTACATCAAACTGATGCGCATCCGCTACACCGAAGACGTGGATATCCGGTTCGACTACCCGAACGACCTGCCGCACGACGTCACCATACCGCCGCTGCTGCTGATCGTCTTCGTCGAAAACGCCTTCAAGCACGGCATCAGCTATTCGCGGCCGTCGTTCATCCACATCCGGGTGCGCTACATCGACGGGAAGGTCTATTACAGCATCATCAACAGCCGTCATACGGCCGAACCCTCGGGAAAGGACGCGGGTATCGGCCTGGAAAACGTCCGGCGGCGGTTGCAGCTGATCTTCGCCAACCGCCACACGCTCGCGATCGACACCCGCCGGCCCAACATGTATCGTGTCAAACTCATCATCCCCGCTACCTCCCATGATTAAATGCATCGCCATCGACGACGAACCGCTCGCACTGCGCCAGCTGCGCACCTACATCGCACGCGTTCCCTTTCTGGAACTTGCGGGCGAATACCGCAACGCGCTCGAAGCCTCCCGCGCGCTCGAAGAACAGTCCGTGGATCTGATCTTCTGCGACATCAACATGCCCGATCTCAGCGGCATCGATTTCGTGCGCTCGCTCTCCGCGGAGCAGCGGCCGATGATCGTCTTCACGACCGCCTACTCCGAATACGCCGTCGAGGGATTCAAGCTCGAAGCGATCGACTACCTGCTCAAACCCTTCGGTTTCGACGAGTTCAACCGTGCCGCACAGCGGGCCAAATCGCTCTCCGAGCTCATCCGCAGCCGCCGCGAACATCCCGAAGAGACGACGGAAAGCATCTCGCTGCCGCAGGACAGCCGCGAATTTCTCTCGATCAAGACCGACCACATGGTCTCGCTGGTCAAATTCGAGAACATCATCTACCTGGAAAGCATGGGCGAATACGTGCGCATCCACACGACCGAAGGCAAGACGCTCACCGCGCTCTACCGGCTCAAAAACATGGAAGCGGCGCTGCCCGCCGACACCTTCATGCGCGTACACCGCTCCTACATCGTCAACCTGCGCCGCATCGCCGGCTACGCCAAGGGACGCATCTTCTTCTCGACCGACGAAAACGACTTCGTTCCCATCGGCGAGAATTACCGCGAAACCTTCGCCGCCTATACCGAGAAAGCCTACAATACGCTTTGAACGAAAAAAGAGACCTCCGCTCGGTCATGCCCCGCCGCTTCTTAAAATTCGAACCCGATCTTGATACTGAACCTACCGCAATCGAGCGAATCGGAATAACCATAACCATCGTAGGCTATCCCTATAACCGATTCCGGCTGCCGAAGCAGCCGAAAACTCGCGAATTCGCCGTATATTTGCAGGCGCTAACCCGAAAACCCCAACGATGACAAACCCGATGCAGACGGCGGAAGCCCGTATTTCGGCATCCGCATTCGCCGACACGAAACCCCACTACGACATCCTCGACGGACTGCGCGGCGTAGCCGCGCTGACCGTCGTCTGCTTCCACCTCTTCGAAGCCTACGCCACGAGCCATCTCGACCAGCGGATCAACCACGGCTATCTGGCCGTCGACTTCTTCTTCATCCTCTCGGGCTTCGTCGTCGGTTACGCCTACGACGACCGCTGGCGGCGCATGTCGGTCGGCGAGTTTCTCAAACGCCGCCTCATCCGCCTGCAACCCATGGTCGTCATCGGCGCACTCATCGGCGCTGCGATGTTCTACACGCAGGGGTGCTCCGTGTGGGACGTCTCGAAGGTCACGGTCGCGGCGCTGCTCGCAGCCACGCTGATGAACGCACTGATGATCCCCGCGACGCCCGGCGTCGAAATCCGGGGCGTCGGCGAGATGTATCCGCTCAACGGCCCCAGCTGGTCGCTCTTCTTCGAGTATATCGGCAACCTTCTCTACGCCTTCCTCCTGCGCAGGCTCCCCACTCGGGCACTCGCCGCATGGGTCGCGCTGGCGGGGTGCGGACTGGCCGCATTCGCCCTGTGGGGGCCTTACGGCGATATCTGCGTGGGATTCGCGCTGACGGAAGACAACATCGTGGGCGGTTCGCTGCGGCTGCTGTTCGCCTTTTCGGCGGGTCTGCTGCTGTCGCGCGTATTCAGACCCGTCGCTGTCAGAGGCGCCTTCTGGATCGGCGGTCTGGCAATCGTCGCCGCAGCGGCCGTGCCGCGCATCGGCGGAAGCGAACATTTGTGGATGAACGGGCTCTACGACGCCTTCTGCGCCATCATGCTCTTCCCGCTCATCGTCTATATCGGCGCCTCGGGCCGGACGACCGACCGGCTGACCGCCCGCCTCTGCAAATTTCTGGGGGACATCTCTTACCCGCTCTACATGGTGCACTACCCCTTCATCTACCTCTATTACGCATGGGTGAAAAACGAAGGGCTCACCTTCGCGCAGTCGCTGCCCGGCGCGGCGGCACTCGTCGCAGGGTCGGTGCTGCTGGCCTATCTGTGTCTGAAACTCTACGACGAACCGGTACGGAGGCTCCTCACCCGACGGTTCCTGCCCACACGCAGGTAGCCGCACGGCCTCAGTCGCCCATGCCGGAACCGATCGAAGGGAAGCGGTCGCACTGGCGATACTCGCCTTCTACGAGTTCGTAACAATAATGCGACCGGCCGTTGGTCAGCACCAGATAGCGGGCGCCGAGCACCGAGTTGTAGCGCACGGCCTGCGCCAGCACATGCCGGTCGATCGGTATTTCGGGCGCTTTGCATTCGCAGAGCACCAACGGCTGCGCATCATCGTCCACCACCACCACATCGGCCCGCTGCGGCGCACCGTTCATCGCCACCGGATACTCCTGCACGATGCGCCGACGGGCTGCGCCGCACCCCGTTTCGAGGTAGGCGATCAGGTGACGGCGCACCCACTCTTCGGGCGTGAGCACCAGCCACATCGCCCGCAGATCGTCCCACACGAGCGTCCGGTCGCCGCGCCGCGAGGCACGCAATTTGACCGCAGGAAAATTCAATTTGGGGTACGAAGACATCGTGTTCCGAAAAAATTTGTAACTTTACGCAGGACAAATATACGAATTATGCGATACATTCCCCTCGTCACAGCCCTCTTTTCGACGCTCGGCGCCGCCGCCCAGTCCTACGACTCGCCCGCGACGGTGGCCATCGACCGCGACGCCCCCCGCAGCGAGATCGTGGCCTACTCCACGCTGTCCGACGCGCTGACCTTCGACCGCGCCGCATCGCGCTACCTGCGCCCGATCGCCGACTGGCAGGAGGAGCGCAACGAATCGGGGCGTCTGCTCACGGGCGAGTTCTCCATGCCCTTCGCATGGATCGACCGCGAACTCTTCCTGCACGTGGCCTCGGCAGGATCGTCCTACGAGGTGACGGTCAACGGCAAACGTGCGGGATATGTGCAGGACGGCACGACGCCGGCCGACTTCGACATCACCCGTCTGGCCACGGAAGGGAAAAACCGGGTGACTGTCACGCTCTTCGCACCGGCGGTCGCCGACGCGTTGCAGCGCAATCCCGAAGCCAATCCCGCATTGGGCGAATGCTACATCATGGCCCAGCCCAAGATGCGCGTGCGCGACGTCGTGGTCGACGCTGCGCTCGCCGACGACGGCAACAACGGCGTGCTGGGGCTGGGTATCGTCATGAAGACCCACTCGCTCAATCCCAAGACCACACGCGTCTACTACGAACTCATCGCCCCCGACTCGACGAAGGTGCTCGACGGCTACAAGGATCTCACGCTCGACATGCGCCGCGAGGATACGGTGCGCATCATGCAGGTCGTACCCCGTTCGCAGATGTGGAGCGCCGGACAGCCGAACCTCTACACGCTGATCGTGAAGACACGTTTCGAAGGGCGGATCAACGAATACGTCCCCGTCAAGGTCGGATTCCGCACGATAGCGGCCGACAAGGGGCGGCTGCTCGTCAACGGGGAACCCGCCGAGCTGCACGTCAAGGAGTTCGAGGCCGAACCGCAGAGCGGCGAACTGGATACGCTCAGAAAATTGGGTTACAACACGCTGCGGCTGCCTGCGGGACGCCTCTCACGCGAGCTGCTGAACCGTTGCGATTCACTGGGATTCTATGTCGTCGACCAATTGCCGATCGACACGAGCCGCGCGGGACTATCGCGCAAGAAGGGAGGCAACCCGTCGAACGATCCGCAGTGGCTCGACGCCTACCTCGACCGCACGCAACAGCACTACCACGCCGTGAAGCGTCACCCGTCGATCGTCGCATTCTCGCTCGCCCGCGAGTCGGCCAACGGCATCAACCTCTACGAGAGCTATTTGCGCCTGAAAGAGTTGGAACCCGACCGGCCGGTCATCTACACCGAATCGGGCGGCGAATGGAACAGCGACCGGCTCGACCTGTAATTTTTTTCGAAAGTTTTTTGGAGATTAAAAAATTATTCCTACCTTTGCATTCGCAATCGGATAACGATTGATGCCTCTTTAGCTCAGTTGGTAGAGCACGACACTCTTAATGTTGGGGTCCAGGGTTCGAGCCCCTGAGGGGGTACATCAAAAAAGACTAACAACCTATTATATAGCTTGTTAGTCTTTTTTATTTTGCATATTTGCACCACACTTGCACCATTTTATGTATTAGAGCATTCATCTTTTCCATTTATTAGCCGCATAATATCCCGAGAACGCCACTTGTTTACGCCTCCAATTCTTATGGACTTCAAGTATCCCTCATTATCCCATCTTTGTAAAGTGCGCGGCGTGGTTGCAAGAAGTTTAGCCGCTTCATTGGCATTGAGCATTCGATCTATATTCTTAGCATCAAGCATTACCTGAGTGTGGAAACGAAGCAAATCCTTACCCGAAACCACATATATTCCTCTCCCTTCTTTAAGAGCTTTTAATAAAATATCATCCATACTTGAATTAAAATAACGGCAACCCCTGTTGCCATCCGTCGATATATTCTCAAATCTTTCTCTTTACTGCCCGCCACAAGACTGGCAAAGCACTTACTCGGACAGAAGAGATTAAAGTAGGCTGAGAATTTGAAGGATAAGATATTCCCAACCGTTTCTCAGTATCAGTAATCAATTTGGTAAGACTTGCGCGAGTAAAGTTTATGTAGATGATTGATTCATCGCGCGCCCCTCCTCTACGTTTTTCTTTTTGCTCTTTCATTGCAAATCCCGAATTAATTACTACCTTTGTTCTTGGGTGAGGGGTGATTCTTCGGGATCGCCTCTTTTTATATCAAACAATTACACCTGTTCTACTTTCCGGAATATTACATCCGTCCCATCCTCTCGTTCGTACCAACGACAGCTGCCTGTCATCTCGTTGTAAGAGCAATTGCCAAAACGCGCACAATCCCGACATGCACATCCCTCTTTATTTCGATCATACCCTACAACCTCTACGGTCTCGCCTTCATACACGAACCGCTCGCCGACCGGACGGGAGTAACGTTTTTCATCTCTGGGTTTCATGGCTTCCCTACCTTTCGAGTTTCACTTCCTCGTCCATTCCGACGATACCCCGCCGGCGCAGACGCTTGATGAAGTTCTTTATGTTCAATGCCTGCTCATAGTAACAGTCCTTTTCGACCTTGACACGCGATTTGCGGTCGCTCTCGACCTTCATGTTCTCAGGATTCAGCCACGAATCGGCCGACACCTCCACTTCCGCTCTCGACGCTGTCCGCGTAACCGTATTGAATTTATAGAGGGTATGACCGGGTACCCGAACCAGCTGCCCGATCAGTTTGTATTCGTTCTGCTTTCGTTCGACGGCCTCGATCTGCGCCTTGGCGATCTTATCGTTCGTCACGCCGTCATATGGGGTCAAGATGTCCATCGTTCTATTCGTTTTCGTAAATCGGCCGCCAGCACAAAACATGCAGATTCTCGAACGTTCTGTCGAGGTCTACGCTCCAGCCAGTCGGGAATTCGTTGACCGCATACCATGCACCCGTTACGAGCGTTGCGCCATTGGGTAACACAACCTTTGCAATGACACGCATCTCATCCGTCGGCGGCTTGTTGGGATCATTCCAGCGGGTCAATTCTTCCCGTTCGGATTGTGCACCGGCGATGAAATCCAATTCAGTTGCTTTCTTGTGTCCGACAAAGTCTCTGACCCCACCGCGCCATACTTTTCGCGCGTATGATTTTGCCCGTTCTTTAATCGTTTTCATATTTCGTTCAGTTTATAGTGCCCCTTATCATTGCGCAGCAACAACCCCTTTTTCACCAGCCGCAAACAGATAGGCGAAGCCCAACTGCTGTGGTGTGTCTCACTAAACCCAAAGGCTTGGGAATGTGTCTTGCCGATTACCGACGGCGACACATAGTCTTTACCTTTCAGGTAGGATATTATCCACTCTTCGCTTTTCGTCAGTTTCATATCTCGTTTAGTTTTTGGATAAATGATCTCAAATCTTCACACAGTACAGGGTGGCAATCCCTGCCGATCCCGCCACAACCGTCCTTGTATTCGCAGGAGGACTTGAATGCCTCTACCGCTTTTTGCCGCATCCGCTGCTCGGCCTCCTGTTCAGCGATATTGATAGCCATGTAAACATCCCAAATACCTACTACTGTCGATTGGGATATTACTCTATTGCCATCAGCTTCTATGGTTATCGACAGGTCATCGACAAACCGTTTTGCTCTTTCGCTTTTCATCTCTCACCTCCTTTCAGCAGTTCGGGGTTATCGTGGATGTTACCAATGACCTCACAACACTGGGAAAGCCATGATGCGTTTTGCATTTCAGCAATGGAAGAATACGGATATACCGGCGCTCTATGATCATAGCCGAACGACACAGGATCATCCTCAAAAGCAAGACCGCCGGGAACTCGAAAGACAGACCGTACAATTCCGCTACTATCTTCTTTGAATATGTCTCCTTCCCAAATCTCCTTGCCGTTTTTGTCTTTCAATCCGGTGTACTGGCCGACGGTGGCGGGATCTACCTCATAATCGAATAAGAGTTTCCAGAGTAGCTCTCCTGAACATGCTATGTCCGGTATAATTGCATAGCATTGACAAGGGAGACCGCATTTATGCTCAATGGCTACCAAATCCCCATACTCCCACGCCCCATTGTCGAGGCGTTTGCCTCGGAATTTGATCTCTCGTCGCATACGTGGTTAGTATCTTAATTAGTGCTTGGTTAGTATTCCTCATTTTCGTGAATCGGACGCCAGCCGGTGACGAACCCTCCCAGACCGTTGGCGTCAGCGTCTTCGGCACTTGTGCCCCACACATATCCTCCATCGATGTCCCAATCACCATTCTTATAGGCACCCAAGAACAGATCGTCAGGGTAGTCGCTGTTTATTTTTAGCAGTACCAATTTACCCTCCTCCGGTAATTCTTTCTGCGGATCGCGCCAGCGGAGCAATTCTTGACGCATCCACTCGGCGCCGGCCTTGAATGATGTATCGTGCTGTTCCCGGCCGCACACCTGCCACTTGTATTGTGTGGCAGCTCGTTCCAGTTTCTCGTTAATCTCTCCCATGATTATCTCGTTTTATTTTGATTTTGCGTGAATCTCGATATTTTTTAGAACGGAAGGTCGCAGTCTTTGCAAACCCCTCGGAATCTAAAAAACTCGTAATAACGCCCCAATATGCACACGGACAAATATCTTCGATACATATTGCGTCCACAGTTATTACACCCGCATCCCTTTATGCGTATTCTCAATATCGTCATAGCTTCCTATTTCACCAATTCGAACTCGTAGACCACGACCCACGGATTGCGTGCCCACGTACCTTTTCCGGAAACCTTGTCGATCAGCGTGGCGAAGGCTTTGCGAGGAGTGTCAAATTCAACGGCTGTTCCCTTTTTCTCGTCGGCATACCCATACGTGGTGGTATCTGTGGATTCGTACCACGATTCGGAAATGCCCTCACGAAAACAATCCTCGTCCGAAATATCCTGCAACCGCTCGCACTTGATTCCAGTTATGCGGATTTGGTAGGGCATCAGTTCTGCTTTCGTGAACATCTTATTTGTCCAACCTGCTATACGTTGTTCCTCAAAGAGGCGCAATATGGTGGCGTCTGGTTCGAAGCCACCGGCACACACGTCTCTATAACTCTGTGCCACGGCCACGACCTCGCCGACCTTGTAGCGGGGTGCTTCCCTCTCGTAAAATTCTTTTTCGCTTTCATGGACATATACGCCGCCCACGCTCGGAGCATCAGAAACAAACTCCATCCATTGCTCCGTAAGGGCCCACGGAACCAGCCGCCTCGTCATGGTCTTTCGCCCCTCGATGACCGCCTGCGTCAAGCCGTAGCGGTCGTTGAACATGATTTTTCTCATCCTTTATAGTTTTTGAATTCCACACTCTTGAAAATCGCCCGATGATTGCACCAGCGGGCCAACCGTTTCTGTTCATTTGTCGGCTCGACGTTATTATCGAAATCCCTGTATGGCTGGGCGAACGGGAGTACTCCCAATTTGCGCAAAGCATTGATTCGCTCCAATGCATCATCGACATCTTGAATCAGGCAGTAGACAAAAATCCGATAAGGCTTAACACCTCGACGTCCCAATTCTTTCACACACTTGGCTACCGGTTCCATCTGTGACATCCGGTCACAGGCGAATCGTATCTGATTCATCCATTTCACGCGGGACAACAAGTCGAGGATGAAGGCGTCGTCGCAAGCCCGACGTGCATCCAGACCTTGATTGAAATCTACGGAGATACCCATACGGACGATCTCCTCGATCTGTTCCAACCCGAAGTCCGACGCCAGCACATTGTTGTCGAGCAGCACGGCGCGCCGTTTGTCTCCGATGAATTCACGAAGCGGCGATGCCGGACGGATCGAGCCCTCCTTATGCGGAACGATGCACCACGGGCAGCGGTTCACGCATCCCCGCGTCAGAAAGCCATAGGCTTCGTCCACTCCGTACAGCGAATAATCCGGACAGCAATGTTCGATCTCGTCGGGCAGCGTCGTCGTGTAGTCTTTATAGCCTGTGCCGGCACGTACGACCTCGCAAGGGTAATAATCCGGACAGTCGGGCGTGAAGGTGAAGACCTTCGACATGTATACCCGATCGTAATGCCCGAACATCGGGTCGGCGAACTCCACCCTATCGCCCTGCGACTTATGCCACGCCGACAACTTCATCAACGCGAGATTCGGAAAATGATGCCCGTCGACATCTACGAGGCCTATTCGCATGATAATTTTATGAATTTTCCCTTTATCTTCGATTCTCTCAAGAGTCGTATATTCTCCCGCCCGTAGGCAACCAATACTGACGGAGCCCCGGAATTGTGTGCCGCGCGTTCACCGGTCACGTGATAGAAGTATAAGCGACCTTCAATGAACAAAACCGCATCGGCCTTGTTCCACACTTGCGAAAAGAATGTTTTAGTTTCAGTTCGTGCGAATATCAATGCTATCCCATTTCCATGTTGAGCCATCCTCGCAAGCCATTTGGCAGCTTCGTCATATGGAGGATTGCACCAAACTCGTCCTTTCCATTCCTTGTGCAATCCATCGTCAACAATGGTGTAGTGATGTTTTGCTGTCGGCCAAGGACGGACTACTGGAGCACAAGGATCCAAATCAAATGATCCGAGAGCATCGATAATGTCGGGAGGTGTCAACCATTCGGTTTTGAGTGATCGCGCACTTTGATGAGAGCCAATTCCTGATTTCAACATAGTTCGTATTCATTTATCGTTTCGAAAATCCGCAACGCTACCTGCGGAACTATGGCGTTGCCGTAAGCTTTGATCGACTCGCGGCACCATGCCGGAAAGGTAATTCCGTCCAGTCCGGCGGAAAGCCCATCATCTGGGCCACATATCGGGGATTCAGTCGGGAACCCTTCCCAGTTCGGGACGGATGCGAAATCATGACGTCGTGGACGACTCCGCTCTTCCGCTTCGCATGACTGAGAGGAAACGAATTGTTTTTCGCATCGCAGGCCGTCGGGGTCGACAACAGCCCCATCCGCGCTGCAAGCGCGAGCGTCGGCCGCTCGGATGCACCCTTCGACAAGCTCCTGTTCACACGTTCGCTCCCGCAATCCGACGCGACCGGTGTCGGAAGCATCGCCGGCGACAATGGCTCCGAACCGTTCTTGCCATGAACTTTCAGCCCTTGCGTCACCACGGTGGGCAACAAACCATGTTCTGTATCGAAGATGGGGAGCACCGACGCCCGCAGCTGGTATAAGGTACGCTTGCACCTCGTATCCTGCCGCCTCCAAATCAGCGCACACCTGCTCGAAAACCATTCCCCGCGACCAATTAACGATTCCGAGAACGTTCTCGCCCACGACCCAGCGCGGTCGAACAGTCCGAACAACTCCGAGCATTGCGGGCCAGAGGTAGCGGTCGTCGGCCGTACCCTTGCGTTTGCCCGCGAGGCTGAACGGCTGGCACGGGAAACCGCCGGTGAGCACGTCGACGCGGTCGCGCCAAACGGTAAAGTCTGTTGTTCGTATGTCTTCATATTGTTCCGATTCGGGAAAATGATACTTCAATACGCGCCGGCAGAACGGGTCGATCTCGCAGTTGAAGACGTTCGTCCAGCCGGCCCACGCGGCCGCCAGGTCGAAGCCGCCGATGCCGCTGAATAGAGAACCGTGCGTCATTGGTACTCCACCGCTGCTCTGCGATCGATGAAGAAATGAATACCCGGTGCACATTCGCTCCACCTGTTATCGTCGAAATCCGGAACTTCGACTGTGGCACCGACGGTGTAGACGAAGTTTTTGTCATGGTCGGCACGAACGGTATCCTCAGTTGCCCTGGTGCCGTCCATGTTCTGAATCTCCATGACGTATGCTTTATCGCAACGGCATTTGTGTCCCGTTGCCGAACTGCGCCGTGCATCTTCCGGAATTCGTAACTTTACGATATGCCCAGAGGCTTTTTTCCAACCGATGAAACTACCCTCGGTCGGGCATGATAGATAACATCCTTTGGCATCGCGCAGGTTGGCACCGCGCAGGTCGGTACCGCGCAGGTCGGCGCCGTACAGGTTGGCACCGCGCAGGTCGGCATCGCACAAGTTGGCACCGCGCAGGTCGGCATCGCGCAGGTTGGCATCGCGCAGGTTGGCATCGCACAGGTCGGCACCGTACAAGTTGGCACCGCGCAGGTAGGCACCGCACAGGTTGGCATCGCACAGGTCGGCATCGCACAGGTTGGCACAGCGCAGGTTGGAGCCGCGCAGGTCGGCACCGCACAGGTCGGCATCGCGCAGATCAGCACCGCGCCTAATAGCGTCCAAAACCATTTCGGTGATTGTGTTTCCCTCTTTCGTGTATTCAAATACGACCGAGCCCGTCCAACGGTTGCGGATTTCGATTTTAATCTGTTTCGTTGATTCCATTGCGGTAAATTTGTTTATCCGGATTCATGTATCGATTTGCAGCAGCAATAGCATCTTCGAGCGTACGAATTACAACATACTTGTTCCCCGCAGCCTCAAAGGATTCTTGCCATCTTCTCTGTACGGCACTCTGACGACTGCCCTTTGCTTGTGTCTTGAACTCCAAGCCGAGTGATCCGTATTTGCCCCTCGGCACGAGCAGAAGCAAATCCGCAGCACCGGCCGTCATGCCTTCGGCCTTCATGATTGCGGCTTCGGTCTTACTCCGGAGTCCGCCGTTCGGGACACTCGTCAGACATAGTGCATAGGACGGATATTGCATCCGGAACCAGCGGACGAACGACTGTTGTATACGAGATTCAACGTGCCTCATGGTCTATCCGTTTATTTTGGATTAGTTTCTGAATAAATTCCGTAGCACGATCATCTGTAACCGGATTATCGCTCCGAGCATTTTCGCTTTGGCGAATAGTCCGATTCTCGCAGGCATCGCATCGCTCCTCGAAATAGGATCGAAACCAGTCGTAGATCAGTGATCCGTCGATACGCCCGTAGAGCTGGCCATAGTAGCCCTTCTTCGCTCTGCTGAACACAAGATGAATGTCTGCTACATTAAGCGCCCAGAAATCGTCAAGGATCATGTAGGCCGTCTCTTCTACCTGCGCATCGTTCATCTTGCCCGAAACGTTGAAGAAATCCTGCACATTGACGATCCATAGCGCGATGTACGCCGCCGTCCAACGTTCCCCATACATTTTGCGCATGGTTGCCAATACCGGGGTACAAGATGTCGCGCAAGCAATCGCCGTTTGGGTTTTGCGTAATTCACGTTGCGCTGCCGCTACCGAGTAACGTTTCAAGAATGCTGCGCTTGAAACCGTTGCTAACTCCGCCGCTTGGAGTTGTTGCTGTGCGAGCTCTGTTGTCATTGTAAACTTTGTTTTGCGGTTGAGAAATAGAATTCGTCAGGGTTCTACGCCAATCGATCGTTTTAGCACGCTGTCGTTTTTTGTGTTGCCATCCGGCTTCTGTCGCCCAGAAGGTCGTACAGGCTTTTTCAAGCGTCAGGGGAATATTCAAGTTCGGATTGTAGCGCTGCTGCGTCGAAATCCATGCGTCATCCCGTAGGAGCGTCTTATAGGCCTTGCACAACTCGGATAGATACGTCTCGTAATCCTCTTTCCATGTTTTGCGCGATGCGGCAGATTCAGCAGGATCGACAATCTCGGCTTCTATGGCAGGATTGTCGAACTCGGCAGCGGAACGATCGAACTCGGCTTTATGGGCAGGATCGATCGTCTCGGCTGTTTCCTCGCGCACGCACGCGTTTTGGTCTTCTACCGGATCAGGTAAAATATCTTCAGCAACTACTCCAGTATTTTCTACGCCAGTAGAAATACTGGTAATAATATCCTTTCCTATCCTATCCTCTCCTATGTGCTTTTTTTGCTTGCAAATGCTTTTTTTGTAAGCATTTGCTTTTTTTGCTTTTTCATCCTTTCGTGGGCGGCCACCCATACGGCCCGCAATCCTCCGTTGTTCAACGATTTGCGAATATTTCTCATCCTCGTTATCCATCTGTGATTTGAAGAAATTGAACGCCATTTGAATATCGGATTCCACCTCCGAGATACCGTCTATACGGTAGCGAAAGATCGCTCGAAAAAGACGTCCGAGTTGTGCGTCCGAAAGCGATGATACAGGAGCGTAGAACGACTTATATAGTATGAAACCATCTTTTTTCATAACCGCATCCTCTCTTTCTCGAAACTTATCATCGTGCGAAGGTTGTCGCATTGGTGCTTGCACGCCGCATTGATCCGATCCAGCCACTTTTCAAGGGCATTCAGCTCGGAAGACGCACTGCCGATCAGTTTGTTCGCAAGCGACGGGGAAAGGCTGAGAATAGTCTCTTTCTCGTCGTGAAACAGCTTGGCCACAGCTGCATCGCGCATTCCGACCACCTCGCTCAGCAACGCCCCGCTGCGAGCATAATATACACCCAGTTGATCCAGCCGCCCCACCATCGAATCGATGTCGGAAAAAGTCGTGCATTCAAGAAGATTCTGGATGTCTCGCGCCTCCCTGCGTATCTGTTCGATCCTTGTCATGACGTTTGTTTATTTTCTTCAATAACAACCTTCCGCGGCGTAACGCATCCCATTCCTTTGCGGTCAGCAACGTATGCCCGCGGATGCGGGACAGGACGCGGAGGATGCGGAGCGCTTCCCGCGCCTCCGCATCGGTAATCCGCATATCCATCGTCAGAAGGGAAGATCATCCGTATTATCCGCTACGGGCAAATCGGAGACTTGATCCGGCGTAGGTTCCGCAGGACGGAAGATAACCGACTTGCCTCGGCCGACATACGTGCGAGAAACTCCACCTTCGCGCTCCTCTTTGCTCTGACGGATGAATACGCAGTGCGTATTCTCGTACTGATCCGGCTGGCGAAGCTCCGAAACGCATATCGAAATGTACTTCTTGCCGTTTTCGGCGACGAAAATTTTGTCTCTGGGAATATCGCTCACGCAGAGCGATACATTGATTAAATCTGACATTGCTATCGTTTTTTGAAGGTTACTTTAAGTGTCGTCTTGCTGCTTCGCGCAGGAGGATAGAAGATTTCGCCTGTGTCGGGATCCGTCAGGCCGGAGGCCGGCAACGCCCGCAATGTCTTCTCCTTCTCCTTGATGTCGGCCATGACCGCATCGCGCATTTTGTACAGGTCGTCCAAAGCCTGGCAATTACAGCCCGAGTAGTCGTACTTGACGCCGGCCTCCACCTCTTCGATCGTACAGTCCGAGGATGTTTTCCCGTGTCCGTATTTAGCCAGTTCGCGCAACGTAATGTCGCGCACCTCTTCGGACTTCTTGAACAGCTCGATCGCCTTCTCCATGCGGGATATATTCTCGTAAGCGACGAGCGGATCGACGTCTCCGCGGGTAACGGCGTCGACGGCGAGCTTCGCCAGCTCCGTGGGGCTGCTCGTCTCGCGGATCAATACAGGTTGTGTGTTCATCTTTTCTGCTGTTTACTGTTTAGATATTCGTCGTAAAATTTGGCGAAGACTACCGCCGTCGTATCGTCCGCATCGTAAGTGCGACGAAGGAAGGCGATGACATCGAATTTCGTCGGGTCTTTGACCGCCGTACTGCCCTTGTACGCCCAGCGCATGAACTGATCGCGCAAGATCGGATCGTTCAGCATATCGGCCGTGATCCGTTTCTTCGGTGCCACCGGCGCGGACTGGCTTGCCGGGGCGGGAGCGGCCGGCAGGCGTTGCACGGAGCTCTGAGGTGGCGCCCCCGCGCCGGTCTGTCTGCCCTTGAATACCTCGGCTCCGATTCCCAACCAGGAACAAACCTTCGTCAGCGCATCCGTGGTCGCTCCCTTGCAGGCGTCGCCCAGATCGGCGTTATCGTTGCCGCCAAAACACTCGTAATAGATGCCGTATTCAGGGATCGAAAAACGTAGCTTGACGACGACCATGCGCTCGGAACGTTCGACGATCTCCGTCTCCACGCGCCATGAGCCTACGCCGAAAACCTCGTTGAGCCGTTCCGTTACATAAATCGACTTGATAGACGAGAGAAACGTTTTCGTCGGATGCTGCGAGACGGCTTCATCGGGAAGACGTCGATCCAATGCCTCCTTCTGTTCGGGGGTGATAGTTCGTGTTTCCATAGCCTACTCCTCCTCGACTATTCGATGCGTGAACTTCTTCGCATCGAGATGGCGCATCATGTACGCGATCTCTTTGCGTATCTCCTGCGTCCGCAACTTGCGGCTCCAACAACCCGATGCTACAATGTTCGCAGGGCGGGCGATCTCGTAGATTTCGATTCTCGTTTTCATTTTATAGATTGTTATGTTTTCCGTAGTAGTTGAGTTTGTCGACAATCGCCGGAAACGACATATCTCCGTAGTCGAAATCCATCACGTTTACGATTTCTATATCGTCTCGGCGGATGTCCAGCAGAGGAGCGCCGGATCCATCGACATCTTTACACACCTCGTAGTGGCGAACCGCTTCCACATGGTAGAGATCGAAATCGGTCTCGACTCTCTCGCCGTCGTAGTCGCCCCTGCTGGTCTGACCGACCTGCTCGCGCAGATCATTGAAGATAGATTTTGCAACTGTAAGGGTTATCAATGTCGTATAATCGTGCGACCGCCCCAATTTCGAAGGATAGATGTCGTATATATCGGTCTTCGATAGCGGGATTGAATAGGTCTGGTTCATCTTAGTGCTCATTGAAAAGTTTGTCGAAGAGTTTATCGAAGCTATCACGGTGCGCGGCCGCAAACCCATAGGCGGCCAGGATCGCACACGAGAAAAGAACAAGGATCACAAGCTCGGCCATAACACTTGCGGTTCGGAGAGACGTTTGCGCTCTTGATAGATGAACAGATCGCGTTTGCGACGCTGAGTATGGACTCGTTTATACCACATGCACCAGAAATAACCGGCCACTCTCTTCCAGAGAGGCGCGGGCTTCAATTCGAATGAATCCATGACTATCGGTTTTTGTAGAGTTTTTCCAGTGATTCGAGGCCGTTCGTGACGTCGAACATCGACGCATAACGGTCGGCAATAACCTCGTTGCACCACTTGGCAACAATGGACACGGCACAGCGGTATAGCTCTGCGGGTGTGAGAGGTTGCGTAATATGGCCGTTAAGGATTTCCACAAGCTGACGTTTCGTGAGCTTGTCAAATGCAATCTGTTCCCTTGACATGTCCGAACCGTATTAGCGTGAGGAAGATGCCGGCTCGAATCCTCTCAACGAGTATGCGGCATGCATATAAATAACGAGCGCTTCGTAGGAATAGGCCCGAACAATGAACGTTCGCCCATTACGAAAATGAGAGCGGGCCGTGTAGTGGCGCTGCGCGTCAAGCGATACCTTGATGCGCTTCGTCTCCGGATATCGGCGGAGAAAGTAAGATATGAATCGGTCTCGATACTCTGCGGGCAGTTTGTGCCCACGTCGCGTTCTGATGGATGCGGAGCAGATACTATTATTCCCTGCTTCAACGCTTTTAACTTGGTCTCGCATTGTCAGTTAAAAGTTTGTATGTATAGGGCAATAAAAAAGGCGTTGCCCCTATCAGTTTGCGAGACCGACACGACTACCGTAGTAGAAGTGGACAAAGGGCAACGCTTTATTACAAGCGTTAACTATGTTCTTTTGATACGATCATCGTATCGATCTCGCATTGCAAATATAGCGATTCATTTTGAATTTGCAAAAAAATATGAAAAAAGCGGGGGTATTAGCCCCGCCGAACACTTAAAATATTATGAACGTTATTTGCCATACAAGATGGCAAATGCCTTACGATGGTAAAGATTCACTTCCCCATAGTTCCCATCGAATATCTTTTTAACTTCAAGCCCGTGTTCTGCCGATATAGCTTTCAGAGCTCGCCACGAAACCTTTCGCCAGTTAATACCGTGTTCCTTTGCCCAACGCTTGATCGAGAACCAATCTTTTGCCTCGTCGAGCTGCTCGGTCTTTTTCTCTAACTGAAGTTGGATTTTTTCTTTCTCCTCTACCGTATCGGCCAACTGACGCAGGGCTTCCGCGTAATTCCTCGGCATTGCCATTATGTAGGTGCCGGTCTTACGGAGCGTGGGGAGAACTTCATCACATACCCATGCTTGAAACTCTTCGGCTTTCGGAGCATTTGATTTAAGCACCAGTCGATACATATCACCCTCTCTGCCGAATTTGATTGATTGGGTACCTCCGTTTGTAGGAGTTTCCAAAACGGTAACCCCTTTACAGTGGTCTATTACTGCTTTCGCAGGGTTCTTGTAGCCGAGTGCCTTAGCAACATCTACCAAACAAAACATCGGGTCGCCGTTCACTTCGGTTACTCTCACTTCGCCGAAATGCTCATTCTTGAAAATCTGAATAGCGCTCATATTATAGTTTTAAGAGTTCGCGACAAATGTGCGAGCGTTCGGCACATTATGCAAGGCCTAATCAGATTATTTTTCGAATCTACAAAAAATGTGCTGTTATTGTGTAAACACTTATTTTTGTGGACGCGGGCGGATTCGAACCGCCACATTCAGAATCAAAGTCTGATGCGCTACCATTACGCTACACGTCTATGACAATATCGTCTATTCAACAGCACTTACCGTTGTCTTTGTAACGATGTCGTACCGCCCCATCGCCTTGCGTGTCTGATACGTTTCTCGATGCCCTTCGATCCATTCATGAACATCATCCACATTATACAATGCAACGGGTTTACCTTTCCCATTACGGGAGAATCGAGTACCGACGAAACCGCATATTCGCAACTGATGCAGCCAAAGTTGCGACATCTCGAATATACGGCTCACCGCATCAATGGATTTAAAATTCTCTTGCTCCATATCTTTTGTTTTTGTCGTTATCCAAAAATACCCCACTTTCGCAGGGGCCGGCGCCAGCACCGCCATTACCATAACAGCGGATTCGGATTTCGTGTTCTTAAACAGGGAGACATCTTCAAAACTCCCCGTGGACGCAGGAGGATTCGAACCTCCGATCGTCCGGTTATGAGCCGGCTGCTCTGACCTGCTGAGCTATGCATCCATAAAAGCCGCCCTAACCTACCACTCTCCCACGCATCCTGCGCAGGGCTTCGATCCGTGCGGCCACCCACGACAGGCTGATTAATTTAACATGACAAATTACCTTACGATAGGTTTAAACATCTTTTTGCGATTTCTTAAATCGCCCTTGCTTATCTCGCTCTCGATCATGCGACGCCAGCTTCGCTTCGAGTCTATGGATAGTCTCCATCGCCCGCTTCAACTTGTCGTTCATATCCAGATTGCGGGAATAGAGCATGTCGGCCCGTTTCTGTTGATACCCCACTTCGTCTCGAAGGCGCGAAATCTCCTTACGATACACCCCGCGCGGCGTAACGTCGAATCCGAAAAAAGTTTTTTCTTTCATAGCTATGAGATGTTGTCTGTTCGAATCATGTAATATACTTTATAACGCGATCGACGTCCATCTATCGATTGGCCATCCGTCCAACGGGAGACAATCGTATCGCCCTTACGACGCAAACGGGTGACGACCTTCCGTAATTCCGTCGTATGGAACCGCCGGAATGCCTGTTGAACCGTCAGCGTACCGCCTTGCATAAGGTAATCCCGAATGTGACGCTGCGGTTCATTTGGTTTTGATTTATCCATATGTATAAGGTTTTAAGGTTTGTGCCCTGTCGCCATCAAAGGCACGGTCGATGCCGCAGGGCAAAAAGCGGGCTTTACGCGGAATAACAAAACTTCTAACCCTGAAAGAACGTGTGCATAAGCCCGCAATTGAGCCCGGAAAGCCGATCAAAGCCGTCCGGGCGTAATAATGCGCTTATTTGTCCCGGTGGTCCTCTCCGCTCATGTCGTCGCAGCTTCGGAGCCTGTGCCGGTCTTTCGCGCATTTCGGCTATTTGCTTACTCGCGGCCGCATCTTCTCAATGGCGGCACATAGTGCAGATACGTTGCAGGCGTCGGTCGGAATGGTGCGGCTCCGACTGCCGGATCGCTTTCTGCCTTGCGGGCTGGGGTTGTATTGCCAGCGATCGAACCCCTCACCTCATAGGGTGGCTATTGGCTCCCGTGTCAGCGGTCAGGCTGGCACGGAAATAAAGGGTCTATTATCGCTGACGATAGATAGATTGAAGAGCTTCGAGTTTAGTAGTGAGTTCGTACATTGAGGCATAGCTGCCTTTGATGACGTCGTCGCACCACTTGCCAAGAGCCGATACGGCACAGCGGTAAAGGCCCTCGGGTGTGAGAGGTTGGGTAATGTTACCCTCCAATAACTCGATAAGTTGCTTTTTGGTAAGCTGTTCGAATGATTTCGTACCGTTGGTACGAGACGTAGCGGCCGTACTGTTCTTCGGGCCGATACTTTCAGGGGACTTTGGCATTGGTCTGAAAGTTTGGTTATGTATGTAACAAAAGAGGCGAACCCCTCTCGAAAACTCGCCAAAGTCCCGTCATCAAAAGAGATGACACCCGAAAGGAAGTTCGCCGTATTGCGGCAAAAATATGTATTCTCGGTATGACAACGAGACTTTGGCAATGCAATATTAGCGACTTCTTCTGAAACCGCCAAATTTTTGGTGATATTTTTTTTGCCGAAGTACATATTAGTCTATGGTTTAATAAAATCGGGAGCGGCGAGGGTGTCTAATTCAAATCTGCCCTATGTCAAAGCGGGTTTTGCCGCTCCCGATCGTATTTCTTGGTTTATTTTAGGGAGTGCGGCAGGATTCGAACCTGCAATGCTTTCTTGTGTGTCGATTGCCTCGGGAACGCCGTTACGGCTCTCGTCCTTCTTACCGAGGCGGCATCCCTGCCGTGAGGTGTTTCGGGGCGACGAGACCGAGGGTTTGCAACCTCTTACGCTGTTTCGCTCGTCCTTTTGCATCAAACCTCTTCATATTCCCCTACGGCTACCATCCAGCCGCTACGCACTCCTTGCCGCTACTTCTCTTTCTTCACGCGCAGCCGCTCGACCGGCACACCCATCTTTTCGGCGATCTCGTCCATCGTCACCTCGACGATCTCCTCCTCAGGAGCAGGATCGACAATGAGGCGGTAACCATCCTCGTATAGCTCGTCGCAGGTGTAGTTAGTTAATGCTCTCCCTGTATCGATAAATTTGCCCACTACGAGTTCTCCGCAGCGGAAGATAACCTCTATAGTTCGGGGTAATCCGTCTTTTTTTCTGAGTCGATCCCCCACCTGCCAATCCTTGTAGGCTTCGATCTCTTCGGCTGTGTCGGGATGTAGAATCTTAAATCCCGTAACTTGATTTAGTTCAAGGCCTGAGGTCACTTCCCAGCTGTACTTATAGCCAAGCTTGTCGTCTGCGTCGCTGCCATCATGTCTATTTTGGCAGAGATAGACTTTGTTGCCTTCTACTCTGACCTTGCCTTCGACGGGCATACCTTTAATTTTGCACCGGAACCTCCGGCCGTCGCAGCTAAGTAAATTTACCATTGTTGTATTTAGGTTTAATGATTTATATTCTTTTGTGGCTTCTTTCATAGCATCAGCAAGGCAATGAAATGATTGGGTAGCCCGATCGAATCCGTTTCTCATTTTGGCACTCACCTTCTTCCCTTAGTATTCCCGCCACCATCGCCACGGAGTTTTCATAACTTATCCTTGTATTGGATTGCGAACTCAGCCAACGAATGTACCTCGGCCTTACGGAAGGCGTCGCGCTTCGTTGTGCGCACCGTCTCGGGCGATATGTAAAGCATATCCGCGATCTCTTCATCGCCCATCCCCTCCATATAGAGTTTCATCACTTCCTTCTGCCGCTCGGTCAATCGGGTATCGAACTCGGGGCTGCATATAATGCCGGCATACTTGCATTCGCCTTTGATCGGGCAACTCACATCCTCGAAGGTGAAGCGCCCCATCCCGTCGATGTCCTGCCGGTTATCCAGCCGCCCGAAATTGCAGCGAATAAAGCGGTGGCAGATCAGGAACCGGTAGTAGTTCACGTTCGCACGGCTCTTGCGGTAAATCTCGGCGAGAGCCTTGAATGCTTTCGGGTATTCGGTCTCGATGCGGGTAAACAATGCCCCTGTCAGCATCTTGTCTTCGGGCTGGTAAGTATGGACGCCTTCGGTATCGCGTACCATTACCCCTCCCTCGGGATCGTTGAAAAACTCTATGCTGCGAAGCGTTTGCATAAGCTATATTGAGTGTTTTTATTGAAATACCTTATTTATACTCGCTACCACGCAAGCACAGTTAATCATATTGAGCAGTACGAGCAATACCCCTTGTGCGATAAGGAGAGGATTGCTTTTTTGCTCGTATTGACGATATATCGCACGCAATGCAAGCACGCAGATAATGAGCGATAAAATGGCGATCAACACCAATATGATGCATAATACTATCATGACTATATCTATTCGTAAAACTCCACTGGGAAGAGGTTGTCGGCGGTATAGCTGCTGTCGCCCGAGTGACGACGAATGATCTTGGCTATCTCGCGACGTTTAAGAATGTCAGGGCGGCGACGACCGATACGATAGAAGTATATAGTTGTGTCGCTCGTAGTGCCGATAGCATGCTTACACTCGTCAATAAGCACCCGTCTTTCAAGTGGATCGCTGATGCTTTGCAGATACCCTTCAAAGGGTAGAATAGAGAGTTTAACACTGCGACCTCTTGATTTTTCGCTATTTGTGATTAAATTTGCCATACAATGATTGAATTACAGTGCAAATATGATAATTATTTTTATCATTTGCAAATATTTTGATATAAATTTTTATCAATGAAAACACTAAAAGATCGCTTACTGCTTATTACCAAATATTTAGGCATATCAGGAAGAGAATTTGAAAGGGCTTGCGGACTGACGACCGGAGCTTTCGCAGGATTTGGCGATCGTCTCGGAGCTGATATATTGAAGAAAATAGCTATCAAATATCCACAATTTTCAACTCGGTGGATATTGACTGGCGAGGGCGAAATGTTGACCTCAACATCTCCAAATTCGGGAATAGATGCAAATATTCTCGAAAAATTTTATGCCCTTTTTGAAAGCAGGGAAAACGAACATAAAACCATTCTCGGACAAAATTCCGAAATCATAAAACAGAACTCCGACATCATCAAGCAAAATTCCGAAGTGATGCGGCAGAATGGAGAGTTGATAAAGATTGTGGCTAAATTTATAGAAAAATGAACAACCAAAAGAAATGTATAATCGGAGTTTGGATTATACGGCGATGGGAGCATATATTAGCTTATACGACAATAGTAGCTGCAATTGTTTTGTTGTCATTATTTTTTTATTATGTCTCACCCCATAATGATTCCGGAAGCGACATTGTTTCAGCATTGTCTATATTAGTGACAATATTAATAGGTTGGCAGATATATAGTGTGATAAATTTGAAAGAGACCCAAAACGCTCTTGATAAATCCACAAACGAGGTGAATATTATAAAGCGCGATTTTAATAACTTCAAAAAATATGTCGATGCGGAAACGCATGCAAATAATGCTGCAAGTCTTTATATATTAAAACGATATATAGAATCAATCCTTAACACTTTGAAGGCATTACAATTATACGCAGAAATAGAAAGTTACACAGATAAAAAAGATGATATAAATCGGGGAATTCATCTATGCGTAACAAATTGGGCTACATGTTTAATTGTGGGGCGAGGTAAGTCGGAATATTCAGCAACACCGGACTTCATCGACGCAGATGATAAAAACCTGTATAAGATTATTTTGAAGATATTGCAAGATGAACGCCCTACATTATCTATAATCAAAATTAATGATGATATTAAGAATTTATACGACCTTATGACAAAAATAAATCCCAATAATGAAAATCCAATAAATTTGGATGGTAATGACATAGAAATAATATCTGATATTCATCAGAGAAATAGCGCTGTGTCGGATGAATAAACAGGAAATATTCCGCTTAAAAGTACAGAAACCGTATTAAATCAATATTCCAATCCGCATGGATCGTATGTATCCACATCCCTTGTCAATTTTGAAATTGCATTGACTGATAATGAAACTGTGGCAGGCAGAAGTGAAATAGGGGTATTTTTCGGTTCTGCCGGAATTGGGGTTAAATCCATGGATACGACAAATGAAAAAACTTTCAACAAAGTTTCATTTACTATCCCCGTAATACTGCCTTAATCTTTAATAATTGCTTTATCTATGGCTTGCAAATAGCTCTCTATCAGCCCCGGATCAGCATTAGGGTTTTTAAGGATGACATAAACAAGCCGCAAACGCTTTCTTCGCTCTATATATGCACAAAAACGGCATATTAAATTTGATATACCCATAAGCTGTAATGTTTTTGCAAACATAGGAACTTTCGGCACAACAAACAAACGAACGGCGGAAACCTCGCAGGCTCCGCCGTTCGTCGTACTTCCTTTGTATGAGTCATTTCTCCGTGTCTGATCGTTTAAACCCTATCGGCTGTCCGGTCTTGTGGGCCTGCGGCAATTTGACCGACAAGACCGCAATGGCGTTATAGATGTTATCGAGCTCCTTACGCATATCCTCCGATAGGTCGCTGATAGCCTCGGCATTGTCGGCGTCGGCCCGTTCCAACAATGCCAGTTTTGCCCGAATTTCGGCCAATTCTGCCGTTACTGTCGTCGTGGTCATGATGTAGTTGCGCATCGCCACAAATGCCCGCATAATAGCGATATTCGCATTTATCGCAATGTCGCTATTGAGCAAGCCGGAAAGCATTGCTACCCCTTGCTCGGTAAAGGCATACGGCATTTTGCGAATACCGCCCCAACTTGATGTCACAATTTGTGATTTCAAGTTTGCGAACTCCTGATTTGTAAGCTGGAACATAAAATCGGGCGGGAACCGTTTGCTGTTCCTTTTTACTGCCTGATTTAATGCACTTGTCGTTACTTGGTAAAGTCCCGCTAAATCACGATCCCGCATCACCCGCTGGCCCCGTATTTCGTAAATCTTGCTTTGGATGGGTTGCAGTTCCATATCATTAGGGTTATTGTGTTATGCCTCGTACCCCTCGTAATAGTACGATTGTTCGATACCCTTGAAAATAACCTCCCGATCTTCCGTGCGGTCGGTCAAAGCCCCACCGAGCAGCGTACGCAGCTCCAAGTCGTTGATCGGGCTGCGTTCCATTGCCTGCAAATATAAATCTTTGTTCACTTTGCGCCAGTCGACAACCTGCCGGAGTCGCTTTTTGAGCATCATATCAAGCCATATTCGGGTGGCTCGTCCGTTACCTTCCATGAACGGGTGGGCGATATTCATTTCGACGTATTTCGCGATTATTTCCTCGAATGTCGTTTCGGGCATCCGCTCGATAACCGGCAATATCGCGTCGAGGTATAGGGCATTGGCAAAACGGAAGCCACCCTTCGATATGTTCAGCGTCCGAACCCTTCCGGCAAAGTCGTACAGCCCGCCGAACAAATAGCGGTGTATTTCGCACAGCCCTGCCACGGTTCCGACCTCGATACGGTTTATATCGCCACTCTCGAACAGGGCGTGCGCCTTGTCGAGGCTTTGAGCGTCTATGTTGTCCGTTTTCTTTCCCATAGTTATAACATCGCAACCGCTTTGCGGATTTGTTCCAATACCGCAGAAAGACGGGTATCTCGGCGGGCGGTCTGCATATTGTAGTCTGATTGCAAACCTATCCACAAATTCGCAGTTATCCCTGTTGCTGCCTCAATCTTCAATGCTGTATCGGTCGTTATCGATCGTTTGCCGTTGATTATTTCGTTAAACGCCGTGTAAGGCATTCCGATAATACCGGCGAATTTTCGTTGCGATATGCCCCGCGCCTGTAATTCGTCTTTGAGCATCTCGCCGGGGTGAATCGGTTCGGCGCATATCAATTCATGCGGGGCGTAAATCCTTTTCGTAGTTTCCATATCGCTATTGCTTGTAGTGGTTACTAATATCCAACAATCGGCATACGGTTATTATCTGTTCGTTCATTACCTCCCTTACGGTAAATTCGAGGCGGTATTTGCGATTGATACGGACGGACGAAATACCAGCTTTGTCGCCTTGCAGAACCTCGTAATTTAACGAGTTGATCCGATATAGCTCCTCCACGTTCGCCGACCGTTTCAGCAGCATAACGCATTTATAATACCCTCGTATTACCTCGGGTTGGTATCGGTGCTTTTTGTCGCCCGTGCGTCCTTGCTCGAACAATTCCCGCAAATACTCTTTGTCGAACTCTATAAACATCGTGTCGTATAGTTTTCAATCGCAAATATAATGCTTTCTTTGGAATATCCACAAAAAAAGTGAATATTTATAAGGAGGGCCCTGCACCAGCAAGCCGCCGCATACCGTTATCCCACCTTTATGGTTATCAATTTCCCGCAATGCAAGCAGGTCTTATTTTCGGTGTTTGATTTCGGATTCCAGTTCCTTTAACTGTTCCATATCCTCCCGATCGGCTTCGATGCGGCCTTACGTTTGCGGCAGTTGTTAAGTATTTCTTAATAACTGAATCGGGATTTAATCCCTGATGTGTCCTGCGACATCTTTTATTCCAATAGCTTTTTATCTTGCATCTCTATGGCACGAAACCTCTTTTCTGCTTCTTTCAAATTCAAGCGCTTTAATTGTTCTTGGGCTATACTACGCAATTGTGTATATCGTGCCGCTTTATCAATTTTCCGTTTGTTAAGTTCAGAATTTATCGACTCGAGATTTGCAAGGACAACAAGTTCATTTATGCTTGCCATGTCTCGGATATTCAGACCTTGTTCCGCATATTTAGGATTTGCTTCACGCCATTGTTTTGCAGTACATCCCCAGAGAGCCAAATTCAACATATCAGCTTCTGTCGAATAGGCGTATAGCTTCTCACTTTCATTCAATGTTGGTATTACAAAATCTCGGACTGCGTCAGTGTGAATAGTATAGTTTACTTTACTTAAAATTCGCTTCACGTTCCATTCTCCAAGAGACGGATGTGATTCTATCTCTTTGAGACGCTGGTATTCTTTAATAAGATAGAGCTTAAATGCAGGGCTCAACCAAGTGCCAAACTCGAATGCAATATCTTTGTGTGCATATGTTCCTCCGTAACGCCCGGGTGTTGATATGATCCCAATGGCTCCTGTCTTTTCTATCCACTGTTTTGGGGTGAGCGTGAATGAATTAGCCCCTGCATTATTTCTAAATGCCTCGAATTCGATGCCTTTAAAATTGATATTATTTATTTGCTCCCAAAGCCCCAAAAATTCAATCGTCCCTCGCAAACGCATCCAGTTTTGAATAATATAGTTTGTTCGTTCTGTATCTTTATAATGAGCCATATCGGTTAAGCTAATATAGTCCTCCCTGCCAGTTTGCTGAGAAACCGATATTTCTACGTCGTTGACATTTATTTTTTTAATTGTAGCCATTGATTATTCCCCTTTCTCTACTTTAATAATTTTCCCGCAATACGGACAAGTGATCATATTGGTAGGCTGAGGGGCGAAAAAATCCCCCACGTTACAGCCAATAGCAGCGGCGATACGTTCAAGTACTTCTACACTCGGATTCCCATTAATATGTTGGCTAAGTCCTACGGGTGTAATTCCCATTCTTTCGGCCACTTCTTTAACAGTTAAGCCGTTAGCTTTTATTGATCTCTTTATATCCATAGCTTTAAATGTTTGGTGTTGGTACAAATGTAGCTATAACTTTATTTTTCCACAAAAATAATAGCAAAAACTTTAATTTTTATTTGCATAATTAAATTTATAGCTTTATATTTGCATCAGGAAATAAAACCAATAACTATAATAACTATGACAACGGCAACCTATACCACGATGCAAAACCTCGCCAAGCAGGCGGCAGCGTACATTACGAAGCTCAACGGCGAAGCCGAGACCTTCGAGATCGAGAGTAACGGTATTACGGCCGTTATCGCATATGACGCCGAGATCGTCGAGGACAAGGGCGACTACTGGACGGCGCCGAGCTGGTCGATCGAGGACGAAACGGTAGCCGTTGAAGCGGTTTATGACGAGAACGGCGAAGAAGACAAAGAAGCTGCTGACTGGTTGAAGAAAATGTTGAACTAACAAATAAAAACAGAGCTATGAAATCAAATGATTACGAAATGTTGAAGATAAATTTTCTTAAAGGAACAACTGATGACGATTTTGAATTACATGCAAGTTTTTATCGTTTTTGCGAAGTGTTAGAAAGCATTAGACTTTATACATCTTTACCTGTAAAAAACAAAATTAAACCGATCAAAATCAAAGATTATGACGACATATTTTTTATGATTGGGCGAAAGATAAATGTAGAGGTCAAAGTCAAAGAACAATGTGGCAAGTATCAATTATATATTTTGTCTAATAATGCATTCAAAAGATTTGAGAAAATGATCTCTTAATTGTTGGCCAGCCGTTCGGGCGGCTATAAACAGACCTCAAGCCCGAAGCGTGGCGGCAACCTGCCGCCGGTGGTGAAAATGAAAGATATGAAAGACATAAAAATTGGCGACCGGGTGAGATTCGGACGCAATACTGGTGAATATCGAGGAAAGTTCGATAAACTGAATATCGCAATGGTACTCGTTGGCAATAGGCTGTATTATGTTGCATTTGAAAAAATTGAAAAGCTATGAAGACAAGAAAATCCTACAAGGTCAACCGAGAGGCTGCGATCAAAATCGCGATGAACACAAACGGCGTATCACGAGAGATCGCTGAGAAATACACCGACAGCGAATTACGCGAAGTATTACGACTGCTAAAACTCAAAGCTAACTTTTAACTTAACCACGATGAAACCGACCGATCTATCAAACATCATGTGCATGGCATGGCGATTCTATCGCACGACCCGCCAGGCATTCAGCGAGTGCCTCAAACTCGCGTGGCGCAACTTCTGCCTTGTGCGAAAGATGCACACTGAGGTAGTGCGGTTCTACTTTCGCAAGGTGGACGGCACCCTGCGTGAAGCGTGGGGCACGCTGCGCTCTGACATAGTACCGCCCATCAATGTCAGCGATACCCGCAAGAAGAACGACACTGTACAAGTGTATTACGACACCGAGCGCCAAGAGTGGCGTTGCTTCAAGCGACTGAACCTAATATAGAGCCCCTGTACTTTCAATACTCTGCGTTGAAAACAGATGTCCCCGTCGGTAATACGGCCGACGGGGTTACGACAGCAGAAAAGAAATGTCGTTTGCAATAATTTTTCGGCGAAGATTGCATAATGTGCCGAAGCGTTGCACCTTTGCCTTTGTAAGCCTGCAATGACGCAGGGCACGGATTCCGACGAAAGGACATGGCGGATGCAAGCGAAATAATAACCAGAAAGGTTTCTGAACTCCTATTGCTTCCAGGTAACCCCCGGCGTATATCCGAGGAAGATATGGAACGTCTAATGTTTTCAATCCGTTCTCACGGATTTTGGAAGCATCGCCCTATTGCCATATCCACACGAACCGGAGCAGAAATCGTCATATGCGGCAATCAACGGCTTAAAGCCGCAAAAAAAATAGGGCTCAAATCGGTTCCGGTTATTATCTATGATAACCTCGACGAGCAAGAAGAAAATGACATCATTTTGCGTGATAACATCAACAACGGGGAATGGGATTTCGAAGTCTTGCAAGACGATAAATGGGAGGATATAAACTTCGAGGAGATCGGTTTAGACATGCCTGCATTTGACGAAGAGGTTGGAACGGTAGCATCTGGGGAGGCCTCAGATAATAAATCAGGCAACGACAATCCAGAAAATAAGGAAGATAGAAGCATATTCTATCAATTAATGCTCACCGACTGCATCTACGAGAGTAACAATCTTTTCGAGATTCCGAATTTACTCCTCGACATGCAAGCCGGTAATTTGCAACTGCCATTCGCTCCTTACGGCGCCGAATCACGGCAAAAGAAAGGTGTATCCACCTATCATTTCTATGTAGACGATTATCGCTTCGAGGCGATATGGAAAGACCCGACAAAGGTATTGAATAGCGGATGCGTAGCAGCCGTAGAACCGAATTTGTCATTATTCGACACGACCCCCATAGCGTGGGGACTACAACAAATCTACAAGAAGCGGTGGATTTCCCGCTACTTTCAGGAATGCGGAATCTCTATATATGCCGACTTGAATGTCTCTCGGAAATTCTATGAATACAACCGCATGGGCATTCCCGATGGATACAATGCTTTTTTCACGCGAGGATATGCCGATCGACTCGAATACCTGAAAGCCGAGCATCAGATAGCGAAAGAGATTTCAGGTAAAGATACCCCGAACCTTATCATTTACGGAGGCGGAAAGATCGTCCAAGAGTATTGTGCAACACACAGCCTTGTGTATGTCGAACAATTAATGACAACAAAACACAATGGCTAAAACAAGCGGTTCGATACGAGGAAATAAACACCCCAAAGAAATATCTCTTGATGAGTATCTGGGGAAACGAGGACTTCAGTCTCCAATCAGTAATTTTATGGATGATAAGTGGCGGAACATCCGGTTAACAGCTCGTGGTCGTAAAAAATTTGAACGAGAAGCCGACGTAGCCCGCAATGAATATCACAAAAGAAGAAACAACGCCATAGCCGAATATGAAAATTTGGTGAAAGCAGGCAAAATAAAACGTCCCCGCTCAACAACAATGGAAGCATTGTTGAGTGCGGCAAAAGGACATCCGGATAATCAATCAGTCCAAGCTGCCCGCAGATTACTAAAGAAAAGATACAACATAACTATAAAATGATATGGCGAAAACAAGTGGAGGGATAAGAAGCGTGGCTTCCAGAAAAAACGAGACGGCTTTACAATTCTATATGAGAAGAACCGCCGATCTCAACTCTACACTGCGAAAGGCTGAATCACAAGGGAAAACCATTGTTAAATTTAATTGGGGAGATGGCACAACTCATACATTTTACCGAGGTATCGCAGGACGATGGACAAGAGATCGTCGTGAATATGAATATTTACAGAAACGCAGATATAAGAAACAGGTATAAAAGGTTATAAAAAGGTTAAAATGGCAGGAAGAAAAGATATATGTGAATTGGGAAAAAGAACCAGATTTTCCAGTACCAATCCGCCGAAAAATCCCGGCCGGAAGCCTTCTCTGTACAACCATATAAAAAAACTGCTCGGCACGGAGGCCAAAGCAGAATTGAGCAAAGAGGACTATTTCAAGCTGATCCAATTCCTATTAGAGCAGCCCCTCGATAACCTCAAAAAACTCGCCGACAGCAAGAATACACCAATTTGGATTGTTGGTGTAGTTCGGGCTGTCGTTAAGGATGCCAATGCTGGACGTACCACGACCCTCGATTCTCTATTCGATCGTCTGTTCGGTAAAGCGTCGCAACCTCTGACGGGGAAGGACGAAGGGCCTATTGAATTCAAGGGCTCTATCCCAGTAAGAGAATGGATCAAAGCTCGATTGCAAAAGAAATGATACAACCGCAGGATATATATCTGCCATTATATGAAGATACCGATCACTTCATCATCCTTATTACGGGAGGCCGAGGTTCGGGCAAATCATTTAACGCCGGAACTTTCATCGAGCGGCTGTCTTTTGAAGAAGGGCATGTGATCTTATATTGCCGTTACACGATGGCGTCGGCTGCTATTTCAGTAATCCCAGAATTTACCGAGAAGATAGAAGCCGATGGTACGGGAGAATTTTTCAATATCACAAAAACAGATATTGAAAACGTCGTATCTGGAAGTCGAGTTCTATTCCGAGGCATCAAAACATCATCAGGTAATCAGACGGCAAAGCTGAAATCCATACAGGGCATCACAACATTTGTATGCGACGAAGCTGAGGAGTGGACAAGCGAAGCGGATTTCGATAAACTCGTACTTTCTATCCGCCAAAAAGGAATTCAGAACAGAGTTATCATCATCATGAACCCGACGGATTCCAACCACTTCATCTATCGCAAGTATATTGAGAAAACCCACAAACTGGTGAATATTGACGGCGTAGACGTGCAGATCAGCACACATCCCAATGTCCTGCATATTCATACTACCTATCTCGATAACCTCGACAACCTGTCCGACGAGTTTCTGCGGGAAGTGGAGCGTATGAAGGTGGAGAATCCTGACAAGTATGCGCACGTTGTTATGGGCAAATGGGTGGACGTGGCTGAGGGGGCAATCTTTAAGAACGTACATACCGTTAAAGAATTTCCGCAATGGTGTGAGAAAGTGGCCTTGTGTCAAGACTTCGGGTATTCGAATGATCCTACCGCGATTGCCAAGTGCGGAGTTATAGGCAATGCTCTTTATATTGATGAATTGTGCTATAAGACCCACATGCTCACCAATGAGATTATTTCTGAGCTCAAAAAATACCCCGATTTAAAGGTTATGTCTGAATCCGCAGACCCTCGGTTAGTTGATGAGATCGGAAACGCCGGAATAGCAATATACCCAGTTGATAAAAGCGGACGATCCATTATTGCAGGCATCGAAAAGATGCTCGAAATGGAAATATATGTTACCGAACGCTCTTACAATATGTTAATGGAATTCCGAAATTATGTATGGGATGAAGATAAAGACGGACACCCTATCAACATGCCCAAAGATGGACAGGCAGATCACCTTATAGATGCTGTACGTTATTATGTCTTAGGAATGATTCTGGGTAAGATTAAGCAGGTTAAGAATTACGAAGGATACTTTTAATAACAACCCAATACCCTGTATTGAAGCAAGGCACCATAAACAAACGAAATGACATGAAAACCCTAAAAGAAATCCTTTCCATGCCCTCGGAGGCAGAAAAGATATATTACCTAAAATATCGCCGCACCCCGCTTCCGAATGCACAAGCCCTATATAAAGATTGGGACCCAGACAAACATGACGTCATGGATCCCGAAATTCGCCCCGACAACAAAGTGATCGTCGAGGAGGGCCGTCAAGACCCAAAAACAGGGAAAATAATCCCTCCTCAATACAAGAAAGACGACATCAACCCTACAAACCGCATCATGTTGCCGTTGGAACAGGATATTGTCAACATTCACACTGCATGGGCTGTGGGTAATGACCCAAAAATTAATTGCAACCCCAATGATGACAAGGAAAAAGCCCTGCTGTCCATTATAAACAGCATCAACAAGAAGAACAAGATGCGTTACAACAATAAACGCATCGTTCGGTCGTGGCTCTCCGAAACCGAAGTAGCCGAATACTGGTATGTCGTCAAAGACGAGGGATTTTGGCGCAAGATTCTCGCAAAGGTGAAAGGGGCGCTTGGTGGGAATGTAATGCCTCAATTCAAGCTTCGGTGTGCAATATGGTCGCCGTTTCGTGGCGATAAATTATACCCTCTTTTCGACGATAAAGGTGACTATCTGGCATTAAGCCGCGAATACTCCGTAAAAGAGGCTGACGGCACGGAGACAACCTATTTCATGACCGTGACAGATGAAAAAGTCTATCAATGGCGTATGGAATCAGACTGGATAAAAGTCAACGAATTCAAACATGGGTTTATAAAGAATCCGACCATCTACTCATGGCGTCCCAAAGCTCTATGTCACAACATCAAGCCCATTCGAGAGCGCTTGGAGCGCCTGATGTCTAACTTTGCAGATTGCATCGACAGATGCTTCTTTCCTTATTTGATTCTCGAAGGAGAAATACATGGAACCCCACAACAATCGGGGAAAAACCGTCTCATCAAGATCACCAACGGCGGCAAGGTGTACTACCTGAATTGGGATCAGGCGAGCGATGCCGTGCGCTTGGAGCTGGAAGGTTTGTGGAGCAAAGCCTACCAACTCACCAATACACCCCAACTGTCCCTGGATTCTTTGAAAGGATTGGGTGACGTCCCTTCCGGCCGAGCCTTCCGCTTCTTATTCATGGGTACAGACCTCGCAATAGATAACCACGCCGAGGTTATCGGGGAACATATCCAACGTCGATATAACTTCCTTGTATCTGCTGTGGGATCGCTCAATGCTGAATTCATGCAAGCGTCACAAACTATTGACATAGAGACTGAAATACAACCGTTCACCATCGACGACATCGCCGAGAAGATCAAGAATGCCACAGATGCTTGCGGGCGGCCTATTGCATCCCTTAAAACAGGAGTCATGATGGCAGGGCTGGTCGATGACATAGATGACGAGATCAGGGAGATCCAAGAAGAGCAGACGGACAAATCGACAAGCAATGCTTCCGAGTCCACAGATTAACATTTTTGAACAAAAAATGAAGAAAATCGGGTATTTTAGTTAGGGAACAATCAAACAAATAGGACAACAGCATCTCAATATCAACAAACTCATCCAAATTAAGCATCATAATGGAGAAAAAACTTTGTTTTTTACTTGATTTTATATAAAATAATTTGGATAATGTGCCGAATGTATAGATTTTTGTCGCAGAGCCTATGAAGATATAGGCCAACAGACATAGGACGAAATAACTTCCATGCAGTTGTTAGGTTAGGAGGGTCTGTTGGCATTAGCCGGCAGACCTTTTTAATGTGGATATGATGACTTATCCAAAACCATATAGAACGAAAAAACATGAAAGAAAAAATCTTTTCCGCGCTGAAAACCAAGTTCAGCAACCTGGGGTTTAGCGCAAAAGCAATCGAGGGGGTGGCCGAGTCGCTGGCCGCAACCGGATTGGTAAACGACGAGAACTTCGAAACTATTGTCGAGGGGCAGAAGTCAGCCCTTTCAGCAATGCAGGCTGAGATTGACCGACGGGTAACGTCAGCCGTAGAAGAAGCAAGAGCCAATAGCAACGCGACGACTGGTAATGGGGGCAGCCAGAGTAATCGAAACGAACCCGAAGAACCCTTCGATGCCGAAGCATTCAAAGCGGAAATACTAAAAACCCTCCGAGAGGAGCAGGCAGCTGCCGCACAACAGAATCAGCAAGCCGCACAGCGAGCCGCAGCCATCGCATCGAAAGCTAAAGAGTACGGAATTCCCGAGAAATTCGCCGCCAAGCTAAACATCACCCAAGACGCCGATTTGGATGAATATTTCAAAAGTACAAGACAGGAATTGGCGGACGCAGGTTTTGAGTTTTCCGAACCGCCCGCACAGGGTGGCGGCATGACCGATAACGGAAGTGACATCGCCAAACTGATTGAGCAGGGGACAGAACAAATTGTCAAATCAAAAAAACCGTAAAAAATGCCAGCAGGATTTCATTATGAACTGAATCCGGAAGACGTACTGCGAGAACTGTGCCGATTCGATACGGTGTATCGACTCTCCGGAGGTTTCAACTTCGAGGACGCAAATGTCCCGACCGGGACGATGCTGATGCCGCTAACGCCTCTGCATGTCGATCTAACAACGCGCAAAGCATCCGCGGTAAAGAACGTCAAAGTAGTAGAGAAAGTGTCATCCGGAACAAAGATCAAAATCGCAAAAGGGTCGCTTGCCTACAAAGGTATGCACCTGGGCGACGGTACAAGCGGTGCAACCGTTTCGAGCATCAGTACCACCAATGCCAACTATGACGAACTCACGATGAGTGCCGCCAATCTCACGCCGGAAGCAGGGGACATTCTCTTCGAAGCAGCAGCAGTAGACGGTACGACACCTAAGGTTACCGCAAACTTCCTCAATTACGCTGTAACGAAAGTAGAGACAGGTGCAACGGTCACTGCCATCGGCAGGGCCTATGAGGTGCAGGAGTCGAAACTTTATGTACCCATCTCAGCCAAAGACAAGGAGACCCTTACGGCCCGATTCCTTTTCACTATCTAAACCACAACGACAATGAAACTGACACTCGAAACCCTTTTCAACAATACAGAAGTCTTCAAGGCAGTCATTGACCGTTCGATGGTAACCCGTGACGACGAGATTTTTTGGAAGCGTTATCTCGACTTCGAAGAGACCAAATCCCGCGTTTTCAAAGCCTACCTCGGCACCGTCACCGGTGTTACGGCCGGCTCTATCATCGATCGGAATTCCAACAAACCCCTGCGTCAACGCAAATCGCTCGGAAGAGGATACGGAGAGGTCGCATATTTAGGAGACCGCTACCAGATGGACAATGACCGTCTGGATATGATTAAGTCACTCATCGATAAGTTCAACGCAGCGCGCCCCGCCGATCAAGTGGCGGCCTTAAACGCAATCATCGATTATATCGTGGATGACGTCCGCCAAATTCGCCTCGCGCCGCACAAACGTATGGACATCGTTGTCGGTGACCTTCGTTCGGACGGCATAGCTTCCGTAGCGCTCGCAGACAATCCGCAGGGAATCACATTGCTCGACATGGAACTACCCGTTAAGAAGATCAAGCCGACAACGGGGGATAAGGACAACTTCATTACCTATCTGAAAAAGCAGATCGAGGCCCTGCGCCCGACAATGGGCAGATTTTCTGTCATGGAGATGTCCCGTTCGACATTCACCAAGAACATCGTCGGCTCATCTGAGTTCAAGTCAACCTATAAGATGATTATGTCGGGAGCACAAGTTGCTTTGGCCGGCGGACTCATCACCGACGCGATGGCCAATCAAGTGTTCTCCGGCATCGGGCTTCCGCCTATCCGCATCATCGACGACATGGTTGCGTTGGAAGATGGCACGAACAAACAGGTTTTCAAGGATGACCGCATCACGCTACTCCCGCAAGACAAGATCGGCAAGATGATGTGGCATGAGCCTTATGAAATCTCAGACCCCGTGCCGGGAAAGACGTACACGCGCCTCGATGGTGGAATGTGGACTTCGAACTGGCGAACCGACGAGGGCCGCTTTATGGAGTATGGAGCCGAATGGATTCCCAACTTCACGGCACCGAACAAGATCGCCATTTTCGATCTATCGACGATGAACGGTTAAACCCACCGACAATGAGGAATTCTGAAGTAATATCGGCTCGGCTCTATCCCTATGACGTGGATGACAACTTAGTTGCAGTAGCCTGCATGGACACGGGGCTATCGGCGGACGAAGAGTATTCTTCGTCCAACAAGGTGCCTGTGGCAAAAGCCGCTATCGATGTCCTAAAACAGCTTATCGTCCTTTCATCCGAAAGCAACGGCGGATGCTCTTTCGGCTACGATGTCGAGGAACTGCGCCGCCGCATACACGCTCTCGCAAAGGATAACGGCCTTACCGATATTGCTTCGGAATTCGATCCTACACCCCAGATATTCTTCTTAGATTTATGATTAGGTTCCCCTATACGCTTCAACGCTGGAATCACGATACAAACGAGTGGCTGACAGTAACCAAGTGCAATGCCCGATACGACGGCAAAGCACGGTTTATCGAATCGCCTAACGGAAAAGTGATCAGATATACCTACGAAGTAGTTATGCCGGCTAATGTGCTTCCAATCGAAGAAAACGAGGAAGTGCGCATCCTGGACAGATGCGGGAAAAACATATTCGACCATCGCGCCGACACTCTTATCGGCACCACGCTGAAAGATTCGGTCTCATACCCCGTGCAGGGCTTCTACAAAAGCGGACAAAGGTATGAATATACGAAAATATGGCTATAAACGCACTGTACAATGATAACTACCAACGAAGCACAGAACATCCTGATTCACGACTGCGCCGATTTCGGAATCCAGACATTTCCTACATGGAATGTTCCGGAAGGACGAATAAAAGACGAGCGTATCGTAGTCGTAACACCGTCGGAACAATCTCCGGCGACTTATTGGGAATCATGTTACATCTCGGTGAATCTATGTGTTCCGGATGTCAAAGGAACAGCGAACCTGAAACGACTGGGTGAACTTGAACGAATCGCAAAAGCAAAATTTAAACCGTGGGCCTATGGAATATATGATAATACACCATATTGTTATCGATATGAAGGTATCGGCAGAGAAGAGGACAAAGACCTCGGATGCCACTATATCTATGTCCGGGTCCTATTCAGAGTGTTAAACGTAAAAAAAGATTAAAATATGGCAACTATCACAGCCGTAGGCATCAAAAACATCTGGTATGCAGACCCCGCGAAAGTCACCGGAGACCTGACAGGTACGATGCTGGGAACCATTCTCAAAGACCCTACCACCAAGAAGGTGCCGAACGTCCACCAGGACACGTGGAGCCTCGACGAAGCCGAACCATCCACGACACAATACAAAAATCAACTGACCGACGGTGTATATCGCCAGTCGAAAGAGATGGGTGAAGTCACTATGAATTTCGCCATCGGTCAATACGACTATGAAACGAAAGCCGCATTTATGGGCGGAACCGGTACGGAAACATCATGGAAACGAGCCCGCGGCGTTACAAACATCGAGAAATGCATGATCGCTCTTACGGAAGACGATCAATATTGCGTATTCCCGAAGGCTTCGGTCGTGGCGCGGAACGCCGAGACGGACGATGCCGTCGCTATCAGCGTCGTTGCAACAGCACTTGAACCGGATAATACCGCGGTATCGTCCGAATACTGGTTCGATGCATCGGAGATCACGGAGGCTGCTTCGGTAATGAGCGCATCATCCAAATAACGACTGGCAATCACATCGGAAAGGGGCGGGAGGCGTAAGCCCCTCGCCCCTGTTGTTTCAATTATTCAAGATATGGATTTTATTAGTTTCCGCATAGCTGGAAAAGGTTACAGCATATACAAAATGTCGCCTCTAACCGCTACACGTATCATGCAAGCGTGGAACGTGAAAAAAGAGCCAGATAAAAGTATCGAATGTCTCGCGGCAATGGCTCGAAGCGTCGCATTGGGTATTTCTGGCAGCAAAAGCATATTCAGCAAATTAAAGCGCATAGTTCTCAGGCGTAGGTTTATGAAAAAGGCCTCGTTCGAAGAGTTGTTCGATGCCTACAACAAGACATTGAAAATGATACCACTGGAAGACATTATCGAAATTGGAGCCGTAATGGAACAACTCTCGATGTCAATCGCAAAAGATCATGAGTAAGTCTGCTGGCATCGTCGCCGCCTCGCTGCTGAACAAACATCATGTGACAGTGCGGATCGGGCGGTTGAGTTTCCGTGCGTATCAACCCTGCATCAAAGACCTCGCACGGGCTTTTGCAAACGAACGGCTAAACCTGTCCACCGACGGACGACACCAATATTCGTTGGAAACGATGTCGAAACTACTGTTTCACCGCCGCTGGCAACAACGGATGTTCCTATGGTACGCCAGACACTACGGCGACTACCAGCAAATCCGAATCGCGGCACAGAAAATCGCCGACGTCACTACGGGGAAAGACCTGCTGGAATCGGTAAAAATCGACAAAACACGGAAAAAGGCCATCGTGGAGACTGTCGGAAACAACTCCATCGCAGGTATCATGGCAACCATGATGGAACACCTGAACATCAGCTACCAAGATGCTTTCGAGCGAGTAAACTACCCTACCATGATGCTGATGATGATAGACAAGGTGCGGTCGCTTGTGGGAGATGAAAAGAAAATAGTTAAGGGCAGCGGCAAGGAGATGGCCGCAAGAAGAAAGCAGAAGAACAAATGAGCGTATTATCATTCAAAATAAACGCCGAGACCGATAAGCTTAATAGCTTTATCGCGGCTCTCAAACGATTGAAAGAGGTTCTGGCTGATATTCCGTCGGGAACCAAAGAATTCGATGTTATAAACCGAAAAATCGCCGAGATGGAAGCTCGTGTCGAGCAGGCCATGAAGCGGATCGCACAGATGCAGAACGAGGCGGCGAAAACGGTCTCGCAATCGACTGCCGCATCGCCCGCCACACCATCGTCGGCCGGCTCCACCGCGGGAACGCAGGCCGTCAAAGCGGAAACCGAGGCATGGAGGGGCTTATTGGAGGAATTAGATAAAGTAAGTCTTGCAAAACGTGAGAATATCGAGCAAATAGAACTGTTAAAGGCCGCGAATCGAGGTTTGAAGGCTCAATATGATGCTTTAAATAAGGCCGAACGAGATGGATTTACGTTGACGGATAAACAAATTGCACGCCGGACGTCCCTCTCTTTGGCTTATGAAGAAAACAAGCAGGCCATTTCGCGAATGCGGCAAGAAGTAGCAAACCAAATCAAGTTGGAGCAGGTCGCACAGGGCTCAATGGATCAAATGTCGCAAGCTCTCTCCCGGATGCGGGTAGTTTACAGATCGCTCGACGAAGGAGAACGAGGGAGTGCATTCGGACAAAACCTGCTCAAAAACATTCAGGCCCTCGACACAAAAATCAAGGAGCTGGACGCTTCTATCGGCAATCACCAGCGTAATGTCGGCAACTATGCCTCGGGATGGAACGGGCTATCGTTTTCTATTCAACAAGTCGCACGAGAATTGCCATCATTGGCATATGGGCCGCAAGTCTTTTTTTCCGCAATATCGAACAACATTCCAATATTGGCAGACGAAATAGCACGTGCGAGCAAGTCCGTCCAAGCTCTGAAAAAGAGCGGAGAGTCATTTGTCCCCGTATGGAAACAGATCACCCGTTCTATTATCTCTTGGCAAACTCTTCTTGTGGCTGGCGTTACTATTTTAACGTTATATGGTAAAGAAATCGTGGATTGGGTCGGCGCATTGTTCAAGGGAAAAGAAGCGCTCGATTCGGCCAAGATCGCAGCGCAACAATTTCACGCCACAATGGCCGAAGGACAGCGAAGTGCCCAAGCCGAAATCACGAAATTGAACCTTCTTTACAATGCAGCGACAGATACCGCTAAGCCCTACAAAGAAAGAGCGACAGCCGTAAAGAAGTTGCAAGACCTCTACCCTGCCTATTTCTCCAATATGAGCGCCGAACAGATAATGGTCGGAAACGCTATCGACGTATATAACAACCTGAAAAATGCGATCATCGAGGTCGCGAAAGCCAGAGCGGCGGAAAATATCATAGCTAAGAATACCGAAAGTTTGGAATATATAAAACTGACGGGTGGCGCCTATGACGAATATACGAAAGCGCTAAAAAATGCAACGAACGCCAAAGAACAGTATAATAAAAAATTTAGCTCAGAGGCGAGTAGATTGCAAGAGTCTAATCCCAACGGTAGCCTTACTTTGTATTATTATATAGCAGAATCTGCCTCTACCGAAGAAAAAGGCCGTCTCGAAGCGGCCGAAGACAGATTAGAGGAGGCCCGAAAAAGGTTTCAAGGCGAGTTGGAAAAGCTCGGAGACGAAGGCAAGGCGATCTGGGAACGCATCGAAAAAGATTTCAACGGTGACGCCCAACTTTTCTACCAAACATTGGAAAAAGCGAATGAGAAACTCACGCCCGAAGCGGAGAAACTTTTTACAACCCTTACTCCCGATGAGATGAACGATGCGTTCAAGGAAGCGGAGAAAAACGCCTCAAAGAACGCATCGCAAACAGAAAAAAACCGCAAAAAGCTTCAAGACGATCTGTTGAAACTGCAATATGAAGCACAGCAGACCGAAATAGACTCCATGCGGGAGGGATCGGAAAAGAGCCTTGCCCAAATCGACCTCGATTACAAAAAGCGCATAGCCGAGATCGAGAAATGGGAAAGAGAAATTATTGCCCTTCAAGGAAAAGGCTTGACCGAGCAACAACAGAAGTTATTCGATTCACTGAGGGCCGGTGCGGAAATTACGGCTCATAGAAAAGTATCGAATATAAATACAGATGAAAGCCGCCAATGGAATGAATATCTAATAAAATACGGGACTTTTCGGGAGCGGCTTCAAGCAACCAAAAACGAATACGATCGTAAACTGGCAAAGGCGCAAACAGAGGGAGAGCGGGCACAACTCGAAGCGGAACGCAATGCGGCAATAGCACAATTCGAGGTCGAAGCATCAGCATGGACGAAGGATTTAGCAGACAAGACAGTAGCGCAATTGGAAAAGCTGATGTCCGAAACCAAAAAACAATTAGAGGAGGCGAGAAACGCTTTCGATGCCTTAGATTCGTCCGAAACCCCAGAAGCGAAACAATATCTCGATACGATAAATAAATTAAATGCACAAATCAAGATTTTAGAAAAGCGGCTTAACGGCGCCAAGAAATCTACCCATAATAAAGATTGGAAAGAGGCGGCTACGGCGTTCGGAGCCATTGCCGATTCCGTTCGAGAGGCTGCAAAAGGTCTTCAAGAATTTGCACCTGAACTTGCCGATACTCTCTCCGTTATGGGCGAAATAGCCACATCTGCCGGAACCTTTTCGGAATCCATACAATCCATCAAAGATGAAATAAAGGAAGAGGGGAAAGCATCGTTTTCTTCTATTATGGGCGGAATTACGAGCGGTATTGCATTGGCGGCGACTGCTGTCAGCGGACTTATAACTCTTTTTGCCGGCAAAGGGCGCGATATGCAAGATTATATTGAAAGCGCAAACGCCTTAGCTGATAAATATGGAGAAGTCGCCGACAAAATGCGAGACCTCATATCCAGCTCCACAGGTACGGAGGCTGTGAAAGCAGCCGCAGACGCCACAGAAGCGACATTGAAGGAGCAGCGCAACATAATAAAGGCAATCAAAGGCGAGATGTTGCAATACGGCAGTGGCTCGCATTCCGCACAACACAACTTCAACGAAGTTGCGGCACAAGTTCCCAATTTTTACCTGGATCTGGTAAAACTACTCGGAAGAGACTATGCCAAAGCTTTTGCTTCCGGGACGATGAATCTCGGAGACCTATCCGCAGATCAACTTATTTCCTTAAAGGAGTCGGACATCATTTGGAGCTATCTTCCTGAAAAAGTACGTGAGTATATAAACGAACTCATCGAATCGAATGAAAGGCTGGAAGAGAACAAGGAATTGCTGAACGAAGCCTTGACACAAGTCTCGTTCGACAGCCTGTATGACAGTTTCGTCGATACTTTGATGGATATGGACGCTTCGGCCGAGAATTTCGCCAATGATTTCTCGAATTATATGATGAAGGCGATGCTCCGCACGAAATTGGACGCACTGCTCAAAGACGATATGGAGCAATGGTATAAAGATTTCGCCGAAGCAATGGAAAGCGGCGGAGGATTGGATTCCGAAGAGATAAAAGACTTGCGTGAAGGATGGGATTTCATGGTGCAGCAAGGATTAAAACTGCGGGATCAAATCGCAGAAGCTACGGGATATGATAAAACATCTGCATCCGCTCAGTCTGCGACCACAAAAGGATTCGAGGCAATGTCGCAAGATACGGCCAGTGAGTTGAACGGACGTTTCACAGATGTGCAAGGCAAGGTCACCGACATTCGGGGTGCCGTAATGCCCCAAACAGCTCAGATAAACCAAATCCTCAATGCAATAATATCGGTACAATACGTCGTATCGTCTTCCTTGCGTGTAAATAATGAAATGCTCGAATATGCCGTTCAAACGTATATGGAGGTTCAACAGATCAACGACACTACCTCAGCCATGAATGCCACCCTGAAAGTCATGGCGGAGGATATTGCGGCAATCAAAAGGAACACGAATCAAATATAGTCCATGAAAATAAAGAAAGACATACGCGATCTCGACAAATTCATCGACGGTATCGAAAAAGAAGTCGTCGATTATTTTGACGGACACGCCAGGGAAGCGGTAAAAATCCAGCAGCAGAAAGCCAATTATCTCAATCACACGTGGAACTTGCGCAGCTCAATAGGATATGTCGTCACCTATGCCGGAAAAGAGAAGGTGCGCTTCATCGGGGATCAGAATGCGATCTATTGGGACGCACGTGATTCGGCAAACAAGATGCTCGACAAAGCCGACAAACCCAACACGGGCGTCGTATTTGGCGACGGAATGTTCTATGCATCCTTTGTCAGTTCAAAGGGATATGACGTAATCGATTCGGCAGAATTATATTTACGCAAAATCTTAACCGAGAAATAAAATGAATGGAGACCTCTTTATAAATGGAACCGACGCACAGTCTATCGGCATCGTCATGGGAGATTCGTTTATCGCCAATCTTCTCGCGCCGGCCGGACTGAAAGATTTCGTCGAAAACGACGACCGTCTCAAAAACGGCAAAGAGGTGTTGTACAATAACCCGCTCCTTGCCGCACGCGATGTAACACTCTCATTTGTCATAATGGGAAGTACGCCCGAAGATCATCTCGCCAATCTCAGGAGCTTTTACACGCTCTTGCAGACCGGAAAGGTTACTATCAATGTTCCGGCTATTGGAAACGACGTCAACTATCACCTAACCTATATGGGAAGTTCCAATAGCTATTCTTTGTCCGCCGATCGGTGTACATCGAAATTGTCGGTAAAATTCAACGAGCCGAACCCCGCAAACAGGACATGAAACAAAAAACGCTCCGCATTGTTGCGGAGCGCTCTCAACGTGAGCTATTGGGATTGTACAGGGGTCATTTTATGGTCGCCATTTTCTTGGGCGTTTGGACAACCTCGAATTGCCGGGCCAAGAAATCAAGGCCCTTCTGCGTGACAAGGACTTTGATGACCGTGAAAGATTCGTGATTGTTACGGTCGATCAATTTCTCTTTCAACTCGAAATAGCCTCGGTTAATATACTCTTGTTTCGGCTCGTTGCGATTGCAGAAGAAGATGCCGCGTTCGCGCAGCTTTTGGAAAAGCGTGTTGCGGCCGAAAGGCAGGCCGAGAATCTTCGCCGACTGCCCGACATCGATCTTCTGGTCGGTGTCGAGCACCTTGTCCATAAGTTCGGCTTTGGGCGCGAGAACGGCAACCTGCTTGTGGGCTTGTTCGAGCTGCTGTTTCTGTTTGGCAATAGTTTCATTCGCTACAAGGACGGCGCGAGCCATAATCATTTCGGGCGTGTCATTGTCGTGTGCAGCGACATAACCTCCGGTTTTACGAATAGTCGGCAATACCTCGTCGCAAACCCAGTCTTGGAATTGCTCTGCCTGCGGGAGTTTCGAACGCATGACAAGGCGATATACGTCGGATTCTGGGATATATGAAACTTGCTGATTTCCGCTTTTAGTGGGGGTGTCACGTTTCGTTACACCCTTGCAATGATCGCCAACCGCTTTTCGGGGATTGGTATACCCAAGAGCCTTAGCCACATCATTTGCAAGAAACATCGGCTTATTGTCGGCCATGACTATCCGCACACGGCCGAATTTTTCATTACTGAATATCTGCGGAGTGTCCATAGGTCAATTTTCAGATTGCAGTTTCGTAACACTTACCAGCTGGAACATAGCTTCAGTCGTATCGGAGAAAATATTGTTGATATTGGCCAGCAAGCATCGGGGAGATGTTAGTTGAAGTGTCTTTCGGCATTCCATGATATTACCATAGGAATCCCAAATACCTCGTATCTTCACGCCTCTGACTACCATTGTACCGCTTATACCTAATACGGTGGTCTTGGTTACATCTCGTAATATTTTGTCGATTTTGACGGGCAACCCGCACATCGTGTGATACGAGTTATCGCTAATCATCGTGTCAAAATCGAACTCTTGCGTATTTACTTCGGGGAAAATCATCATCTTATCCATATTATTTTCTGAATTTATAGGTTTGTTTTTTGAATATTGAATTATAAATGCTATTAAAGACAGCTTTTAGGTTTACATAAAAGATAACTGCATTGGCAAGAGCGCAGAATCCCATAAAGAAAGCAGTAAAGCAAAGTATCCCCGCTTTACGCAAAGGAAGTTCATCTATTAATGAAGGATGATCGAACTGCAAATTACTCACGTCTATGAACGTGAGAAATGCAAGTACTAAACATCCGACTGAGAATATCAGGCTTACGACACAACCCCAACCGGATAAGCCAACGCAATCGTCCTCCCTGTCTCTGATCTGTGTTTCCATGATTATTCGGTTTTAGATTTGAACATTTCGATAAGTCCCTGCGCCTCGATGAACGCCATAGCTTGGCGTGTCTCTTTCTTGGCTCTCTGCATACGGGCGAACATCTGGCAGAAAGTGCCCATAGCCTCGTTGTACTGATCGACCATTTCATTGTACGACTTCACGATGTCGCTGTATTGCGACTTCATTTCGTCGAAGTTGTAACGCACATAGGGCGACAGGTCGTGCAGCTTGCTGGCGTGGGCAAGGTAGATAGAATCGAGATTGTCGAATACAGCGACAAGGGGTGAGTTTTCGCCCGATACGGGCGTTACAGGTGCGATTGCACCCGAATTGTTGGTTGGCATTACGGTTTTAGCAATAAAAAAGCCCTTGTTACGTGCTGCTAAGGATCCATAATGCAAACCTTCCGGGCGTTTCCGCTACCGAACACGACAAGGGCAAATAATTCTACAATAGGCACAAAAAACGCCGAATATATCGGCGGTATTCGTACCGCATTATGGTTTAAGCAATGCAAATGTATAAAATACACTTGATTCAAGCAAGAAAAAACAACTTTTTTCATCGGAGGATAAAAAGTTGTCTGAAATCATTGATAAATTTGATGAAAATTGTAATTTTACAACACTAACCAAATAATCTAATAATATGAAAGTCTCTAAAACAACCGTAGTATGGAAATATCGAGACAAAGTATTGGCTGCTCATAAGTATTTTTGGAGAGGTCTATACTACGATATTCCATATGAAGACGAAAAGCTTATAGAAGATAATAAAAACAGCATAAACGCTTTTTTCGATAGTTGTGCGGAAAAGGAAATGGAGTATAACGAATTCATCAAAAAAGTTAATGATGAATACGGGCCTCTGCTTGAAAGCTATCGTCAGGAAAAACAAGCCAAATTAATAGCTGGAATATCTACAATAAAAGGAATATTAATTTTCTTTCTGATTATGTACATCCTCGGAATAATAATCGGAATAATTGTATTATCACAACTTTAAAGGCCCTCATTAGGTATCTGATACTTATAACAATAGCCGAGGCAAAACCTCGGCTATTGTTTTCTATCTTCCCGTGAGACTATCGGCATATTATATTGTCTCCTAAAAAACTATTTATTAGGTTACATCTCTGTAATTTCACGTCTTTTCCATTTTCATATGGCTGCCAATTCACGCCCGATATGTCTTATAGCTTCGATAATCTCCTCAGTGCGTTTGGCAGACGGTTTTTTGGTACCGTAAATATATTTAGACAATAAACTTTTGTGTATTCCTATCGTTCTGGCTACCTCCGAAACATTCAGTTGCGGGAATCGAGCGAATATTTCAGCGATAACATTATTCTTCAAATCAGGCTCGGATGTTTCGTAAAAACTCGATATATGAATATCCTCGTCAATATCCGCCCATCGTATGGCATCTCCGAACTTATTTATCTTATAAGAATTTCGTTGTTCATCAGTAGCCTCTTTGAGTATCGGGAAAAACTCTAACGGACGATGGTATTGTCCGCCCTTATCGGTAGAGATGTAAACATTCCCACCGCCAAACCAGCCTTTTTCGATTCTTTCCATAACACGATCCTACAATATTGCGGCAACCCTGCGGATCCGCTTGATACGTTCCAGCAATTTACTGTCTTTTCTGGCTGTTTGCATATTATAGCGGGTTTGTAGATTCACCCAAAAAATAGCATCAATACCCAATGCTGCCTCCAACATAATTGCGAAATCGGTAGAAATCGAGCGCTTGCTATTCACTATTTCGTTCAATGCCGTGTACTGAATACCTATTATCTCCGCGAATTTTCGCTGTGAAATTCCGCGGCTCTCCAATTCCTCTTTAAGAATCTCCCCCGGATGGGTCGGCTCAAATGGAATAAGTTCATCCTCTCTATAAATCTTGCGTGTCGTTTCCATGATTTCAACGGTAATGGTTACTAATATCCAATATATGACATAAAGTAATAATTTTCTCTCCCTGTTGCTCCCATACCTTAAATTCGAGGCGGTACTTGTCGTTGATGCGAACGGATGAAATACCAGCTTTGTCACCAACCAATACTTCGTAATTCAAAGCATGAATTTGATATAGTGCTTCTATATTCGGAGCGGACGCCAGTCGGTCTATGCATCGTTTATAAGCCTTAATGATTTCCGGCTGTAAACGGTGCTTTTTATCCTTGCTCTTTCCCTTAAAGTATAAATCCTCCAAGTACTCCTTCTCGAAAACTATATCCATTATTCAATGATTTCACAAAGCAAATATAATGCTTATTTCGACATTCACAAAAAATGTGAACGAAAAATATTTTTCAATACTCTTGCATAATGTGCCGAACATAACGACCTTTGAAGTGTCTGTGAGGATGCAGACCACATCAGCGACGAAGATACATGATTATATTCGATCGACAAGGCTATCAGTTATACGAGGCTCCTATCACAAGCGAAGCTATCGTGAAATACGAGCTCATGGGCGATTATTACGTCCAACTGTCTTTCGAGACCGCAGAGCAAGTAGATTTCAAAACGGGTAGCTATATATTATATGGCGGACGAAAATTCGAGATCATATCCCAGAAATCCCGTCCCGAATACAACGCCACGACAGGCGGATATAAATACACGCCTAAATTCGAAGCACGGCAAAACCACATGAAGCGCCGCAAGGTCTTCTGGTTGAAAGGAGCCAATGACGAAGCGACGTTCAGCGACACGACCGACCTCGCATCCTTCGGTAATCTCATCGCCGACAACATGAACGCCTTTCTGGGCACGACAGACTGGAAAGTGGCTACCGTACCTGACGATCTGGCAAAGCAAGTGAAACTCGTCTCTTTCGATGCCGATTATTGCTGGGATGCGATCAACACGATTGCCGAAACATTCGACGTGGAGTGGTGGACGGTCGAAAACGGCGATGAAATATGGATTTATTTCGGCAAGCTGGAATTCGGAACACCCGAACGGTTCGAACGCGGTGATGTCGTAAGTTCTATTCCCGAGCAGAAAGGCGACAACTCGAACTATGGCACTCGTTTCTACGTCTTCGGCTCCACCCGCAACCTTACGAGCGACTACGCCTCCTCCGAGCAAGGCGGAGTGACCAACCACATATCGGAGACACGCCTACACCTGCCGAACGGCCAGCAATACATCGACGCATGGACGCCGCTCGACCCCAACGACATCGTGGAGCAAGTCGCCTTTTTCGAAGACATCTATCCCAAGAATACGGAAACCGTTACGAGCATAGAACGTGTCGAGCGTTCGATGGACGACGGGACGAAATTCTATGCCTACGTCATGGTGTGTGCAGATACTCCATTTACACCAGACGACCTGATCGCGGGAGAAACGATAGGAGCGCATTTTACCAGCGGCAGCCTCAATGGCTGGGATTTCGAACTGAGCATCAACAAAAGCCGTTTCGACAAGAAATTCGAAATCATTGCGCAGACGCAGGATTCGGGAGAGGAACGACCGATCATAATTCCCAACGAAAGCCTTCATCCCGAACCCGGCGATACGTTTGTTCTGACCGGCGTTAACCTGCCCGAGGAGCGTATACGGGAAGCCGAACAGGAGCTATTGGAAGCCGGCAAATCGTGGGCAGCGAAAAACAGCAGCAACACCGATGTATACCCGTGCCCTACAAATCCCGTATATTGTCAAGAGAACGACAAGAACTACGACGTCGGGCAGAAAGTGTTACTCATCGGCCCTCGATTCGGCGAGCAGGGGCGGTTGTCTCGCATTCAGGGATATGAAAAGAAACTCTACAACGAATATATCGCCACATACACCGTCGGTGACAATACGGCATATTCCCGATTCGGAAAGATCGAAAAGAGCATCGAAGCCGCAGCCTATGCCGAACGAATCGGTGTAGTGTCAGGGGTAGGCATCTACCTTATACGATCGAAATACGATCTTACATACCCCACTGACTACAACACCTACTCCGCCTTAGCAATCGAGACGCTGTTTCTGAACAAGCGCAAAGGGGGTGTAGTACAAGGCGACACATTATTCTCGGAAGATGTAGCTGTCGGCGGCGACATCGTATCGCGCGATTTCAGACAAGGAGATTTCTCCGGTGCCGGGTATGCAATGTATAAAGATGCAGCAGGCAATTCCGTCGTAGAGGCCGATCGGCTCATCGTGCGCAAGGATGCTGTTTTCAATGAACTCGTCATCCGGCAAACGGATTTCGTCACCGGAGAAACGGTGTTTTCCTGCGGGGGATTCGAATGCACATCGGTAGAAGAAACGGCAACGGCATATCGATGTTACTACAACAATCACGACGGCGCTAAGTACAGCGGCCTTAAAGTCGGCGACCAAGTTCGTTGCCAACGATACGCTGCCGAAGGCAATACGGTTATAAAGTACTATTGGCGTCTGGTTACGGCCGTTACGGAGAACTACGTCGATCTCTCGAAAACGGACGCTGACGGCAACGGAATCCCCGACGAGGGAGACAATATCGTACAGTTCGGTAATAGAACTGACGTTGCACGGCAATCGGCAGTAGTCATAGATGCCACAAACGGAGGTTCTATCGTCATACTCGCACACATCGACAGTTATACCCTCTCGGAGAAAAACTATGTCGGGCAGGGTGTCAACCCTTTTACCGGCGAAGCCTACATGTATGTTTACGGCGACATGTTCTTTGGAGACCGCGATCTCTCCGATCCTGACTCGACATACATCACGTATCAACGAAGGGAAGGCGCCACAAGGCGACGCATGGAGATCAAAGCCGACATCGTTATAGGCAAGAACAGCTCCGGACTACATAATCTCTCAGAATGGACTACGGCACAGCAACAGATCGACAAAGCCCAGCAAGCAGCAAGTGATGCGAATGATGCGATTGCCGCAATGAACGACGACACGGTATTCGACATCGTCGAGAAGCAGCAGATGCGCATCCAGTGGGAGACGATCAACGGTGCGGCGAGCGTCGTCGAGATGGGCGGGAGCGGTTCGTATTACCATGCGTTGCAGATCGCCGCCGCAGCGGAGGGCTTGTCCGTCTTCGCCACGGCCGACGGCGAAATCTTCCTCGTGCGTACCGCGCCGCAGTCGGAGCAGTACGCGCAGATCATGCTGCGCAGCGGCGAGGCTTCCGCATCGTCGCTGACGACGTCCTACCTCGCTCTGCGCGACTATCTGTCCGCCATGCGGCTCTACGACGACGAAGTGACCGAAGGCTTCGATCCGCGCCGGCTGGCCGAGCTGTTCACGGCCTACTACGATGCGCTGGACGCGGTGTACAAGGGGCTCAGCGACAAGGCCCAGCAGACGGCCGACGAAGCGGCGAAGGAGGCCGCAGCGGCGAAAAAGCGGCTCGACGAATGGGCCTCGGACGACGTGATCTCGCCCACCGAGAAGACGGCGATGCGTCAGCAGGAGACCGACATTCGGGCCGAGCACGACACGATCGTCACACAGGCGAACCTGTACGAAGTGAGTACGAACAACTACAACCAGCAATACGACCTGGCGATCGCCGCTTTTGCCAAATATACGGCTTCGACGCCCGAAAACATTCCCGTCGAAGAGGACTACGACGATATACGCTATTATTACACCGAGCGCAACGCAATCCTCAAACGGATCGATGCGGCGCAGAAAGCCGCGGGCGACAAGGCGTCGCACCGCTACACCAATCCCGAAAGCGATCCGCCGACGGACATGAAGGCCGGCGACACGTGGTCGCCCGTCGGTGCCGACGGGAATCCGCTGGGATACACGAAGACCTACTACGGGGAGAAGGGCTGGGTGATTACCGGCGACGACACGGCAACAACGGTAGAAAACGGGCTCATCACTACGGGTACCATTCAACTTGGAGATGCAAAGGTTTCTGTCAAGGCTGGTATCACGGGCGCCGGAACAACCGATGACAGTGTGAGGATTTGGGCGGGATCGGGAAAAGAATCAATGAATACCGCGCCCTTCCGTGTGACGCAAGCAGGAAAACTATATGCTGTAAATGCCGAAATAACCGGCAAAATCACAACGGCTGATCTTACAGCAACAGGAGGTACGATCGGAGGGATAACCATTCATTCAGGTAGAATTGGTGTTGAAACTGGTGAGTCCGGTATGGGTTTAGATTCAAGAAATATCGAATTTCATTCCTCTGATAATTCGCTACTTGCCATTATTGGTTTGGATTCTGTCCCAGGTGTTTTGGGAGTACAGGGGATTGCCTATTTCAACAATATCCAACAACACGTTTTAGGATCTATAATTGATCCTTCCAGCGAAAATGTTGTTATTACTATACGTGCAACTGGTGCATACAAAAACAGCGCAATTTCAATTGTCGAAGGTACATCGCAGCTAAAAAGTGTGACACGCGGACTTCACAAGATCAATTCAGGTTCCTATACCGTAGACCCTTCGACAGATTGCGAAATAGAACTTGCAGGGGCGGAGACAGGAGTAACGCTTCCTCAAAAAGATAAACTTTACGAGGGACAGATTTTCAGAATATGGAAAGTAGCAGACGGCAATTGCTATATTCATGTGCCTGCCTCTTGTATTCTCCAACATGGTTCCACGCAGGAAGATAAAAGCAATCAGACGATCTCTATTGCCTACAACGAATACAGAAGATTCGATATAATATGGGACGGTAGCGGATATTTAATTAACAGATCATACTGATTATGGGAAAGACCATCAATTTCAAAGAATTCAAGTTCTTTACAAACTATAAAAGAACTGCTTCGAAGATAGTGGACATTCGCGAGGAAATAGCAGATGTCATTTTCGTCACGGTCACACGTATTGCCGGTCATCTATTGGCCGAAAAGATATACAACAGTCAGGGTGCGATCAAACTGACCGACGAAGAATGGCAAATGCTCAACAGCATTTGCGGAGATAAATTGACAATGGCTTTCATGGAAAGCCTCGATCACAATGCAATTGAAACAGAATAGAATCATGGCAGAGAACAATACAACCTACTACCAGAGCCGACACACGGGCGAGGAGATCGACGATCTGCTCGACCAGTCCATTGCGGCCACCGAAGCGGCGAACGCATCGGCCAAGAAGGCCGACGACGCTGCGGAAAATGCGAATCAAGAGGCCGCGAAGATTCCGGGAATGACGGCCGACCTTTTCGACGTCCTCGCCGCGTCGGATTGCAGCCTCGAAGCCCGCGTCACAACCCTCGAACAGACGCTCATGGCCGTGCTGTCGGGCGCTGCCGTGATCCCCGCGTTGCAGGTCAGGGAGCTGGGCGTGTGGGGTTCGAACAACCTGATCCTGACAGGCAGCGGCGCCCCGGCGAAAGCACCCGACCGTGCGAGCCAGCTCTACATCGACACCGCCTCGGGCGCCGTCTACAAATCCACGGGCAACGCGGCCGTGTCGGATTGGAAAAACCTCTAAAACCTCGATACCATGTCACAAGTAAATAAATATGCGGATCGTGCGGCGTATGCCTCCGACACGAATCGTTTGTCGACCCTCTCGGCCGTCTCGCTCATCGCGAGCGACAACGAACTCATCTACGACGGTGTGAACGTCGTCGTGGGCAAGGATGCGGCCGCCGCGGGCGACTGCGCGGTCTACGACAAGACGGCCGGTGCGATCCGGTTCGTCAAGGGTGAGACCCTCTCGGCCGCACAGCTCCCCGAAAGTCTCACCCCGCTGGCCGTCGTCTATGCGCGGCAGGGCGACAGGGTGCTGGTCGTCTCGCTCGACAATTCGACTATATTCCTCTGGGCTGCTTCTTACGAGGTCGCCCTGTCGGGCTTCGATCTCTCGGCCGGCGGGACGATCGTATTGAAATTCGCCGACACATACGAAAAGACGATCACCTATACCGCCGGCGCCACGCTTTCCGACCTCGCAGCAGCTGTCAATACGGCATTGAGAACGGGCGATGTGAATCTGTCCGTTACCGATCGCGGCGGCTGGTCGGCTGCGGCGGACGAGGCGACAGGGCGCGTCGTTCTCACGTCGAACGGCTATGCGAAATCATGGACGACGGTCGAAGCGGTGAGCGGGGCGACACTCACGACACGGACTGACGACACGAACTATCAAGTAGCCCTTACGGGACTGCTGCTCGACGAGGGTCAGACGGTCGAATACGTTCGACGCAAGAACGGCGTGAGTGGTACGCGGGCGGGAATGAATTCCGAAATGTTCCTGCAATATTACTCAGCAAACGGTACCGTCCCGACTTCGAACGTGCCGCTCGGTTCGGCGACGATCGTCAATCAGGCATCGTTCGAGACATCGGAGTTCTGCGCCGAACTGCGCGCAACATATCCGGATTATGCGTCGTATCTCTTCGGCGAGCACATGGCTCAGTATCCGAGCGCTTACGGGGCGATGCTGCGTGACGGCAGGACGAACACAGCGAAGATCGGCCGCCTGCGTTTCATCGATATTTACGGTCAGAGCAAACCCTGTTATCCGGCCGCAGCGGCCGCACTCGAATACGGCGTCGCGGTCGAAGGTGCGACGACAGGACTCGAAGCGGGCGGCTGGTGGCTGCCGTCGGTCGAAGAACTATACCTGCTCCTGCACGACCGCGTACTGACGGCCGACGATGTGGAACGCGACCCCGTGAACCGCACGCTGGTGCGTCTCGGAAAGGCGACTTTATTGGCAAACGCCACTTCTTACTGGACGAGCTGCGAAGGCGATCTCGGCGCTGCATTCATCAGCTATCGTTCCGAAGGCGTTTTGTTTTCCTACGTCAAATGTATAACGCAGCATGTGCGGCCCGTTTCCGCCTTGTAAAACGAAAACAATTATGAACATGGAAGAACTGCAAAAGAGAATCGACGCTTTGCAATCGCGGCAGCTGGCGCTGCGTGCGATCATGGCCTCCTCGGACGAGCGGGCTGCAAAATGTTTCAAAAACGGAACGTCGTTCCGCGAAACATACCCCGACGATTTCGCGCGATACCAGGAGGCGAACGCCGAGTACAACCGAAACGAGATGACCCTCGCAGAGCTCGAAGCCGAACGGGTGGCGCAGCGCGAAGAGGTGGAATCACTGCATGTACACGACGCCTAACCTTTGAAATCGCTATGGAATATCTCCCCGCAATCATCAGTGCCCTCGGGACTATTATCGCTGCGTGGTTCGCCTATAACCAGTACAGCAAAAACAAGCTGACCGACCTGAAAATCGAGAAGTTCAAAAAGGACGAAGAGACGAAAAGCATCCGTCGGGCCGACAATTCGTCTATCGTGTACGGTGAGTTGTGGAGCGTCCTGCACGAGCTGGATGCCGATCGGGTCTATATCGTACAGCCGCATCCGCTCGGCAACGAAAGCCTGCTGTCCGTCTATTACGAGGTCAAGCGCAAAGGGGTGGAACCGATGAAACCGCACATGCAGGGCCTTCCGATTTCGGAGGTGCCGAAGTTCAGCAGCGATCTGGTGAAGAACCTCTTCCTCTACATCACGGACATCGACGAGCAGGTGAACGACAAATATGCGAAGTCCATCCTTTCGAGTTACGGATGTCGGGCGGCCATCATCAAACGGCTCAACGACAACCGCCACGACTGGATAGGCAGCATCTTCTGCGAGTTCACCCGCCCGCTGTCCGTATCGGAGGAGAATGCGCGGGAGATCATGCACACGGCGGCCATGAACATCCAATACCTGCTGCCCGAGTATCGATAACGTATATTGTTTTAACCTTAGTACTGTAAAAACCATGAAAAAGCAAGTCAAAATCGCGCTCTGCGTGTCGGCCGCCGTCATTGCGCTGGTCGTTCTGTTCAACCTCCTGCCGAGCGGCATCCGCACCACGGCGACGCTCTGCGCAGGATTCGGGGCAGCCGCAGGAGCCGCCGCAGGCTGGCGGGCAAAGATGTGGTATGACCGAATGAAAGGATAGGTATGGCAACGTATTTCACCCTTTCCGAATTGCTGCGTTCCGATACGGCCGCAGCGCGCAGCATCGACAACGCGCCGTCGCACGACGTCATTCGCCGGCTCAATGCGCTGATGGACGAATGCCTCGATCCCGTGCGCGAACTTTGGGGCAAGCCGATCGGCGTGAACAGCGGCTACCGATCGCCGGCGCTCAACGCAGCTGTCGGCGGAGCTGCGGCAAGCCAGCACATGAAGGGCGAAGCGGCCGACATCACCACCGGCAGCGTCGCGGATAATCTACGGCTGTTCGAACGCATCGCAGCCAGCGCGATCCCCTTCGACCAGCTCATCGACGAGAATCGGGGCCGCTGGATCCATATTTCATACCGTGCCGACGGGAAGAACCGAAGGCAGGTGTTGCATCTGTGAGACGACTACTCGCATACTTGTTGGCCGTGCTCATCGTCGGTTCACTGTTTTTCGGCTGGGGCTACCGCCGCGGGGCGGCTTCCGTCGAAATGCGCGACAGCACCGTTACCCGATGGGTACAGTGGCCGGTTCCCGTGTACGACACCATTCGGGAACCTTATCCGGTCGCGGTGCGCGAACCGGCCGATACGGTATGGAAATACATGAGTGTAGATACAGCCGCAATTATCGCCGACTATCTGCTCGAACGGGATTACCGGCTGGATTTCTCCGCCGATTCGACCGGAACATTCCTTGTCGATGCGACCGTAGGAGAAAACCGGCTGTTGCGGGCTTCGGCCATAGTAAAGCCAGTTTTCCGTGAGATTACGGTTACAAAACTGCATACCGAGGTGCGGCCGCCGCGCTGGGAAATGGGACTCGCCCTCGGAATCGATCCATACAACCAGTGGGCGGGCATCTACGGACGCTATACGAGAGGAAGATGGGGAGGTGATATAATACTCGGCTATAATCCGCTTCAAGAAAAGAGCTATATTGCGGCTCGTGCGACATTGACTATATTTAGTTTTTAATTCCTATTGATGAACTCTTTGGGGAGAGAGTATAAAAAGTCCCCAACGTTTTTCGCAGAAAAAGTACACCCCTGTACAAATCCCACACTCGCGCTGAGGACTATTCCTTTTCGTGAGTGTGGGACATTTGTATTGTACAGGGGTATAGCAAAGGTAAACAAAAAAACGGAATAAGCGATGCGAAAAACAGAGATATTTGCGAAATTGCTAAATCAGGTATCCGTTGAGACTGAAATAGCCGAAGAAAGAATCATTTCACACGAGAGAGTTGCCGAAGTGGTCGATGCTCGATACATTTTGGTTTACTTATTATTAAGAAATGGATTCCGGGCCTCAGAAATTGCCCGTATGATGGGTTTGTCATATCGTGCCGTCATGCAAATATCAGCCTTATTCAACACTCGATACAAACACAGCGGAATTATATTCAGAACGATACTCCGCCGTATAGAGAACAAAATAGGAATTAACTATGAATATACTAAGAATTAAAACGTTGGTCATCGCATCTTGACACTGTAGTTTTGCATTGTGAGCTCAACGGAAATGTCCGCCGAACGGACGTAACAATGTAAAAAGTCAATAACATGAACGAGAAAACTTTAGTGTTCGACAACGGTGGCGCGATGGATGGCAACCTCGTAGCTGCCTTGATGAACGGCAACAACCGTAATGGTTATGGGAACGGCTATGGCTGGGAGTGGATGTGGATGATCCTGCTTTGGGCCATCTGGGGTGGTAACGGCTGGGGCGGTTTCGGTGGTCGCGGAGGCCTTCAGAATCTTCCCGCCGAGCTGAATGGTGACGCAGGACGTCAGCTTCTGATGAATGCCATTCAGGGCAATGGTACGGCGATCAACCAGCTCGCCTCGTCGCTCAACTGTTCTGTACAGCAGATTCAGACGGCACTCTGCAACATCCAGTCTCAATCGGGGCTCTCGGCACAGCAGATTATCAACGCCATTCAGTCGGGCAATTCTCAGGTGCTCTCGCAGATGGCATCGTGCTGCTGCGACGTCCGCACCGCCATCGAGCGCCAAGGCTACGAAACCCGTCTGGCCGACTGCCAGCAGACCAACACGCTCCAAAGCACGATTCGCGAGACTTCGCAGAGCGGGACTACGGCAATTATTGCCAAGCTCGACCAATTGCAGACCACGGCTCTGCAAGACAAAATCGACGCCCTGCGCGAGAAGAACAGCACGCTCACCACGCAACTCAACCTCGAGCATCAGAACGCATATGTAGCTGGTGTAGTAAGTCAGGCTGTCGCTCCCGTAAGTGCTGCTGTCGTCGCTTTGCAGAACGACGTAAACGGCATCAAGTGCAAGCTGCCCGAAACGGCCACTGTACCCTATTCGCCCATCGTCGGCGTACCCACTTGCGTCGCTGCACAATATGGTCTCGGGTATGGTTTCGGATTTGGAAACGGAGGATTCTGGGGTTAGTACGGAAAGGAGGAAGCTATGGCAGTATTTCCATTTCAGTACGTCAACCGTCGGGGTATCCCCGTTCTTCAAACTACGGGAGTAACCGTCAGCACTACGGGCGTCGTGTTCTCCTTCCCCAACCATGCATTCGCTAATTCATGGTATCGGGGGCTGGTGCTGGTAGAGCTTGCGCAGGCCATTCCCGCCGGCACTACGGGAACACTTCCCGTACTCTTCGAGACCAACGGCCAGACCAAGAACCTGACGACCTACTCGGGTGCGGACGTTACCGTCTCGGACATCACGGGAACGGGCGTATATCAACTCTTCTACGACAAGCAGACCGACACCTTGCAACTGATGACAGGGGCCGTCTGAGTCCGAAGAAAAATAATTAACCGAAGGCAATGGGAGGGGCTTGTCCTCTCCCCCTGCCTTCACAAAACAATTAACCGAAGATGTTTGCGAATTTAACGAAAGGAGCCCCAATATACGTGCTCGATATGCGTGGAACTCCGAAATATTACATGGCAACACTTGAAGAGGCTCCGCAACCTTATTTCCCTACTCCGGGAAATTTCCCGCCGGCGCAGCCTTCAGTCAGTTTCCCTGTGGGTGACCAGAAATGGGTCGTCCCTGTAAATTCCGACATGGCAACAAAGGAGGGTCTTACAGTCACGACCACTCGTGAACGGCTTATTGACGCAGTAAACGCTGCACGACAGCAGAGCCAAAATGTCGTAGACTCTTACGAACGACACAAGGCCAATCTGGATATTTTCGATCAGATCATGCGCGAGATTAGCCCCGCATACGCGGGTCAAGCGCAACGGGAGGAGGAGATGCAGAGCCTAAGAAAAGAGGTTCAAGAACTTCGTCGCTCACAAGACGATCTGGTATCCATGAAATCGATGCTCGAAGCTCTTCTTAAATCGCAAACTCCTCAAAAAACAAGCAAATCATGAGAATGTGGGAAATTGAAGGCCGATACCGTGGTGACGGATACGGCGAGCGCGGTGATGAGATGATCGAGCGCAAACTTCGCGAAGCATACGAATGTGGCTACGAGGATGCACGACGCGAAATGCGTGGCGGATACGGAGAACGCCACATGGGCGGCTATATGCCAGACGGCTACGGAGAGCGTGGCGGCGAGTATGGCGGCGACGAATATAGCGAGCGCCGAGGGCGGAGTCCCTATACGGGACGTTACGTTCGCAGGTAAACAAGTCGAACCAGGGAGGGGATTTTGTCCCCTCCCTTCAATATCGAGACATATGGATAGAGAAAGATTAGATGTCCGGGACAAAATGCCCGAGGACATCGAAGCATATCTTCAAAAAAACGGATGGTCCTTTTCTCAAAAGATGGCGGAATTTGCCATTGACCGCATGAAGGACCGTGATGGCAAGAAGATCAATCCGCTCTCCAAAGAGCAGGTGGACAAATTACTGAAGACCCACGAAATCCTACTTGAACACGATAACGGTTATGATGCCGTATATACGGCAAACATGGCGCGATCGGATTATTGGGGTTCTTCGATCATGGACGAGCAACATCTCGCACGATTCATCAAGGACTATATCGATGACAAAGATTCCTATCCGGGAATGCCTTTCACTCGATACTTCGCAGACCTGATCGGATCGGGAACCAATGTGCCCTGGAAGGATGTGTTGTAACAGCAGACGACGCCCGCGCCTCACAAGAAGTCGTGTACGGGTAGAAAAGATATATTCAACTGGGATATGAAAATTCGGGATTTGAGGATAGAGAAATATGATTGGCTGGTGCGATTCTATTTTGCCGTACATGGCTATCATACACACTCTATCCTCTCGTCTTTGGAGGAGATAAAGTGTCCTCTGCCAATTTTGGAACGTGTACGCGGAAATCTGGAACGTGCGGACATGGATTCGGGATTTACCTACTCGAATAAACGTATGCGACAGTCGGTCGTAGTTGTAGGCCTCGCATCGTCGCAGTCCCAGTTTCTAAACTCTTTCGAACACGAATTGCGCCACCTCTGCGACGACATCGCCACTACAACCGGAATGGCCATGCAAGGTGAAGAGGTTGCCTATCTGACCGGAAACGTGAATACGCTCCTATGGTCGGATATTCATGAATTTATCTGTTGTAAATGCAAAAGCTATGAATGAATATACGAAGTATCTACTTTCTTTGCTGGAAGTCAGTGAGTGGTGCGCACCCATTCACGAAACGGTTGTTGGGGAACTGAGGCGAAATTTAGCTCAATAAATTGACTAATTCTACCTTCATCTCCTCGTCTATGTCCCGATAACGGGCAAATGCTTTACTGCCTTCCTTGTGGCCAGATAATGCACCGACAAGATTGGGGTCTTTGACTTGTTTATACAGGTTTCCGACAAAAGTACGTCGGGCCATGTGTGAAGAAGCTACCTGCCAAAGAGGATGTTGCTCAGGCTCTCTTGTCAGAGGGTTTAGGATTGTTACCTTGCGTTTCAACCCTGCCGCGAGAAATATCCGCTTGATAGCTTTATTATATTTCTGTTCACTGATTAATGGTAAAAGCGACGGCCCTTCATAGTCTGCATAGCGATCCAATATTTCACAAGCCGCAGAATTAAGAGGAACACGCACTGTTACAGGGCGTCCATCCTTAGACTTACGCGGAATATACTCAATAGCTCCACGAATTAGATTATCCTTCGTCAATGTATACAAATCACCTATCCGGCAACCTATCAAACATTGGAATACAAATATATCTCGCTGAATAGATAGTTTTGGATGTCGGGTAAGATTAGTACGGTACACCCTATTCCGTTCCTCTATGGATATATAGAAAGGCGTACCATAAACACAATCTTCAATTGTATATTTCTTAAACGGGTTATTCGTTGTCTTGTTATTATCAACTGCCCAAATAAAGATAGTACGCAGTTTTTTCATCATACCGCTAATCGTATTGGGGCCTCTTGGATTCGGTTTACGAGAGTCTGGAACCTGCATATATATTTGAGGTTGAGTAGACGCAATTATATGTTCATTCCTCATATAATTATCGATGACATACAAATCGTCTAATGACACAGTATCTATGTCTAAGACATAGCCTTCTTCCTTTGTCTGTCTCCATATCTCAAACCGCCTCAATACCCGAAACAAAGACTTAAAATTGGCCTGACGAACTTGCGATAATTTGCGTTTCAGAAGAAATTCATCACATAACTCAAAAAATCCCGGCTTTTGCAAATGGAATTTTTCAGGATGCAAATACTTATCCACCTCAGCACAGAACGATTCAGAAGATAGATTCTCCTTATCGGACAACGAAGTATACACCTCCAATAAAATTGTCTTCCACTTCGCTACATTGGTATTGAATTTCGTCCGTTCGATAGTATCATATACTACCTTCGATTTAATTTCTTGCCGCTTGGCATCCCAATGTATCGGATTTATTTCTAAATTTGATGTGTAAAAAAGCTGAATGTCTCGTCCGTCACGGATACGGAATCGAACTTTACATTTAGTTTTGTTCTTAGATGTACGGACAAAAGCAGATATTGTAGCCATTAGTGTACGAGTAAGTGTCGGTGGTGCAAGTTTAGCTTTTTTGCACCACTCAACCAAATATAAATGTCTTTATTTGTCCTGAGTTGTCGCAAATAAAACTGTATAAAGCACGGATAATCAAATATAATAGCCATAATATCAATGAATTTCTAATTTTAAAAAAGACAAGCCGTTAGCCCCTGAGGGGGTACAAAGCAAAAGACCGATAATCAATGATTATCGGTCTTTTGCTTTGCATGATTACACCTTATCATAGTACCTTTGGATAAAACAAGAAAGGCAAAGTGCTAAAATAGCATTCTCCGCATCCGGCGAAGTCCGCAGCCCAAGAGGACCTGTCTCGCATGCAACGGAAATGACATCTGGGCAGGTTTCGATTTCGGCCGTCCCGTCGACATCGCCCAAATTGTCTACTTCCGGCGAAGCGACGGTAATAATCTCTATCCCGGATACGAATACTTGCTCTCCTTCTGGAACAGCCGTGATTGGCAGGAAATAGATCGCCAGACGGCAGATGCTCGGACCTATCTCGATTTTGACGGAGTGCCCGACGATGCGCTGCTGCTGTTCCAATGCACAACCACCGGAACGGAGAGCCGACCCTTCACCTATCGCGACGGAGAGATCGAGTGGTACTAGACCGGAAACAAAAGCGGTCTTAGGGTGACTACGGGTTGTAAACTCTTGATTTTAAAGAAAATTAATAACACAATTTTACAAAAAGCAGTTGCATTTTTCGAAAAATCGACTTAATTTTATAGCATCGGGATCGGGATAACTCCGTGAGAAGGGTTGAATGAAGAAAGGAAAACGGCATTCCGATAAGTAAAGCAGAAAAAAGCCGCAAGGCCTATTTATGTATTACTTTTAAAACTTTCAAATCATGAAGAAAAAACTTCTTCTCGCGGGTGCCATGCTGCTGCTGGCCGCCGCTGCCGTAACCGGACTGGCCGCTTACGAAAAATCGAATGTTTCCGATTTGCTCGATGCAAATGTAGAGGCATTGGCGCTTAACGAAACTGTAGAAAACGCATTCGAAGTAAGCGCCATATGCCCCAACTGCGGCGAGGAATATACCGATTGCCTCCATTGTATAGAAGACAATTGCGGTTCTTGTACTCCCGAAGAACACACATGTCCGATGTAGATTCCCGATCCATAGCCTTTCGAGGCTATGGATTTCCTAAAACATTGCGATATTATGAAACTGTATTTTACTCTCTTTTTTTCAGCAGCAATCGTTGCAATTCTCGGAGGATGTAATCAACAGCCTGCTCCAGCAACACGCCATACGCCGAAATATACGGTCGATATAGCCAATAAACAATATTCCGAAAAAGCAGCATTACAAGTCGTCGATGCAATCAAATTACAAACGACCAAGAAATCGCTGATAAACCAGATTGCCAAGATCATCAAATACGGAGATTATCTGTTCATCCTTACACAGGTACCTCAGAATAATATTCTCATATTCAAAACAGACGGTACATTTCTCACAAAAATTACAAAAGGCCGTGCAAACAACGAGGTGATTTATCCGACCGACATATCAATCGATGAAATGAACGATCGATTATTTGTCCTCGATTTTTATCGCACGTTCAAGGTCTTTTCACTCGACGGAAAATATCTTTCACACACTCCCCTCTCCCACCCCCTGTTCAATCTCGAAAGTGTCGGCAATCAGGGAGCATGCCTCTTTTATTGCCTCAATATGACATCGAAGAATCAATTTACCGGATATTACGGAAAAGACGAGTTAACCGGCATTTACAAATGTCCTTATTCAGCAAAGGGATATGCCAATCTTGCCTATTTATCGAAATTCCATCAGGACAGCATACTTGTCGCCCCGTTCTTTTCGGATACCGTCTATTTGTTCAACATGCGAACGGCAGCTCTTGATCCCTATATTATCTTCGACTTTCACGGCAAAAGCGCCAATCAAATCGATCGAATCCGCGAATGTAAGAGTTTGAACGACTATTTGGAACCGATCGAAACGGAAGGTTTTTATTCCGGCCCCATGAACCTCGTCTTTATAAATGGAAAATTATGGTTCGGATTCCGAAAAACTGAGGACGCTTTCAATATGTTCGATACACGGACGCAAACGCTGACGACCTATGAGAAATTGTTCGACGAACTGCCGAATTATTACGGAAAGGCAGGGCAAAACGGAGAACTGCTTATTTATCCTTTCGAGATTCCGCGACTGAAGGAGCATTTCGAGAAGCATCCTCCCGGAACCGAACAGGGCAAACGAATCGAAGCAATGTGCGCCAATGAAGACGACAATCCGATTATCGTATTCGCAAAATTCTCGTAATCTCGATGAAACATTTCATACTTTTGGGTATTGCGTTATCGATCATCTCATGCGGCAGGATCAGCAATACCCAACAATTGCAACGGATGTACGGCAAAGAGATCGATCTGTCCGTCTTGTCACGGCAAGCCGAAATCTTATCGACACCCAAAATAGTCGTTTTCCATGACAGAAACCAATGTTCCAATTGCCAGCTCGGACGTATCTCGGACTGGGACGAGATCATCGCACAGCTGGATTCGATCCAACCGGCGGTTCCCGTATATTTCATTATCGCTCCGCCAAAAGAAGAACTAAATGCAATCCGGCAGAAGATTTTGGAACTGAAACTGCAACGCTACCGCATTGAAATCGACAGTACAAACCGTTTCATGCAACAAAATAAAGCGATTCCTGCGGATGCATTGTTCCATACGCTTTTGCTCGACGGCCAAAACAGGATAGTTGTCGTCGGCAGTCCTCTGTTCAATAACAAGATGTGGAAAATCTACTGTTCCGAAATCAAAAGACTCTGTGAACAGGATGGAAAATCGTATGAATAAAGGATGTTGTGGAATCTTCGTGTTAGTTGTCTGCATTTCCTGCCGCACGTCGCAGCTACCTAACGCTGCATTGGTCTGCTCCAACGCTGCGGCATTGGAGCAGACCGTAGACTTGGAGAGCCCCGACGTCGAAACAGACGATGCGCTGAGGTTCGAACGCTCGATACTGTCGCTGGGAGAAGTGCGGCTCGGCACTACACGCCACGTCTCCCTGCGTGCGACCAACACCTCGAAGCAGCCGCTCGTCCTGATGGAGGTGACGACGGCCTGCGGCTGCACGAAGGTCGAGTGGCCGAAAAAGCCGATCCTGCCGCACGACTCAGCCGAACTCCGCATCGCATTCACCGCCGAGCAGGAGGGCGCATTCTTCAAGAAGATCGCCGTACGCCACAGTGCTGCCAAACATCCCGTATCGTTCCTTATCGAAGG
>CDZU01001001.1_pt1 | contig 101181 bp, 78 predicted proteins | sample 557441 | NCBI WGS metagenome assembly CDZU01 (sample SAMEA3182114, study PRJEB8094) | gut metagenome | biome: human; feature: gut; material: Stool; isolation source: human stools | place: Canada | collected 2013-06-10
ACCCTGGTGGCCGGGTTCAACAAGTGGAAAAATCAGTTTGAGCGCCATGTGAAAAAGGGTGAGCATGGTATCACCATCATTGCCCCCACGCCCTACAAAAAGAAGATCGAGGAAATGAAGCGCGACCCGGATACTCATGCACCCATCCTGGACGCGGATGGCAAGGCGGTCATGGAGGAAAAAGAAATTGAAATCCCCATGTTCCGTCCGGTGAAGGTGTTCGATGTGAGCCAGACGGACGGAAAGCCCCTGCCAGAGCTGGCCTCCAGCCTGTCCGGGACGGTGCCGCACTATGAGGCTTTCATGGAAGCTCTGCGCCGCTCGGCTCCGGTTCCCATCGAGTTTGAGCCGATGGCCGAGAACATGGACGGCTATTTCTCCTCTGACCAGCAGCGGATCGCCATCCGGGAAGGCATGAGCGAGGTGCAGACTGTTTCCGCCGCTGTCCATGAGACCGCGCACAGTAAGCTCCACGACCCCAAAAAGTACGAAGCGGAGCCGACCTGGAAGATCGTGATGGTGAGCGAGGGCGGCACCAAGCATGACTTCCGTCTGGACTTCGCCACCGAAGCAGAGGCGGAACAGGCCGCCGCCGAGGAAGGCTGGCGCTATGTGGACGAGAATCGGTTTGAGTGGCGGTTGGAAGTGGAGGAAGATCTGACGGCGGTGAAACAGGCTGCCAAAAACCGCAACACCGAGGAAGTGGAGGCCGAGAGCATTTCTTATGCGGTTTGCCAGTATTTCGGCATCCAGACCGGCGAGAACAGTTTTGGCTACATCGCTTCCTGGTCGAAGGACAAGGAGCTGAAGGAGCTGCGGGCCAGTCTGGAGACCATCAACAAAACTTCCTGCGAGCTGATTAACGACATCGAGCGCAACTACAAGGAAATCTGCAAGGAGCGCGGCATTGACCTGACTGCCGCCCCGGAGCCTGAGCGGGACCCTATTGAGCAGCTGGCAGCAGACATCGACCAGTTCACTTTCGATTATGACCCTTATGAGTATCGGAACAATGCAGATAGCCGTGAGGACGCACTGCACGAACTGACTGCCACACTCCGAAGCGGAGATGCCAGCGGTGTACGCGAATGGCTCCAGAATATCGTGAACGAGGACGAACCGGATGAAACCACCCAAAAAGCAGCCGAGCTTATGGAGCGGCTGGATCAGCTTGTGCCGGTGCTTGAACCGGCACAGCTGGACGAGCCGGAACCTGATCCCAACCTTGTGAAGATGGCCGATGAAGCGATGGCGATGGGCGTGGATACTGACTGGAACTCTGATAAGGAATTTCCGTTGTCTTTCGATACTGAAAGTCCCCAGCCCAGCGCCGAGTACCGGGAGGCCCTGCTGGTGCTGGATGATACCACCTATCTTCATGTTCAGCCCTGCGACACCGGCTGGGACTACACGCTCTACGATGTGGCAACCATGAAGCAGATGGACGGCGGCCAGCTGGATGGAGCAAATATGGGGCGTTCTGAAGCTATCGGCCACATCTGTGAGGACCTGGGCATGGGCAGCAAGTCCATCAAGTATGCCCCGCTGTCCATGATCGAGACTTTGCAGGAGGCCGCCTACCAGCAGACCGCAGAAGCTGTCGCCACCCAGCTGCCGGATGCCCAGGAGCAGGCGTTGGACGAGTATCCCATGCCGGACCCGGCACTGACTCAGGATGATCTGGAGAAATGCGGCTACCTGGACGGTGACCTTCTGCCCCTCTCCAAAGAGCGGGCCTATGAGCTGATGGAGCGAGACCTGACCGTTTATATCGTCCAGGAGGGTGAAAACCCGGAAATGGCCTTTGACACCGCCGACCTGGACGCCCATGACGGCATCTTTGCTGTATCCCGCGAGGAATGGGAGGAAAGCCCGGAGTTTGATAAGCTGGTCAAGGACCGCATGGCCCACCAGGAGGAACGGGAGCAGGCGTTTCTCTCCCACAAGGGGGACTGCTTCGCTATTTATCAGGTGAAGCACACCGACGAGCTGCGGGACATCCGCTACGAGGGCCTGGAATGGATCAAGTCCATCGGGCAGACAGTACAGCGGAACAACTATGAGCTGGTTTATACCGCCCCGTTGCAGCCCTCTGATCTGAAAGGCGATACCACCGAACAGCTCTTTTACCGCTTCAACAACGAACATCCCGCCGATTACGGCCACCCGTCCATGAGTGTCAGCGACATCGTTGCCATCAAGCGGGATGGCAAGGTATCCTGTCATTACTGCGATAGCTTCGGCTTTGAGCAGATTCCCGGATTTCTGCCGGACAATCCGCTGAAGAACGCGGAAATGGCGGTGGAAGATGATTACGGCATGATCGACGGGATCATCAACAACGGCCCCAAGGAGCCGACAGTGGCCCAGTTGGAACAGCAGGCCCGCAGCGGCCAGCCGATCTCCCTCATGGATTTGGCTGCCGCCGCCCACCGGGAGGACCGGGAAAAGAAAAAGTCCGTCATGGAGCAGCTGAAAAGCCAGCCTAAGACGGAACCAAAAAAGACAGCGCAAAAAAAGAGCGCGGAAAGGGAGCTTTGATATGAACAACTTCACCTTTGAGGAAACGAACCTTCTTTGCATCTATAACACCGGCAGTCGCACCGGGCTGATCGACGCTCTGACGGAGATGCGCGGCGAGCTTTCGCCGGAGGAAGCCGAGCTGCGGAAGTTGACGGACAGCGCCCTGGAGAAACTCCAGGCCATGAGCGACGCCGAGTTTGCTGAGCTGGAGCTGTACCCGGATTTTGATGAATAATACAGCTGTTTGGATGGGGTGGTGAATTGCCACCCCATCTTTTTAAGAATTTTGAAGGGAGGATAGAAAACCATGCCAACCAAAGCAGAAATGTATTCGCAGATGGCTGATAAGGTGGCAACCCAGCTTGTGGGCAGCTGGAAGGAATGGACGGCTTTTCTTACCACTGCCGCTCGCCTTTATAAGTATCCGTTCCATGAGCAGATGATGATTTACGCCCAGCGCCCGGATGCCACCGCCTGCGCCGAGTATGACTTGTGGAATGAAAAAATGGGCCGGTATGTGCGCCGTGGCTCCAAGGGTATTGCCCTGGTGGACGATTCCGGCGACAAGCCTCGCCTGCGCTATGTGTTCGATATTTCCGATACCGGCACCCGTGAACATTCCCGTACCCCCTGGCTGTGGCAGCTGGAAGAACAGCATATCGGTCCTGTGTCGGCCATGTTGGAGCGCAGTTATGGCGTTGCCGGTGACGATCTCGCCCAGCAGCTCACTGATGTAGCCGGAAAGCTGGCGAGTGAATATTGGGACGAACATCAGAGGGACTTCCGCTATATCGTTGACGGTTCGTTCCTGGCGGAGTACGATGATTACAACATCGAAGTCCAGTTTAAGTCCGCCGCCACCGTCAGTATCGCCTATGCCCTGATGTCTCGCTGTGGGCTGGATACGGAACAATATTTCCAGCATGAGGACTTCATGCCGATTTTCGATTTCAATACCCCGGCCACGGTTGGGGCGTTGGGCGCAGCGGTCAGCCAGATCAACCAGCAGGTTTTGAGGCAGATCGGCGTCACCATCCAGAACTATGAGCGCGAGCAACTCGCAGAAAGGAGCGTTACACATGGAGAACAGCCTGACTTACACGATGAACGGAGATTATCAGATCCCCGACCTGAAGCTGACCGAACAGCCGGAGAAGCCCCTGGGCAAGTACGGCAGGATGCGGAAAGCGTACCTGAAGGAACACCGTCCCCTGATTTACAATCAGCTGCTGCTGACCGAGAAACTGTATCCGCACCTCATCGAGATCGACGAGACAGCGCAGAACCGTCTGGAGCAGATGATGCCCCAACTGGCGGCGGCAGCGGGCGCGACGGAGCAGCTGAAAGCCAGCGACCCGATGCGCTGGGTGGGCCTGATGAACACTTGCAAAGCACAGGCCGAGGAGATTCTGATGGTGGAGCTTATTCACAGCTGAGTTTCTTCCTCTCTGAAGCAGAACAAATCAGAATCATAGATGAAGCAGAGAATGTGAAAACATCCTCTGCTTTTTCTTTTGCCCAGGAGCAGTCCAAACCGGACCCGACTGTCTGGGAATACAACGGCGTCAAGGAGCGCCACCCGGATGATATGGTCCTGTATCAGATGGGCGATTTCTTTGAGCTGTACGGTGAGGACGCTAAAACTGTTGCTGCGGAACTGGGCCTCAATCTCACGACCCGCGCCATTCCCGGCGGTGGCCGTGTGGAAATGTGCGGCTTTCCAGCAAACCGGCTGGAGCAGGTCGTGGAACAGCTGCGGGATAAGCATGATGTGACCATTTCCGCTGTCCCGGAGGGCGGCAAAGAGCGTCAGGAATATTCCCTGCCCTCCATCGACCATGAGGCAGAACAGCACATCAATACCCAAGAAGCGGAGTTTGGTGCAGACGGGACCAGAGTATTTCGGGAGACCGAAGCAGCCGCAGCCCCTACGATTCGAGAGCTGCATGAGAAATACAAGCCCCTCGTGATGGAAGCTGTTACCCAGGACATCAGATACCGCAACGCCTGCGGTCATAGTGATTATGAAAACGCTATGATCGAGTGTAATGCTGCTGTGCGCCGCGCCATTCTCGACTCCCACAATATAGAGTTGATCCGCTTGTTCTCTGATGTGCCGGAGTTTCGACAGCGGCTGCACCGGGAAGTGGCAGACGAAACCTATCCCAAGCTCCACGAGCTGCTGCGCCCTCTCTCGGACAATGACATCGACAAGGCTATCCAGGATTGGAACGGCAAAATCGAAAGTAAACACACCGTTGCCCGTTACATGGAGAAACATGGGCGGGAAAAAGATACCGCCGCATGGCTGGCTCATGAGTTTGACGGCAGCGACGGCAAAACCCCATTTTCGGTTCGCCCGGAAAGCCCTGAAGGAACGACGCTGCCCTGGCCCAAGGTACAGCGCCGGATTGCCCAGCTCATCAAGGAGGACCGCTTTCTGACCGAGCAGGATCGACAGTCTGAGCCGCAAAGCCAAGAGAAGCGCCCCTATCAAGTGGTGGTCTATCACCATCTTGAAAACGGCTTTGATGAAAAGAGAGAATACCCGACGCTGGAAGAAGCGGAAAAAGCGGCGCAAAGCTATGTGGACGGCACAATAGAGCCGGACGGCTTTGCCTACGACGGCGCAGCGGTCTATGACCTGGAAGCCAGACAATATCTGCGTATCTATGGGGATTACCCGGATGAAAAAGCCCATGAGCAGCTCAATGAGTTAGCTCACCCTCATGACCTTCAAGCAGAGGTGGAAGCATGGGAAGCTGAACAGGCCGCCCAAAAACAGGCGGTAATTGACACGCTCTCCGAACAGGAACAGCTTACCGTCCGAGCTATGGAAACTGCGGGCTTTATTTTCAATCCGCAGGCTGCGAACCCTGGCTTAAAGGAAAACCTGGTCTTTACGGCTGGGGAATATGGTTATCCCATTACTTTTGAAAATTGGGAACAGGCTTATTTGTGGATTGATGGAGCGGAGCTGCGGGATACTCCCGGTCTGCGTGAACAAGTACAGCACATTCTCCATCCAGAACCCCAGAATGGCGTCCTCACCAACGAGGACTACGCTGCGGCCCGTGGCACACTCCGGGAGCGAACCTCCTACGATCCAGCGGTTCCTCCCTACAATGTGGGTGATATTGTCTATCTGGATGACCGGCCCCATCAGATCACAGAGCTGCGGGATGACACGGTGCAGCTGCTGCCCACCGGCATGAGCTATCCCATCTACCGGGCTGAGAGCCGGGAACGGTTTGAGCAGCTTTTGCGGGAGGATAACCGCAACGACTTCTATACCGAATTCCTGCCTGCAAATCTGGATACGGTGGACCAGGACCTTCGGGATGTGCTGGCCCATGGCCTGATTGGTGAGGCGGACAAGGCGGAGCTTTCCGAGCTTCTTCGCAACGGCAAGAGCAACCAGGAGGTAGCCTTGTGGCTGAGCCGGGCCTATCCCAACATCGTGGAAACGATGGAGCTGGAGACCGGCGAGACCGCCGATTACCGCACGATGCCGGAAGGTATTGAGCTGGAAGTGCTGGATGCAGATGAAAAGCGTCTGGCCATGCTGTTCTTCCAGTGGAATGAGGTTGCGCCTTTGCTGCGCGGGATGTATGCCCGTCAGCTGGACGGTTTTGGGCAGGAACGCCCCGAACCGGCTGCCGAAACCCCGGCCTTCCAAGCCGAGACTGTGGCTGTCTATCCGGGCGATAAGAACAATCTGCCCTATGATGTGGTTGTTCAGACCCTGCGAACCAATGAGCCGGAGCCGCCCACGCCTGCTGTCGAGCCGGAAAAGACTCTGGATGAGGTACTGGACGAACACCCCGTTTCCATTCAGGTAAACGGCGAGTGGCAGACCTTCCCCAATGTCAAAGCTGCCGAGGAAGCCTCTTATGAGGAATACAAGGCCAATCTGCGTCGCACCGCCGAGAATTTCCGTATCACTGACGATCACCTGGGCGAAGGTGGCCCCAAGGCCAAGTTCCAGGCCAATGTCGAGGCAATCAAGTTGCTGAAATACCTGGAGGAAACCACCGGGCAGGCAACGCCGGAACAGCAGAAAATCCTTTCCCAGTATGTGGGCTGGGGCGGCCTTGCCGATGCCTTTGACCCCGACAAGGAAAGCTGGAGCAAGGAATATGCCCAGCTGAAGGAGCTGCTGACCCCGGAGGAATATGCCGCTGCCAGAGGTTCCACCCTCAACGCGCACTACACCAGCCCTACGGTCATCAAAGCGATTTACGAGGCTGTGGGCCGCATGGGATTTGAGACCGGCAACATCCTGGAGCCGTCCTGTGGTGTAGGCAATTTCTTCGGTATGCTGCCGGAGGAAATGCGAAACAGCCGTCTTTATGGCGTGGAGCTGGATTCCATCAGCGGGCGTATTGCCCAGCAGCTCTACCCCAAGGCCGACATCACCGTGGCAGGGTTTGAGACCACCGACAGGCGGGATTTCTATGATCTGGCGGTGGGCAATGTTCCGTTTGGCCAGTATCAGGTTCGGGATAAAGCCTATGACAAGCTGAATTTCAGCATTCACAACTACTTTTTCGCCAAGGCTCTGGATCAGGTTCGTCCCGGTGGCGTGGTGGCCTTTGTCACCAGCCGCTACACGATGGACGCCAAGGATTCCACCGTGCGCCGGTATCTTGCTCAGCGCGCCGAGCTGCTGGGGGCCATCCGTCTGCCCAATGACGCTTTCAAAAAGAACGCAGGTGCCGAGGTCGTTTCGGACATCATCTTCCTGCAAAAGCGTGACCGTCCGTTGGACATCGTGCCGGAGTGGACGCAGACCGGGCAGACCGAGGACGGCTTTGCCATCAACCGCTATTTCCTGGACCACCCGGAAATGGTGCTGGGCCGACAGGAACCGGAAAGCACCGCCCATGGCATGGACTACACCGTGAATCCCATCGAGGGGCTGGAGCTTGCCGATCAGCTGCATGATGCAGTGAAGTACATTCGCGGCACCTACCAGGAGGCCGAGCTGCCGGAGCTGGGCGAGGGCGAAGCCATCGACACCTCTATCCCTGCTGACCCCAATGTAAAAAATTACTCCTACACCGTTGTGGACGGCGATGTGTATTACCGTGAAAACAGCCGTATGGTACGGCCTGACCTGAATGCCACCGCCGAAGCCCGTGTGAAAGGACTGGTGGGTTTGCGAGAATGTGTCCAGCAGCTCATTGATCTGCAAATGGACGCCGCCACACCGGACAGCGCCATCCAGGACAAACAGGCCGAACTGAACCGGCTCTATGACAGCTTCTCTGCAAAATATGGTCTTATCAATGACCGGGCGAACCGGCTGGCCTTTGCTGATGATTCCAGCTACTATCTGCTCTGCGCGCTGGAAGTCATTGACGAGGACGGCAAGCTGGAGCGCAAGGCGGATATGTTCACCAAGCGCACCATCAAGCCTCACAAGGCGGTGGACACTGTGGATACCGCAAGTGAAGCTCTGGCCGTATCAATTTCCGAAAAAGCCTGTGTCGATATGGCGTATATGGCGGAGCTGACCGGCAAGACCAGCGACGAACTGGCCGCCGAGCTGCAAGGCGTGATCTTCCGTGTACCTGGGCAGTTGGAGAAAGACGGCACTCCCCATTATGTAACAGCCGACGAATACCTGTCCGGCAATGTGCGGCGCAAGCTGCGTCAGGCACAGCGGGCCGCACAGCAGGACCCTTCCTTTGCAGTCAATGTGGAGGCCCTTACCGCTGCCCAGCCCAAAGACCTAGATGCGTCGGAGATTGAGGTGCGCCTGGGCGCTACCTGGATCGACAAAGAGTACATCCAGCAGTTTATGTATGAGACCTTCGACACGCCGTTTTATCTCCAGCGCAATATCGAGGTCAACTATTCTTCTTTCACCGCTGAGTGGCAGATCACCGGCAAAAGCTCTGTAAGCCAGAACAATGTGGCAGCCTATACCACCTATGGAACCAGCCGTGCCAATGCCTACAAGATTCTGGAGGACAGCCTGAACCTGCGGGATGTCCGTATCTACGACACCATAGAGGATGCAGACGGCAAAGAGCGCCGGGTGCTGAATGCCAAAGAGACCACCCTGGCTGCTCAAAAGCAGCAAGCCATCCGGGACGCTTTTAAGGACTGGATTTGGAAAGACCCGGACCGCCGCCAAGCTCTGGTGCGCCAGTACAATGAGGAAATGAACTCCACCCGGCCCCGTGAATACGACGGCGGACACATTACTTTCGGCGGCATGAACCCGGCCATCACCTTGCGGGAACACCAGAAGAACGCTATCGCCCATGTGCTGTACGGCGGCAATACGCTGCTGGCACACGAAGTAGGCGCTGGCAAAACATTTGAAATGGTGGCCGCCGCTATGGAGAGTAAGCGCCTGGGCTTGTGTCAGAAATCCCTCTTTGTTGTGCCGAACCATCTGACCGAACAATGGGCTTCGGAGTTTCTGAGGCTCTATCCCTCCGCCAACATTCTTGTCACCACCAAAAAAGACTTTGAGACCCACAACCGCAAGAAGTTCTGTGCCCGTATTGCCACCGGCGACTATGATGCCATCATCATGGGACACAGCCAGTTCGAGAAAATCCCCATCAGCCGAGAGCGTCAGGAACGGCTCCTTCAGGAGCAGATCGACGAGATCACCGAGGGTATTGCCGAGGTGAAATACAGCGGCGGTGAGCGTTTCACGGTCAAGCAGTTGGAACGCACCAAGAAGTCTCTGGAAGCCCGGCTGGAGAATTTGCAGGCCGAGAGCCGCAAGGACGATGTGGTAACATTCGAGCAGTTGGGTGTGGACCGCCTATTCGTCGATGAAGCGCACAACTACAAGAACCTGTTTTTATACACCAAAATGCGGAATGTGGCAGGTCTTTCTACCAGCGATGCCCAAAAGTCCAGCGATATGTTTGCAAAGTGTCGATATATGGATAAACTGACCGGAAACCGTGGTGTGATTTTTGCCACCGGAACCCCCGTATCGAACAGCATGACCGAACTTTACACCATGCAGCGGTATCTCCAGTATGACCGCTTGCAGGAATTGAACATGACCCACTTCGACTGCTGGGCCAGCCGCTTCGGAGAAACCGTCACGGCGCTGGAGCTGGCACCGGAAGGCACCGGCTACCGGGCGCGCACCCGATTCTCCAAGTTTTTCAACCTGCCGGAGCTGATGAATCTGTTCCGCGAAGTAGCGGACATCAAGACTGCCGATCAGCTCCACCTGCCCACGCCGGAGGTGGAATACCACAACATCGTGGCCCAGCCCACCGAACAGCAGAAAGAGATGGTGCAGGTCCTCTCCGAGCGTGCCTCCAAGGTACACAGCGGCTCTGTGGACCCATCGGTGGACAATATGCTCAAGATTACCGGCGATGGCCGCAAGCTGGGTCTGGACCAGCGTATCATCAACCAGCTGCTACCGGATGAACCCGGCACCAAGGTCAACCAATGTGTGGGTAACATCATGCAGATCTGGCGGGATGGCGAAGCTGACAAGCTGACCCAGCTGGTATTCTGCGACATTTCCACGCCCCAGGCAGCCCCCTCCAAAAAGGCAGCCAAGGCGCTGGACAATCCCACGCTTCACGCGCTGGAACAGGCTGTGCCGTTGGATGAGCCGGAGCCTGCCTTTACCATCTATGAGGACATCCGCCAGAAGCTCATCGCCCAGGGAATGCCCGCAGAACAGATCGCTTTTATCCATGAGGCCAAGACCGAGGTGCAGAAAAAAGAGCTGTTTTCCAAGGTTCGTACCGGGCAGGTGCGTGTCCTTCTGGGCAGCACCTCCAAAATGGGCGCTGGCACCAATGTACAGGACCGCCTTGTGGCCCTCCATGACCTGGACTGCCCGTGGCGGCCGGGAGACCTTGCCCAGCGCAAGGGCCGTATCGAGCGCCAGGGCAACCAGAACCCTCTTGTCCATGTGTACCGCTATGTCACCGAGGGAACTTTCGATGCCTACCTGTGGCAAACCGTCGAAAACAAGCAAAAATTCATCAGCCAGATTATGACCAGTAAAAGCCCGGTACGCTCTTGTGATGATGTGGACGAAACGGCGCTGTCCTTTGCCGAGATTAAGGCTCTGTGCGCCGGAGACCCCCGTATTAAGGAGCGCATGGATTTGGATGTGGAGGTCGCCAAATTGAAGCTGATGAAAGCCGACCATCAGAGTAAGCAGTACCGTTTGGAGGACCAGCTGCTGAAATACTTCCCGGAGGAAATCGAAAAGCACAAAGGTTTCATCCAGGGGTTTGAAGCAGACCTGGAGACCCTGGCCGCCCATCCTCACCCGGAGGACGGCTTTGCTGGGATGGAGATTCGGGGCGATGTGCTGACCGACAAAGAAAATGCCGGTGCAGCCCTGCTGGACGCCTACAAGGAGGTCAAAGGCTCCGAGCCGGTGCAGATCGGCAGCTACCGGGGCTTCACTATGTCCGTGGAGTTTTCCGCTTGGAAACAGGAATATACGCTCCTGCTGAAAGGCCAGATGACCTATCGGGCGACCCTGGGTACAGACCCGCGCGGAAACCTGACCCGTATCGACAATGCACTGGCTCAGATGCCCCAGCGTCTGGAAGCCGTCAAAAACCAGCTGGACAACCTTTACCAGCAGCAGGCAGCAGCCAAGGAGGAAATCGGAAAGCCGTTCCCGTTTGAGGATGATCTGCGGGTCAAGTCCGCCCGTTTGGTGGAGCTGGACACGATGTTGAATATTGACAGCAAGGGCCACGCCCAGCCGGAAACCGTGGTTGCCAAAAGCGCACGGCCCTCGGTGCTGGACGGCTTGAAGCGTCCGGTGCCGCCCCGAAGCCCTGAAAAGAAACCGAAACAGCATGAGGAGGTGCGATAACATGAATACCAACAATCTGAATACGGCCCTCTATGAGAAGATGGCCGCCGAACAGGACAAATACCGGGACTGGTTGAAAAGCCAGCCCCCGGCAGAAGTTTTGAACCATGCTTACGAGTACACCGTCCGAGAGGACATTGTGATGGCGATGGAGGAACTGGAGCTGACCGACGTCCAGGCTCAGGCGTTGCTGGATTCTCCCACGCCGCTGGCCGATGTGTACCGTTACTTTGAGAAACTGGAGACCGGCCACATGGATGTGATCCGGGACAGCATTGAGAACCGAGCCGCTGATGTGTGTAAGATGGAAGAACCCCCGGCAGGTCATGCTTTGGTGGTAGAACCGGGTAAAAAGCCCTATGTCAAAGATATTTCTTTCTCTTTGGAATCCCTGCAAAAAGAAGTCGGCGGAGATATTCAGGCTGTTTATCCTTTTCACGAGCCGGTGGCGTTGATCTGTGACGAGGAAGGAAAGCTGAAAGGAAAACCTTTGAACCGTGCCTTAAGAGATGGTGAGGGCGGCATTTACGATGTGATGGCTGGTACATTTTTGGTGGTTGGTTTGAGTGAGGATGATTTTGCGGCACTTGAACCGGAGCTTCTCGAAAAGTTCAGTCAACACTTCGAGATACCGGAGTTGTTTGCACAAATTAACGGCAAATTGGTAGTTACAGCCATGCTCTCCCCGGATGATGCTAAAGTTCCTCAACAGCAAGGCAATATGATCCCTCTCTATCCTCATACGGTATCTTATGCGAAAGAGCATGGTGAGCTGGAGGCATACCGTGCTTCCCTTCGTGCAAATTACAAATGCAAGGAGGCCATTGAAGCGGCGGTGCGTGAGCACTTCGATGGAATGTATCTTAGCCATGATGCGGCCAAGGGTGTAATCCAGACCTATGGCATTGACCGGGTAATGCTGGTTCTGGCGAATACTGTTCAACTCCATGACTGGGATGGACGCTATTCCCACCGCAACAAGGAATGGGCCAAGACTATCCCTAACTACAACTCAGATTCTGTCCGGGGCGGCTATGCAGTAAACAGCCACCCTGCTGTTCTGAACGGATTCATTGATCTGGTGAGGGAAGAACAGCAGCGTAGCTGCACCAAGGATGAAAAGGCAGGGCTGCCTCGGACTTCGGTACGAGAAAAGCTCAAGAAAGAACCGCCGATCCGAAAGGCCGCCGCCCCGAAAAAGCAAGAGCAGCAGCGATGAACAGTCCAAAGCGTGAACGAAATATTCAGGTGAATTTCCGTGTCACCTCGGAGGAGCTGGCGCTGATTGAGCAGAAAATGTCCCAAGTTGGGACGAAGAACCGGGAAGCCTATCTGCGGAAGATGGCCCTAGACGGTTATGTGGTGCAGCTGGACCTGCCGGAGCTGAAGGAACTGGTATCCCTGCTGCGCCGGAGCAGCAACAACCTGAACCAGCTCACTCGCCGAGTGCATGAGACCGGGCGTGTTTACGACGCTGACCTGGAAGATATAGCCCAGCGGCAGGAACAGCTATGGGAGGGCGTGAGAGAAATCCTGACCCAGCTCTCTAAACTTTCGTAACAGGGATAAACACCCCATCTGCGGAGGGAGGAACGGCGTTCTTTTCGCCGCGCCTTCCTCCGCTTTTTCTTTTGCCCGCATCCTTGCTGTTTGACAGAAAATATTTCATAATAGAATTAGAATAAAGCTGGAGGTGACAATTCCGTGGGAACGATATTGGGGTTGTTAAAGCTGATTTTGAAAATCGTGACTGCGCCGGTGGTGCTTCTTCTTACGCTGGCCATCTGGATTTGCGTGGGGCTGGTCTATGTATCCGGCTTGGTGCTGGGGCTGCTCAGTACGGTAATCGCCCTACTGGGCGTGGCTGTCTTGGTGACATACTCCCCGCAGAACGGCCTTATTTTGCTGGTGATTGCGTTTCTCATAAGCCCCTTTGGGCTGCCGAAGCTGGCCTTTTGGCTGCTGGGCAAAGTCCAGGATTTGAAATATGCAATTCAGGATTTGGTTTACGGCTAAAAAGACACCCTCTCCCATTGGCGGAGAGGGTGTTCAGCTTATGATAAGACCTCCGGCGAAGCTCGTCGGAGGTCTTATGGTTCCAGATTATCTTCCTTGAAAAGTGGCGAAGCAAAAAAGGTGTCTATTCCAATTCCCAGCCCCTGGCACATCTCATGGATGATTCGCAGCTTTACAGAATCGTAAGAACAGTTGATGATATTGCCAATGGTGGACTTGGGAACGCCGCTTTTCATATACAGCTGATACTGCGTCATCTTCCGCTCCTCCAGCAATTCTGAAAGGCGTCTGCTGACCGCCTGATTTAGCTTCAATCGCACTCACCGTCCCTGTCCCTGTACTAAAGTTATTATATGGGCAGGCGTGTGAAAATTAGTCCCTGTACCTGTACTAATGCCACTATTTGCGCTATGATGGGTCAGGGGGTGTTATCTATGACTGTAACCTTTTGTGGTCATGCACAGATCTCGCAGAGCGAGAAAATAGAGAAATGGTTATACGATGTTACGCAAAAACTGATTGAACAAGGGGCGACTACCTTTTACCTAGGCGGCTATGGAGCTTTTGACAGCTTGGCAGCATCTGTTCTAAGAATGCAGAAAAAGCAGCATCCGCAGATTGAGCTGATCCTTGTCTTAGCTTATCTAAACACCGGGAGAGACACTTCCGGTTACGACAGCACCGTGTATCCGCCGTTGGAAACTGTCCCGCGCCGTTTTGCGATTTCTCATAGGAACCGCTGGATGGTAGAATCCGCCGATGTGGTAGTAGCGTATGTCCTCCATGATTGGGGCGGAGCTGCCACAACGCTGCGGTGCGCCAGACAGAAAAAGAAACAGATTATTTCATACCGTGACGAAATGGGCAGCTGAGGCTGCCCATTTTTTGAAGGGAGGGAAACTTCATGGCAACCACACGCATCATGCCGCTGCACATCGGCAAGGGCCGGACCGAGAGCCGAGCCATCAGCAAGATTATCGACTATGTGGCCAACCCGCAAAAGACTGACCACGGCAGGCTTATCACCGGTTATGAGTGCGATAGCCGTGTAGCCGACGCCGAGTTCATGCTGGCTAAGCGCCAGTATATTGCCGCCACCGGACGGGTCCGTGGCGTGGACGATGTAATCGCCTACCATGTTCGCCAGTCCTTCTGTCCTGGGGAGATCACCCCGGAGGAAGCCAACCGGCTGGGCGTGGAATTTGCCAAGCGGTTCACCAAGGGCAAACACGCCTTTATCGTCTGTACCCACATTGACAAGGCCCATGTCCATAATCATATCATTTGGAGTTCGGTCAACCTGGACTGTGACCGGAAGTTCCGCAACTTTTGGGGCAGCACAAAAGCCGTTCGTCGATTGAGCGACACCATCTGCATTGAGAACGGACTGTCCATTGTCGAGAACCCAAAGCCCCACGGCAAAAGTTACGACCAATGGCTGGGCGCTCAGGCGAAGCCCTCTCATCGGGAGTTGCTCCGTGTCGCCATTGACAACGCCTTGGCACAAAAGCCTGCTGACCTAGACGAGCTGCTGAAGCTGCTCCGGGAATCCGGCTGTGAAGTGTCCAAGCGCGGAAAATCCTACCGTTTGAAGCTCCCCGGCTGGAGTAAAGTGTCCCGCTTGGACAGTCTGGGCGAAGGCTACACCTTGGAGGACCTGCTGGCCGTCCTCGCCGGTCAAAAGGAGCATACACCCCGTCAGAAGCCGGTTAAGCAAGCAGATCCGCCGAAGGTCAATCTGTTGGTTGACATTCAGGCAAAGCTCCAGGCCGGAAAAGGTGCCGGGTATGTACGGTGGGCCAAGGTTTTTAATCTGAAACAGATGGCACAGACCGTGAATTATCTCACCGAGCATAACCTGCTGGAGTATGCTGTGCTGAAGGAAAAGGCTGCGGCAGCCACGGCCCACCATAATGAGCTATCTGCCAAAATCAAGGCAGCGGAGAAACGCATGGCGGAGATCGCCGTCCTGCGGACCCATATCATCAACTATGCCAAGACTCGTGTCACCTATGTGGCCTACCGAAAAGCTGGCTACTCCAAGAAATTCCGAGAGAAACATGAGGAAGAAATCCTGCTCCATCAGGCTGCCAAAAATGCCTTTGATGATATGGGGGTCAAGAAGCTGCCCAAAGTTAAGGAGCTACAAGCTGAGTACGCCCGGCTCTTGGAGGAAAAGAAAAAGACCTATGCCGAGTACCGGCGTTCCCGTGAGGAAATGCGGGAACTGCTGGCAGCAAAGGCCAATGTGGATCGGCTCTTAAATATGGAGACGGAACACGATACCGAAAGAGAAAAAGGCCACGAGCAGCGGTGAGCTGATCGTGGTCTAAAGCGTTCGCAGAACGCGCAGCCGCAGAATGAAATTCTGCGTTCATGGGGGCTTGGGGGCATTGCCCTCAACAAGCGTTTGTGGCTAAATGGATAGCCACAAGCATTGCTTGCCATGATTATCCTGAATTCGGTATAGCTTCATAGTATTACTTAAGAAAGATAAAACATCAAAAAACTCTGGTGAATCTTAATATTTATTGACCAAACGCCTAATTGATGCTAAAATTAAGCTGTAATCATGCGTATTTATGGCCAAGGAGACGATGAATATGACATTTGCAGAAAGTATTAGACAGACAAGGCAGCGTTTGTTCTTTTCGCAAGAGGCTTTCGCTAAAGAGCTTAATGTGAATTTGACAACAGTAAGCCGTTGGGAAACAGGAAAAAGCAAGCCCAATATGTCTACCATGCGGCAAATTAAAGAATTCTGCTCAAAATATAATGCTGACTACGATCCTCTTGAAAGTAGTTGGCTTGCATTTGAGCAGGAGAAGTAATCATAGAACAGGAGAATCAGTATGCCTAACCAGATCCCCGGCAAGGGCAATTACAATTTTATAGATTTATTTGCAGGAGCCGGAGGACTATCTGAAGGCTTTATTCAGGCTGGCTTTAATCCGATAGCCCATGTAGAAATGAATGCATTTGCTGCGCAGACTTTAATCACACGCAGCGCCTATTATTACTTGAAGCAAACAGATCAGTTGGACATTTATTATCACTATCTGCGTGGTGATATTGCTCGTGAAGATTTTCTGAAGATAATTCCTAATCGTATCGTAAAAACTGTTATTTGTGAAACTATGTCCGATGACACGCTACCGGGAATTTTCAAAACCATAGATGGGATTATGAAAATTCGGAACATTCAGAGTGTAGATGTGGTGGTCGGCGGACCGCCGTGTCAAGCATATTCGCTGGTGGGCCGTGCGCAAAGTAGTCATATGAGTCGCCCAATGTCCGAAGATCCGAGAAATGAGCTGTATAAGCTGTACGCACGAGTTTTGAAGCGCTATCAACCCAGAATGTTTGTCTTCGAGAATGTAATGGGCATTTCTTCTGCGAATGAGGGAACAACTTTTAAGAATTTAACAAAGTATCTCCGTAGAGTTGGCTATGAAATTGAATGGCATGAACAGAATTCAAAAGACTTTGGTGTCTTGCAGAATCGGCGTAGGATGATAATAGTAGGATGGCTAAAAAACAGTGGGATGAACTATCCTACATTTTTGAAAAAAGAGACAACTTTCACGGTAAATGACTTATTGGCTGATCTTCCCAAATTGACACCTGGCCAGGGCGCAACTGAATATCGAACAACTGGATGGAGTCAATGCGTAACAGAAACCGCAATACGAACTGCGGAAGATGTACTTACTCTTCATAACAGCCGTCCTAATAAAGAAAGAGATATTGAAATCTATAAAAGAGCAATAGAACTATGGAACGATGGACACAAGCGCCTGAACTACAATGACTTACCAGAAGAACTAAAAACACATAAAAATAGGCATTCATTTGTGGATCGTTTCAAAGTTGTCGAAGGAGATGAACCATGCTGCCATACTGTTCTCGCACATCTCTCAAAAGATGGACACTACTTTATTCATCCAGATATGGAGCAGCATCGTTCTATAACAGTCAGAGAAGCAGCTCGTATTCAATCCTTCCCCGATAGCTATTTTTTTGAGGGACCCAGAACTGCACAGTTTATCCAAGTGGGAAATGCGGTCCCTCCTCTTATGGCAAAGGGAATCGCTTTAGGCATAGCTGAGCAACTGGATAAAAGACAGGAGTAATAATGATGGAGAGCAACTTGCTTTTAGAACAATACGGAAAATTCAAAAAAGCAGAGCTGGAAGAATCTCCTTTCCGCTGTCTGCTGGATACTAACATTGAAATCAATCCCCACCAGATCAACGCATTTTGTGCTGCGATTCAGGCTTTGAAAACTGGAGGTATTGTTCTTGCGGACGAAGTTGGTCTCGGTAAAACCATCGAAGCAGGTCTTACACTCAAATATGTACTGGATTCAGGAGCGAAGCGTGTCTTGATTGCTCTCCCAGCAACTCTGCGAAAACAGTGGGAGATTGAACTAGAAGAAAAATTTGGCTTAGAATCCACGATTTTGGATCGCTTCACCGTGGAAAGTGAACCTACGGGATGGAAGACTTGGCTAGAGGACAAAAGTAAGGTCCGAATTGTGTTGGCTTCTTATGACTACTCTTCCAAGCTCATGAAACGATTTCCTAATGTGAAGTGGGACTTTATCATCATTGATGAAGCTCATAATCTTCGTAATGTTTTTCATGGCACAAAACGTGCAAAAAGGCTTTATGACCTTTCTCAAGGTATCCCGAAAATTCTGCTTACAGCTACCCCTCTACAAAACACCCTGTCAGACCTTCATGGTTTGATTTCCTTTATTGACCCGCGCATTTTCGGTAGCGAGAAGGTATTCAATAAGAGATTTATTGAAGGCGAGGACTATGCAGAACTAAAGAGAGAACTCATCCCTGTTTTGTACCGAACGCTTAGACGGGATGTTGGAAAATATATGGACTTCAAAAAAAGAGAATGTCGAACGATTGATTTCGTTCTTTCTCCCGATGAAGTCGAATTATATATGCGTGTGAACAACTTCTTAAAGCGTGACGCTTTGTATTCTATCCCCAATGCAAATAAGGGGCTAATTGTACTAGTTATCCGAAAGTTGCTTGCCTCGTCAAGTTATGCCTTGATAGAAACATTTGAGGTATTGAAAAGGAGGCTTGAAAAGTTATACGAAGGCACAAAATCAGCAAATGCTCAAGACGGTTTTGATTTATTCTGGGAATTTGTAGAAGATGAAATTGATGAATCTGGTTTTGAGGAAATCGATGATGAGGATACCGCTTTTCAAAAGCAGCAGATACAAGCTGAAATTGATGAGGTTAATGCGATCATAGAAACGGCAAGCCGTATCCAAAGTAATGCCAAGATAAAAGCCTTGAAAACTGCGATTCATACGGCTTTTGAGTATCAAGAAAAACAAGGTATTCCGCAAAAGGTTGTTGTGTTTACGGAATCGAAGCGAACCCAGAAATACATTGCTTCTGAGTTGCGCAAGGACGGATTCGATGAAGATGATATTCTTTTGTTCAATGGCGACTTTAACGATGCCATGACCAAAGAAATCTATCGTGCGTGGAAGGTGAAAAACTTTGGCAAGACTAACTATGGTCGCGGAGTTGAGTATAAACACGCTATTGTGGATTATTTTAAGGAACATTCTAGAATCCTCATCGTAACAGATGCTGGTTCTGAAGGCTTAAATCTTCAATTTTGTAACACTGTTATCAACTATGACCTTCCTTGGAATCCGCAGAAGATCGAGCAAAGAATTGGTCGTTGTCACCGTTATGGCCAAAAGCATGATGTTGTTGCAATTAACCTTTTGAACACTGGCAACGAAGCTGATCGACGTGTTTATGAGATTCTCTCAAAGAAATTTGAATTGTTTGACGGTGTATTTGGTGCTTCAGACATTGCATTGGGAGCGCTGGAATCGGGCAGCAGTTTTGAAAAAACAATTCTGGATATTTATCAGCATTGCGGAACTAGGGCAGAGTTCAAAAAGGCATTTGATAAATTAGATCGTCAACTTGATGCTAAGCGCAACAAAAAGGCCATTCAGCTGCGTTCAATTTTAATGACGGAAAGTACTGGCGCAAAGGGCGCTGCACTTGAGAAAACAAAAAAAGATATAGATCGGTATCTACGAGAAGTGGACTATTGGTCTCAGGTCGCTGACCCAGAGGTCGAAGGGAAAACCTGTTATTGGAAAATTGATAACTGGGGTGAGCAAACTTTCGGTTCGCATGGAACCTTATTTGTCGGCGCTTTTTGTAAATCTAACTGTGAAATGCTTTTCCCAGTGTTGCTGCTCTGCGATGAGCAAGGCAGATACATTGACTTCACCGAGGATGACATCATTGGCGCACTTGAGGCAGTGGATGATGGGGATGTTAGATACTTTAAGCCAACGGATGAAGAGATGGCACAGTATAGAGATATTTATGACACTCTAGTTAAAGAGATGTTGTCCAAGTATCAAGCGGCATCCAAACCTGTGATGGATTACAACAGACGCAAGGTAGAGAATTGGGCTGATATTCAGCGAGAACAGTTGAACATCCAGATCGCTGAGATGACAACGGAAATTGAGCAACTGTCTGCCCAAGCCGCAGCAGCAAAAGACTTTTTGCAGAAGATTGATATTCGCAAAAAGGTTGAGGAGAAAAAGAAACAGCTTCAGAAAGTGCAAACTGCCTTCCATCAAAAGGTCTCCTCTATCCAAGCAGAGGCTGAAAGAGAAATCTCTGACTTCAATCAGCAATTCGATATTCAGCCGATTTTACTTGTCAATGTTGTGCTAAAGTTCTGATAGAAAGGAATTGGAGACACAGTTATGGAACATAAAGGGAAATTAGAATTGACCTGGGTTGGTAAATATGATGACAAGGTGATCGAACCTCGTATTTTAGTTGAAGATCGTGAGAAGTCGTATGGAGACCCCCATAGTGAAAATATGCTAATTCACGGCGACAACCTGATTGCGCTACAAGCACTTCAGCAGGATTTTGCCGGAAAAATTAAGTGCATCTATATTGATCCCCCGTATAACACGGGCAGCGCATTTGAGTATTATGATGATTGTGTTGAACATAGCATTTGGTTGAGCTTAATGTCAAAACGCTTAACTCTCCTCCACTCATTGTTGCATGATGAGGGTACAATTTGGATTTCGTTGGATGATGGAGAGGCTCACTACTTAAAAATTGTGGCAGATGAGATATTCGGGCGCAAAAATTTTATCGCAGATGTCGCGTGGGAAAAATCTGATAGCCCAAGAATGGATGCAAAACTCTTCTCTACACGTTATGATCATACTCTCGTGTATGCAAAAAACATTGATTTGGTTCAGATAAATCAAGTAGTTACAGCGGAAGTTCCAAAACACTACAACAAGGCTCTTCCTGATGGCCGCAGATATTATTTGAAACCTCTCCGCTATATGGGGGCCGCAGATGCGAAGGAGGATCGTCCCAATCTGTATTTCCCCATTATTGCTCCTGATGGAACAGAGGTGTTTCCAGTAAGAACTGATGGTTCTGACGGACGGTGGAGATGGTCGAAAGAGAAAGTTGAGAATAGTCCCGAGTTAATAGAATTTGTAAAAACAAAATCTGGATGGAGCGCTTATTATCGTATTTTTGCTGAAGAAAAATCATCTCGCCCCCCTGAAACCCTTTGGAGTTTCCAAGATGCCGGAAGTAACAGAAACGCTAAAGCAGAGATAAAAGCGTTATTCGGTGGAGAAAAGGCTTTTGATACACCAAAGCCCGAAAAACTATTAAAGATGGTTTTCTCAATTGCAACAAACTCTGGAGATTATATTTTAGACTCCTTCTTGGGGTCAGGAACCTCTGCTGCTGTTGCTCATAAAATGGGGCGAAAGTATATTGGAATTGAGATGGGAGAACAAGCATATACGCTTTGTAAGAGGAGACTTGATCTCGTTATTGATGGACTTGACAAAGGCGGAATAACAGAGGAGGTTGATTGGCAAAAAGGTGGTGGCTATCACTTCTATGAACTAGCGCCCAGCTTGTTGGTCAAAAATGAGCGTTTACCAATTTATCAAATAAATCCTGAGTACACCTTTGAAATGCTATGCGAAGCCATTTGCAAAATCGAAGGATTCAAATACAAACCAGACGGCGTGTATCACGGACACTCTTCGGAAAAGAGATTCATCCATATCACAAAAGAATTTGTAAACGCCGACTATATTCGTTCTATTGCGACTACTCTTGGTGAAGATCAATCACTACTGGTGTATAGTACAAAGGTTCAGTCTGATCTGAGACTTCCAGATAACATTGAAGTCAAACGTATCCCGAAGGATCTGCTGGACAAGTGTACTTTTGAAAGTGAGGTGCGATAAATGGCTGATATTGTCGCTAAAATTGGATATGCCATGAGTCTGCGTAAGCCCCAGCAGGAAGCACTTTCCTATCTGGATGCAATCAGTACTCACTGCGATTATAAGAAGGATAGCAAGGCAGCGATTGAGGCTGTTGCAACAGAATACTGTGAAAAGCAACGTAAAATCAAAGTTGACGATAAGTTTGATTTCCCCTCTTTCTGCTACGCTATGGCAACCGGCATTGGCAAAACCCGCCTTATGGGTGCAAGTATTTATTATCTCTACAAGACGAAGGGATATCGCCACTTCTTTATTTTGGCACCGGGCAATACAATCTATGAAAAACTTCGGAAAGAGTCTAATCCGAATCATCCCAAGTATATCTTTAAGGGATTAGAATCAGAAATGGGACGCCCGAAAGTGTATGACGGCGAAAACTATGATTCTTATCCTGTAAGATATGAGCAGATGAGCCTTCAGTTTGAAAAAGGCTCAGAAATTGAACTGTTTATTTTTAACATCGGCAAGATTTTTAACAGCAAGACTGACACCCAGTTTAACTTCCATAAGTTCAAAGAAACCCTAGGAATGTCCTTTGCAGAGGTTCTTTCCAGTTTTGATGATCTTGTAATCTGCATGGATGAGGCGCACCGTTACTATGCTCCAGCTTCCATGAAAGCCATTAACTTTCTTAAACCTGTCTTGGGATTAGAGTTTACAGCGACTCCTAAATCAACCAATAACGTAATTTATGCCTATGACTTGGCACGGGGTGCTGTAGAGGGATATTTGAAAACTCCTGTTGTCATGGGACGTTCTAACATGGCTGGATATAACGCAGAAGATATTGAGGAAATGAAAATACGCGATGGCTTAACATTGCATGAGCATCGCAAGGGAGTTATTCGACAATTTTGTAATGACAATGGCCTGCCGTATGTAAAGCCTATCGTTTTGATTGCTTGCCGTGATACAAATCATGCCAAGGAGATCCGCACACTAATTGATAGCGATGGATTTTTGAATGGTAAATACAAGGGTAAAGTTATTGAAATCCATTCCAATATGAAAGGCGATGAATCGGAGGAAAACATCCGCTTGCTCCTTTCCATTGAACACACCCAGAATCCAGTCGAAATTGTTCTTCATGTCTACAAGCTGAAAGAGGGCTGGGATGTCAACAATCTTTTTACTATCATTCCGTTGAACGCAGCCAAAAGCGACATTTTGGCTATGCAGACTATTGGCCGCGGTCTTCGTCTACCTTTTGGCCAAACTACTGGCAATGAGGACATTGACACACTGGATATTGTCGCTCACGATCATTACCGCGAATTGGTGGATGAAATTAAAAATAGTGATATTTTCCGGTATCGAGATTTGGACAAGTCTGTGGTTGAACCTTCAGACACAGTAGATATTAGCAGTCCTGTTGACGAAGATCAGCTCACTATTTTTGACTTTGCTGTGACTGATGCTGGTGTGAAGTCTTTTTCAGAAATCAATACCAACACAAACACGCAACAGGAATTGTACGAGGCATATTTGAAGGCTTTTGGTTCTGGGAAGAAGCAAGAACAAACACCATCCGATATGCAACAGCTTACTATGGAGCAAATTTTTGGCACAGAAGCCGGTAATGCGGCAACTAAACCCTATGAAATCACTCATGATTCACCGGTAGATGGCAAAGGTAAGAAACCTTTGTCTAAGGATGAATTTGTTCAGAAAATCAAGGAATATTCCGGTAAGGCTATTTCTGTACCGAAGATTTTGGTACAGACAACCTCTGAGGTCAAATTCAATCGCTTTGAAGTCAAGAGGAATATTCCAGATTTTGAAGTTGCAATGGCTAAAATCGAGAGATTTGATGCTATTAACCAGCAGCTTCTAACTGCTGTTGATGCACAGATTCTGGAAGTAGACGATGCACTGAATACCCTAGCCTGTATGCTTCTTGACTCTATCAGTGAGCTATCCTACGAAGATGCTGATTTCATTATTGACGTTGTGGATCAATATCTTGCACAGATCGATGGTAATGAAGAGGACAAGCGTAAGATAGTTCGTCGTTATGCCTCCCTGATCGTTTCCGACATCAGAAAACAGATCTTTGAACATACAGAACGTAAAACCGAGGACATTCATATCGTTCAGAAAGATCTGATCCTCTTCCGCAAATTCGTAAAGAATGTCAAAAAAGATGGTCGCGTTCGTTTTGATAAACCATTCACGGATAAGGCAAATATCAAGAAATACCTATTTACAGGATATAAGAAGGCATATTATACCGAAAATGCTTTTGACAGTGATCCTGAGCGTCTGTTCTCTATCATCCTAGAAGAAGATCCAGACGTGATTCGTTGGATTAAACCGCCTTTGAATCAGTTGGGCCTTTTCTGGCAGGCTGGTCAACAGTATAACCCAGACTTCTTAGTGGAGACAACAAGTGGAAAATTTATGGTAGAAGTAAAAGCCTCCAATGAAGTCACCGCAGATGAAGTGGTTGCAAAAGCGCGTGAAGGTATCAAATGGTGTCATTTTGCATCTACAGCAGATCCTGACCATAAGGTTTGGGAGTATCGCTTGATTTCTGATGATAACATCAAACTTGGAAACACCTGTAAGTATACCCTAGGTACAGCACATAAGATCAAGGAGGGATAACTTTGCCTGATAGATTCAAATATGCAAAAGTGCGGCAGGAGATTATCAATGCTCTTAGAACTGACTTGATGGGGCCGCAGTCTGACGATGAGGTATTAGATGAAAATCCGAGAAGCGCCTATATTGTGGGGATGCTTGCTTCTCAGGCTGTTGATAAAGGCACTGCTACTGCTGGCGAACAAGAGGTAGATGCCGATATTGCGTATGGTGATTCTGACGATTATACCGCTGGTGAAGATGATGATAATGAACCTATAATGACAACCAGCTTTAAGCTGCCTACGTCTATAGGTATTAGTTTTTACATCGCATCATCCACTAAGAGCATCAACATTGATGTCTCTTGGGGCGACTATGTACGCTCTGTAGACAAGAAAGTCGGGAAAGATGGCAAGGAATATAACCATGCTAGTTTTACCCGACAGCCAATGAAATCCACAATTTGCATTGATTTTACCTCTTTTGAAAGAAATGCAGAATTCCGTCTTGTAGAAGATTCAAATGTCGTCGTACATATCTCCAGAATACCTCTTAAAACGAGGTATTCGCTGGTAACAGCCTATGTTATAAATCGTCGTAAAAACTCCGAGAATGATGTGGAATCCATGATGTTTCAAGTCGAACTGAAAGCATATTCCGCCAATGGAGATAGGGTCTTCTTTTCCGAAAATATTTGTCGAGACGTACTTGCTGAGGATGAGTTCTACTTTGAACAACGTCCGATTTTGGGGCGTGGTAGGAATTGTGCTGCAACATGGGATGAGGCTGTTGATGGAAAAACAGCATGGGTAAAATCTGATTTCATTCCTGAATATGAATTTCCTGGTGTAAGCGCTGCTTTGAAAGGATTTGATAAGTTCTTTTTCTCAATGCGATTCATGTCCAATCCTAAAAACAAAGATGGCATCCTTGAACGGTTAAATATTTTAGCTGATTCATACGAGAAATGGATTGAACAAAAACTTGTCTCAGATGAGAAAATGGCCAGTCAGGAATTTAAGAGTACGATAGGCCACAAAGTGGTTGCCCATTGTAGAGAAGCCTTGAATAGAATTCGTGAAGGTATTTTTCTTATCACAAGTAATGAGATTGCGTTTGATGCGTTTTGTTTTATGAACCGCTCCATGCTGCTTCAGAGAAATATTATGAGTTACTCTAAGAAGCATGGCGCTGGCATAGAATGTAATTTCAAGGATTTTGTAGACCCAAGAAATCCGGACACCGATTTTGGATGGAGACCTTTCCAGATTGCTTTTATTCTGATGAATTTAAGCGGAATTGTAGATCCGTTGCATAAAGACCGCGAAGTGGTTGACCTGCTTTATTTTCCGACTGGCGGCGGTAAAACAGAGGCATATTTGGGATTGATGGCATTTGTCATTGCAAACAGAAGGTTACGGGCGTCGAATACATCTGAATACAATTCTGATGGTGGCGTAACGGCAATACTCCGCTACACACTTCGTCTTCTGACCACACAACAACGAGATCGTATAACTAAAATGGTTCTTGCTGCTGAGCTAATCCGCCAAAAAACATATCCCAAGTATGGAACCGAGCCAATCAGCATCGGTTTCTGGGTTGGTGGAGGTGTAACACCAAATAAATTCGAGGAGCTAGTAGAAAAGGCTGATAAGCCGGGTGAGGCGAAAAGAAAACGCAACCTGCTCTATAAGCAACTGTTAACTTGTCCCTTCTGTGGAAAGCCACTTACGGAAGAAGAATTCTACATTGATCCTGAGCAGAAATCCGTTGCAATTTATTGTGCAGACAATACTTGCCTGTTTTATAAATACAAGCAAAAGCGGATTCAGATTCCGGTATATCTTGTGGATGAAGAAATCTATGCAAAGTGCCCGACAATTATTCTGTCCACAGTTGATAAGTTTGCTCGTTTACCTTGGGACGTTAAAACCAACGCCCTATTTGGACGGGTAGATAGAGTTTGTAGTCGAGATGGGTATGTTGCCATAGGTGAAGAACATAAACGGCATAACAGAACACAAAAGTTGCCAACATCAACATTAACACCAATTCGTCCGTTCCTTCCGCCGGAGCTAATTATCCAAGATGAGTTGCATTTGATTACCGGTCCGCTCGGGACCGTATATGGTGCATATGAGACCATCATAGAGGAAATGTGTACTTATGGTGAAAAAAGAATTAAGCCCAAATATGTAGTTTCAACTGCTACTATAAAAAATGCATCCGAACAGACAAAGTGTCTTTATGCACGTAAATCCACGGCGCAATTTCCACCGAATGGTTTTGAGATTGGAGATAGTTTCTTTATAAACGAAATTCCTATTAAAGATGATCCGTTCCGAAAGTATGTAGGAGTTTGCGCACCAGGGCAATCGGTCAAGACCACTTTGCTGAGAATGTATGCAATTATTCTCCAAACTGCGTTCCAACTTGCCCAAGAGGATGAGTATAAGGATGTCATTGATCCCTACTATTCACTAGTTGGGTACTATAACAGTATTCGAGAGTTGGGCGGTGCTGTTCGTTTGCTGCAAGACGATATTCCGAAGCGAATCTATCGAATTAAAACGAAGTATAACATGGAAAAGGTTCGTTATCTCAACAAAAGAGTTGAAATCACATCGAGAATGTCGTCTTATGAAATCCCTAACAAGCTAAGACAGCTTGAGGCAACCTGTGATTCCAAGGATTGTCTTGATACTGCGGTTGCAACGAATATGATAGCAGTTGGTATGGATGTTGACAGACTTGGATTAATGGCAGTAACCGGTCAGCCGAAGCAAAATTCCGAGTATATTCAGGCTACAAGCCGAATTGGTCGTGCGTTTCCTGGCCTAGTATTTACTCTCTATAATCCGTATCGTCCTCGTGATCTTTCTCATTATGAGAATTTCACTGGTTACCACTCTCAGCTATACAGATTTGTAGAAGGAACTACTGCAACGCCGTTCTCTGCAAGAGCTAGAGATCGTGTGCTGCACGCTTTGATTATTTCAGCAATACGGCTCAAATATCCAGATATGGCTTCCAATGAGGGCGCTGCTGAGATTGCAGCTCTTTCCGCAGAGCAGATGGCGGAGATAAAGTCTCTAATTCTGGAGCGTCTGAATATAGTTAAACCGGAAGTTCGACAAGACGCTGAGGCTGAGATTGACCAATTTGTCGATTGGTGGAAACTTTTAGCCGCCCAAGGCAAGCCTTTGCGGTATTACGTCTATGGAACAGAAAGATACAATCGGCTCATGAACTATTACGGCCAAGCCTGTAAAGACACCGAAAAGGCTACGCTTAACTCTATGCGTGAAGTGGAAAATGCCGCAAATATGTTCTATTACACGGAGGAGTAATATGGCTGGATATGATAACAACAAATTGGGTGAATTACGCCCAAACCAGATTATCACTACCTTTGGCCCTGGTGCAATCGTTGATGCGGTCAAAGATTCTGTAACAGTGCTAGACATAAACTATTGGAAAGAAAAAGGCAAGAAGATCATTGACGGTAGACTGGCCTCGTATCTTGGAGTTGATTGTTTCTATATGCCTCGGACTTCTTACTCTGGGGATGTTCCGGTTGTTTCTTTCCCATATATTCATGTTTGTTCCAACTTGAAGTGCGGGCGTCTTTTTGATATGAGAGACAATTTTGACTTGGATTGTTATCTGAGATTTGGAGTAAATTGTCCGGATTGCCACAAACCTGCTTATCCTTCTCGATTTATCACGATTTGCGAAAATGGGCACATGGATGATTTTCCTTGGAGTTGGTGGGTCCATCGGGGGGCGACCAACTGCAAAGGGCAGCTTAGAATGTATTCTACTGGTAACACTTCTACGCTTGCTGATATGTGGGTTGAGTGTAAGCTATGCGGAGCAAAGCGTAGCATGAGTGGAGCCACTCAAGGAGATAACTTCTCTGATTTACATTGTATGGGACATCACCCATTTCGTCCGAGATCGAGGAATGAGAGGTGTGACAAAAAAGTCATTCCGTCGCAGCGAGGTGCATCCAATGTCTACTTCTCTGTAAGTAGAAGTGCGATCTCTATTCCTCCTTGGGTAAATCCTTTATATAATTTGATTGATGAACATCTTCATGATATTGAACTTCTGAAGGATGTAATGGGAGATGACGGCATCACAGCTGCATATAAAAAATACTTTGCAGAGAGATATTCTCGTGAGGAATTTGATGAAGCCCTTACTCGAAGATTAAGTAATATTACCGAGTTCAAAGAGATCAAGCAAATGGAGTATGACGCTATCACCCATCACAACGATCCAGCGTATGCTTCAAACAAGAAACACTTCAAGGCAGAAGAAGATTCACTGCCAGAATATCTGAAACCGTATTTTAGTCGTATTATCAGAATCACCCGCCTTCGAGAAGTAAAAGTTCTTCTTGGATTTACTCGTGTGGATGCTCCAGATCCTGATGCGGATGCCCAGACCAATATAGTGTATCTCAATAAGGGGAAAACTGAAAAATGGTTACCAGCCGCCGAAGTAAATGGTGAAGGTGTATTTATTGAGTTTAATAAAGCTGCATTGAGCCGCTGGCTTGATATACCCTCTGTCAAAGCACTTTCACAGAGGTATGAAGAGTGCTATGAGGAGTTTTGCGTTTCTAAAGGATGGACTCTGAACATAAAGAGAAATGCCATATACGTTCTTATGCACACATTCGCGCATCTGTTAATCAAACAAATGTCAATGGCGTCTGGGTATTCTTCGTCTGCAATACGAGAACGCATATATTTTAACGAGAAGATGACAGGTATTCTCCTTTATACGGGTAGCGCTGATAAAGAAGGTTCTTTAGGCGGACTGGTGGAGCTTGGAAATATCAATAAACTAGTGCCGCTAATGAAGGATGCTTTTCAAGAAGCACTCCTTTGCACCAATGATCCGGAGTGTATGAGTAATGTGCCGGCTGGTAACAACCTGAACGGTGCAGCCTGTCACTCATGCTGTATGATCTCTGAAACTGCGTGCGAAAACGGAAATCGTATGCTTGATAGAGGTTTGGTAGTACCCATTGCCTTACGAGAAAAAGAGTCCTTCTTCAGAGAGTTGGTGTGTGAGCTATGTCAACTGGAAATATAAATCTCGATATTTTACTGGGACAAATAAACACCGATAGACTTGCTGGAACAGATGCCTCGATACCACAAATTATGAAAAGGTATCCTTCTTTGTCTTGGAAGCAAGCAGAAGAAATCTATAAAATGGTGTCAACAGCGTATGGATTGAATTCAAGCATAGATGCATCATTGGTTGTGACCGTCCCCCCATCTTTTGCGGTAAAGGCAAAATCCACAAAAAACACGGTAGAAAGTCTGATCCAGGGTGCTGAGCGAAATATTTTGATTACAGGGTACTCATTGTCAGGGTATTTTGCAGATCTTCTTGATGTGCTTATAGAAAAAAGTCAAAAAGGCATCTATATCAAGTTCTTTGTAAATAATATTGGTGCCCAGAAAAGTTTTGACAAACTTTGCCGATACAAAGGGCGATTCCTTCATATATATGATTTCCCTGGTGGACGCGATTCCATGGCCGCATTACACGCCAAAGTGATTTCAGTGGATCAAGAAAAAACATTGATCACTTCTGCCAACTTATCATATCACGGTCAAGAAGGAAACATAGAGTTAGGAACACTCGTGAAGTCTACTGAAATTGCAAAACAAGTTGATGATATTTTCACACATTTAATCTTCAACAAAGTGGTAAAAGAAATATAAAATATGTATCTCGTGTATCGCCAATAAACTGATTCGCTTTTATAGATAGATTGTTTTTATTGAGCGATTTACGCAAAAGATCAGCGCTCAAAAGAAGCTATTATGCTTCTTTTGAGTGCTGATCTTTTTATATTCTTTTGCAAACTATTTTTTACGGCCCGTTAATCACAATCGTTATGACATAAATAGATTCCTCTAAAATTTCGATGTGTTTCAGCCTGATTTTGACAACTTTTTTGCGGTTTTTAAGATAAAATGACATCAATAAAGATATTTTGATGTTTAAGGAGTGAAGAAGCAATGCCGTAACAGGATAAGGAGTTTTTACGATGAAGATACTCGAAAAATTGATTCAAGCGTTAAAAAAATCCAGTTAATTCCTCCAATATGGTTTGCGGATAGTTGCGAAAAATGTTGTAAAATAGCGGCAATCAATATCCATTGCGCCTGTGTGTCAGTTTGTCACACAGGCGCTTTTGTTTTTCTTTTAGGCACGCTAAAACTTCTTGAATTTGATATTTTCCCACGGTGCCGCGCACCGCCTTCATTCGGTTCACCTGTCAACCGGACCTGTGAATCGAAATGGAGGTACATAATGCAGAAAATCAATCTTCGGGAGCTGTATCCCGATATGTATAAGACGGACACATTTTTGGAAGTGACAGATGAGGTACAGGCGGTGTTCCTGTCCGATAAACGAGCGGAAGCCGCACATGAGCGTCAGATGTATCGCTACAAGGCGCAATACTCTCTGGACTGCAACAATGGTATTGAGGACGCTGTTGTACATCGTTCTCCGACCCCGGAAGAAGTCCTAGAGGAAAAACAGCTGCGCGATCAGCTCTACGCTGCGGTGATGGAACTGCCGGACAAGCAGGCCAAACGGATCTATGCTCGGTTCTACTTGGATATGAGCGTGAAGGAGATTGCCCAAGCCGAAGGCGTTGACCCGCGCCGTGTGCGTGACAGTATCCATCTTGGCTTAAAAAAACTGGAAAAAGTTTTTTCTCAAGCGTCCGAATAATGCCATTTTTGTCAGTGTTATTAGAAGGACAACTTTTGCCTTCATTGGAACATTGACAACTGAATAGACGGCATTTCTGGTACATAACCCATGTACGAGCGGATCAGGCGCGCCGCCAAGAAGGACAAGCCAAGGAGGTGATGAACGGCTGTCCTAAGCGATCAACGCAAGCCTGAAACCCGGAGGTGGCACTCCGGGGCGCGGTGACTGCATGGGGGCTTAAAGATACTTCCTCACGGCCTCCTAAAGACTTGGGGGGAACCCTGCGGCGCACGAGAAAAACGACGCTGCGGAGTTATGACAGCCGCGCCAGCGGAGACCAGGAATGTCCCTATCGTCAGGGACGCGTGGCAAATATGGCGAAAGCAACGGATATAATCTGAAAGGCTGCGTCCATTCGCTGTTAGCAACAATAAGTCATCATTTGGGTGCAGCCCTTTCTTTTCAAAGTCAGATACCATACGCTGGCAGCTTCGGTTGCCAGCGTATTCATGTGATTTTGAACCGACTTCAAAGAAAGGAGAACCCTTATGAACCAGTTGACACAAGCCCGTCCACAATCGGCAACCGATGAATTGGTTGACATCCGTGAAGTTGCGGTAGATAAAGACCTCCCCAAAGAGGAACGGATAGCGGCCTTTCTTCACCAAATCAAAAATCCCTATCGCTTTCGCTGCGGTGATTTTGTAGTAAACGCCGCATTTGCCAGCAACGGGATCACATTGGAGGAGTGCCTGCAAGGGATTTTAAGGTAATCGACATCCTCGCTCTTTTTTCAAAAGCGTGCTACGATGTGTATGGAAAAGGATGAAAACTGAAAACCTCGAAATCCACTCTTTTCTTGCGGGAGCTTCCGGGAGGAAAGGAGTGCTTTTTCATGCCAAAATATCAGGCAACAGCTTACATTCGTCTGTCTTACACAGATGATCGCTCCAGCGAGAGCGACAGCGTTACCAACCAGCGGAAGCTGATTGAGAACTTCATTGAACGAAATCCGGACATCCAAATTGTATCCGAAAAAATCGACGATGGTTACAGCGGTATCATTTTTGACCGTCCGGCGTTTAAGGAAATGATGCAGGACATTACCGATGGCAAGATCAACTGCGTCATTGTAAAGGACCTCTCCCGCCTGGGACGAGAGTACATCGAAACCGGACGCTATCTGCGCCGGGTGTTCCCCACTTATGGTGTTCGCTTTATTGCCATCACGGATAACATCGACACCGCCCATGAAGGCAGCGGTGACGATCTGACCGTATCCGTCAAGAACATTATGAACGAAGCCTACTGCCGAGACATTTCCATCAAGACCCGTACCTCTTTGGATATAAAGCGCCGTAACGGAGATTTTGTTGGAGCCTTTCCTGTTTACGGCTATATGAAGTCCGAGGAAAACAAAAACCTGCTTGTACCTGACCCGTATGCTTCCCGTGTTGTCCGGGACATCTTCCGTATGCGCCTGGACGGGACAAGCGCCCTGCGGATCGCCACCGTGCTGAACGAAATGGGCATTCTCTCCCCCCTGGCCTATAAGAAAAACAATGGTTTTCCCTATGCCAAACATGGCTATGCCGACAAAGAGGATTGCAAGTGGTCTGCTACAACGATCATCCGCATTTTGCAGGATGAAACCTACATCGGCACATTGGTACAGGGCAAGCAAGGCTCCCCGCACTACAAAATCAAGCAGATGGAGCAGCGGCCATCCTCTGAATGGATTCGCGTCCCTGACACCCATGAGCCGCTGATTGCCAAGCAGGATTTTGAGCTGGTCCAGCGTATCCGCAGACTGGATACCCGGACTTCTCCCAAGCGAGATACAGTGTATCTGTTTTCCGGCGTCTTGATCTGCGGGTGCTGTGGGAACCGCATGACGCGAAAAACAAACCGGGTCAAGGGCAAGGAATATCACTATTATTATTGCCCCACCGGGAAAAAGCATGGCTGCACCAACCCGGTAATGCTCAAGGAAAGCGATCTTGTAGAGTGCGTCAAGGACAGTCTGAAAGGCTACATCGACAATGTGAGCTGCCTGCAAGCCATCCTGGATGGCATCGACCAGAGCAGCATCAACCAAGCACTTGCCAATGAATACGCCTCCCACATCGCCGCCAATGAGCAGCAGGTGGAACAGGCGCTTGAATTTAAGGCCCGCCTGTATGAAAGCCTGATTACCGGCACCATCAGCAAAGAGGAATATACCGACTATAAGGCCAGATACACGAGAATTGCGGAAAATGCAAAAGAGAGCATTCGGGTCTTAAAGGAAAAGCTGGCTGATGTTCTGGAGAACCGGAGTGAACGGAACCGCTGGATTTCCCACTTTACACAGTTCTCTACGATGGAGACCCTAGACCGCAAGGCTGTGGTTCACATGATACAGAGTATCAAGGTGATTGGAAAAAAGGAATTGGAGATCACCTTTACATACCAGGACGAATACCAGAAAGCGATTCAGCTGATCCAGCTGGCAGAGCAAACAAGCCAAAGAAAGGTGGGATGATTTGTGGCAAGAAAAAGCAGAAAGGAAACTGTGGTGCTTCCTGCACCGGAGATGGATACTACTTGCCGCGCCGGAGTTTATGTGCGGCTTTCCGTTGAGGATAAGCATACCCACACCGTTTCTATCGAAACCCAGCAGCTGATTATCGCCCGGTATCTGGAGCAGAACCCGGAGATTATTGTGGTACAGACCTACATTGACAATGGCGCAACGGGTACGAACTTCCACCGCCCCGGCTTCCAGCAGATGCTCTCCGATATTGAAGCGGGTCTTATCAACTGCGTCATTGTAAAGGACCTCTCTCGCCTGGGGCGAAATGTCATAGACACAGGCTACTATATCGAGCGTTATTTTCCCATGCAGAAAGTCCGCTTTATTGCCGTGAATGACCGCTACGATTCTTCTTCCCCGGATAATGCCCATGATGGTATCATCATCCCGCTGCGGAACATGATTAACGAAGCCTATGCGATGGATATTGCCAGAAAAATCAAAGCCCAGCAGCGGCAGGCTATGAAAGACGGCAAGTATGTTGGTGGGCGTACCCCCTATGGATATTTGAAGGCTCCTGATGACTGCCACCAGCTGATTGTTGACCCGGTGGCTGCTGAGGTAGTCAAAACCATGTTTCAATGGGCTGCCGAGGGCGCAGGATTAAACACAATCGCGGTACGCTTGAACGAGGCCGGGTATCTCTCTCCCAGCCACTACAAGAGGACCTTGGGAGAGATCACCCATGAGAATTTGGTGGGCAATGGGCATTGGCAAACCCGCACCGTTGCCAAAATTCTTCGCGCAGAGGTTTATACCGGAGATCTGGTGCAAGGGGTATCTAAAATCATCGACCACAAGCAGGTCAGAGCCAGCGCCGATGAATGGACAACGGTACGCGGCACCCATGAAGCCATCATCAGCCGGGAGCTGTTTGCCGCCGTTCAAAAAGCATTGGACCAGGCTGCACAGCAGGCAAAAGACAGGGAGATACATTCTTGGTCTCCTAATCTTTTGAGAGGCAAAATCTTCTGCGCCCACTGCGGACGTAGCCTTCACCGACAGAAATGCATCCGCAGAAAATCGCAGGAGGTATATGTCTATCACTGTATCAGCAACAACCGTATCAAAAAGGGTGTTTGTCCTGGTGCGTTTATCTTTGAAAAAGAGCTGCTGGACGCCCTGGCCGATATGATACAGGAACAGCTTGATACCACGCTGGGGCAATACTCTCTCGGTCTGGAAAACCTCTCCAAAGAAGCCGAGGAACAGAAAAACATACAGGCTAAAATCGCCAGCCGGAAACAGGAAATCCAGCAGCTGCGTACCTACCAGCGCGGATTGTATGAGGGCCTGATCCAGAACCATCTGTCAAAAGACGAGTATTTTACCTTCAAAGAGAAGTACGAAGCCAAAATCGAGGCAATCAGCGGGGAAATTGAACAGCTGAAAGCAGGGCTTGCAATCATCGCCAAGCAGCTGGAACAGTACAAAATGCTGTCCCAGGATGCACAGCATATCAAGGAAGATCGCCAGCTGACGGCAGCCCTGATTGACCGCCTGATTGACCGTGTAGAGGTCTCAAGAGAAAAGCGGATTACGGTTCGTTTCCGCTTCCAGAGCGAATTTGAACATTGTGAGGAGGTGCTGAGGCAGTGCAGAAATATGTGATTGCCCTTTATATCCGCCTTTCCCTGGAGGATTATAAATACGACAGTATGAGCATTGAAAACCAGCACCTTGCGCTGAACGAATTTGTTTCGTCCATGCCGGAGTCCGCCAATGCAGAAGTCCTTGAATTTATCGACAACGGGTATAGCGGGACAAACTTTGAGCGGCCCAAAGTCCAGGAGCTGATTGAGATGGTGCGGGCCAATAAGATCGACTGCATCATCGTAAAAGACTTTTCCCGATTTGGACGAAACAGCATTGAAACGGGCTATTTCATTGAGCGTGTATTTCCGCTGTTTCACACCCGGTTCATTTCCATCAACGATGATTTTGACAGCGATCAGCACAAGGGCGATACTGGCGGTATGGATGTGGCTTTCAAGTATCTGATCAGCGAGTATTACAGCCGGGATATGTCCATCAAGACCAAAAGCGCCAAGTACGCCAAAATGCAGCGCGGTGAATACCAGAGCAAAGTTTGCCCTTACGGGTATCGCAAAAGTGCCGATGGCAGAATGGAACCGAACCCGGAAACCGCTGCTGTGGTACAGCTCATTTTCCAACTTGCCGCAACCGGAATTGGAGCAGCAGCCGTTACCAGGGAACTCTTTAAGCAAGGTATCCCGACCCCCGGCGAATACAAAGCAGCTCATGGGCAGCAGTACCACGATGTCTCCCGCTCCCGCGGACGCTGGAGCAGTTCTACGGTTCTCCGTATCCTGGAGGACGAACGCTATATCGGCTCCTATGTCATCGGGCGTCGTGCAGTCATTGAAGTGGGCAGCACACGGAGCCGCAAGAAGGACCGGGACAAATGGTTCATTATTCCCGACCATCATCCGGCAATCGTTGACAAAGAACTATTTGAAAAGGTGCAGGCTGTGCAGCGCCGATTCTCCTTGCCGACCAAGAAAACCAGGGAGTACCCACTAAAAGGCAAGGTCTATTGTGGCTGCTGCGATCATGCACTTTCCCGCATCGCCCAAAAGAGACCGTTTTATATGTGCCGCCATTCTACCGCTGATGTGAACAGCCGCTGCCGCGATGTCCGGGCAGATGTTGCTGGGCTGGAAGAAGCCGTCCTCCTCACTTTGAAAAAGCAGCTGGAAATCCTGCTGCCCGTACATAAAGACGGCACCATTCACCTGGAGGCTACCGCTGCCAAATGCTCTGAGTATGAGAAGCAACTGGAAGCTCTGAAGGACCAGAAGCAAGCTCTCTTTGAACGGTATCTCTTGGGGCAGATCGAGCTGGACACATATAAATCGGAGAAAGCAGTTTATGACGCAGAAATACTGAAAGTCAAAAACGCCTACGCAGCCGTCACCGCCCAGGCAAAGCTGAAGCGAGAAGAACAGGCCCGCCAAAGCAGCCGACAGGAGATTGCTCACTCGATTGCCGAAGCAGATGTGCTAACCTCGGAGCTGACCGATCTGCTGATTGAAAAGGTGTATGTATTCCCCGACAATCGCATTGAGATTGTTTACAAGGTCCATGACCTCTTTGAATAATTGAAGGTGCAAAAACGGAAAACCCAGGCTATCAAATCCACCTTGATAGCTTGGGTTTTCTGCTTTTCAGAATTATATTTTTTTGTCGTGTGCTTGACATACGGGTGCCTCAGGTCGTGTATTCTGATCCGCTTTACCCCGGCCTCTTTCGCACCCCTGTCCATCTCCCGGTGGAGGTAGGATTTTGTCACCGTGAAAATGCGGTCGGTGGGCTTCACCCCATACAGGCTCTTGATATAGTCTCGCATTTCTTCACAGAGGAAAGCGGGCATTTGAATGACCCGGTTGCTCTTAGGGGTCTTGGGGTCGGTAATCACATCCTTGCCCTTAATCCGCTGGTAGGACTTGGAGATGGTGACGGTCTGTTTCTCAAAGTCGAAGTCGCCAGGAGTGAGGGCCAGCAGCTCCCCCTCCCGGACGCCGCACCAGTAGAGCATTTCAAAGGCGTAATAGGAAAGGGGCTTGTCCATCATGGCCTCGGCGAATTTCAGATACTCCGCCTTTGTCCAGAACAGCATTTCCCGTCCCTTTGGCTTTCCCATATTGCCCGCCTGGGCAGCGGGATTGACCTTTAGATTGTAGTGCCGTACCGCATGGTTGAACACGGCGCTCAACTGATTGTGCAGCGTTTTTAAGTACACCGGAGAGTAGGGCTTGCCGTTCTTGTCCCGGTAACCCAGCATTTCATTCTGCCAGGCGATGACCTCCTTGGAGTGAATGTCGCACATCTTCCGCTTGCCGAAGTACGGCACCAACTTCTTGTAGAGGATATGCTCTTTCGTCCCCCAGGTGTTTTCCTTGATACGGCCTTTCATGTCCGCCACATAGACAGCCACGAAGTTTTCAAAGGTCATTTCCAGGTCGGCGGTCTGTTGTTGCAGGAATGTCCGCTCCCACTCCAGAGCCTCCCGCTTGGTGGGAAAGCCCCGTTTCATTTTCTTTACTTTCTTGCCCGTCCAGTCCTCGTAGTAAAAGGACGCATACCATGTGCCCTTTGCCTTGTCTTTGTATGCCGGCATTGTGGTTCCCTCCTTATTGTCTGTCCCGCAGCCCATAGAATTTTTCCTCGAAGTAGCGCCTGCTTACCCGTCCGGGAATGGTGAGAAAGCCTTTTTTCTTCAGCTCCTCGTTCATCTCCCGCACCAGCTTGTAGGCGTAGGGCTTGGAAATGCCCAGCTCCCTGGCGACCTCCTCTGCTCTCACAAACAGCTCCTTTTCCATGGTCAGCACCTCCTTATTTTAGTTTCGCAAATATGTTAATGTCACCATCTTCATTATACATTAACATAAGTGTTAATGTCAAGAATTTATTTCGCATTTTTGTTAAAGATTATCTTGCATCTTTCGCTTTTTTGCGCTATACTATTGGCAAAGGCGGTGGGATATTATGACAGTCGGAGACAAGATAAAGAAAATCCGCACCTTTCGAGGCATGACACAAAAGGAATTGGGGCTTGCTATCGGCTTTGAGGAAAAGGGAGCGGACAACCGGATCGCCCAGTATGAGACGAATTACCGTGTTCCGAAACGGGAACTGCTGGACAAGATGGCCGAGGCGCTGCGGGTAGACCGCCAGAACTTCTACACCATCGCCCCCGGCTCTGCCGAGGACTTCATGCGGACATTCTTCTGGCTGGACGAGGACAGCCCTGGCGCTATCCGCCTGTTCCAACTTGTCCGCAATCCGGGCAGAGCAGGGGCCGCTGATGATACCGCTGTACGGTACAATGATAGCGATGACTGGCCCGCACACCCTCCCGTGGGTATGTACTTCCAGTATGGCCTTGTGGACGAGTTCATGCGGGAATGGCTTTTTCGTCAGCAGGAGTTACACGCCGGGGAGATCACCAGGGAAGAGTATTTTGAATGGAAACTCAACTGGCCCCATACCTGCGACGATGGCCTGGAAAGCGAATATTATATCCCTTGGCGGAAAAATAAATAAGACAAGCAAAAAAACCGCCCTGCTGAATTTGTCGTTCAGCAGGGCGGTTTTGCTTGTCCTTTTGGGATTTTTCTCTTGAGAATACCGGGCGGACACAAATAGTATCAATCCAGTATCAAGAGCAGTATGGACGGGCAAAAAAGCCTGTATTCATGCGGGTTTTCGCCGTTTCGAGCGTCATTCCCACTCAATCGTTGCAGGCGGTTTAGATGTAATATCGTAAACAATGCGGTTAACGCCTTGCACTTCATTGACAATACGTCTGGAAATAATATCCAGAACACTGAAAGGAATATGCGCCCAATCAGAGGTCATACCATCACTGCTGGTTACAGCACGCAGTGCAACGGTATGCGAATATGTCCGTCCATCCCCCATAACGCCTACAGAACGGATATTGGGCAGACACGCAAAATACTGCCATATTTTGCGCTCTAAACCAGCTTTAGCAATTTCTTCTCGAAAGATAGCATCAGCTTCACGAGTTATTTCTAATTTCTCCTGAGTAACTTCCCCTAGCACACGGATAGCTAAACCAGGTCCAGGAAATGGCTGACGCCAGACTAAGGCAGAAGGTATTCCCAATTCTTCTCCGACAGCACGAACTTCGTCTTTAAACAGTTCGCGCAGCGGTTCAATCAAAGCCAACCGCATATCCTCCGGCAAGCCGCCAACATTATGGTGGCTTTTGATTGTCGCTGAAGTACTGGTACCGCTTTCGACAACATCAGGATAAATAGTTCCCTGCACCAGAAAATCTACCTTGCCCAGTTTATTAGATTCTTCTTCAAAAACACGAATAAATTCTTCACCGATAATCTTGCGCTTCGTTTCAGGATCAGACACACCTGCCAACCGGCCAAGAAAGCGCTCCGCTGCATTGACGCGGATCAGATTCATATCAAATTGTTCTTTAAAAACCGTTTCGACCTGATCGCCTTCATCTTTACGCAGCAGGCCGTGATCTACAAAAACACAGGTCAGCTGCTTACCCACTGCTTTATGTACTAATACTGCCGCAACGGAAGAATCAACCCCGCCGGACAATGCACAGAGAACTTTTTTATCGCCAACGGCCTCTTTAATCTCGGCAATTTTACGCTGTGCAAAACTGCTCATAGTCCAGTCACCTTTAACTCCGCAGACGTCAAACAGGAAATTAGAAATCATCTTACGTCCAAATGGTGTATGCTCCACTTCAGGATGGAACTGCACTCCATATAATTTACGCAAATCATTAGCCATTCCGGCTACAGGGCATTCACTTGTATCAGCAGTTACTACAAATCCCTCCGGGACCTCTGACACATAATCAGTGTGGCTCATCCAGGAAATATTGTGCTCTTCGATATCCTTAAAAAGAATATTATTTTTATTGAGTTTTACAGCCGTTTTCCCGTACTCACGCACATCAGCGCTTTCAACTCTGCCTCCTAGCGTCTGAGTCATCAGCTGATGTCCATAGCAAATACCAAGTACAGGTACGCCTAGTTCAAATACGCCAGGATCGATCTTAGGAGTATCATCACCATAAACACTATTAGGCCCGCCTGTAAAGATGATCCCTTTAGGGTTTTTAGCTTTGATTTGTTCTAAAGTGTAGGTATAGGGAACTATTTCACAGTAAACGCCGCATTCCCTTACACGCCTGGCGATCAATTGGTTATACTGACCGCCGAAATCGATAACTAAGATCATTTCATGGTTACCTGTTTGCATATTGCTGTAAGCCTCCTCAAAATAATTTAACTAATAATGTATAATATAATATCATACAATAATCACGCTGAAATTGCAATGCAAAAGGCCCCGTACAATAAGTACGGGGCCTTGGACTTTCAATGTACAGATGTAAATTTATTACATCATACCCGGCATTCCGCCACCCATCGGCATACCACCCATAGGAGCAGCGCCTTCTTTTGCAGGCTTATCAGCAACAACAGATTCAGTAGTCAAAACCATAGCTGCGATGCTGGCTGCATTTTGCAGAGCACTGCGGGTAACCTTAGTAGGATCAACGATACCAGCTTCGATCATATCAACGTATTCCTCGGTCAAAGCGTTAAAACCAAAACCTCTGCGGGAACGTTTAATCGTATCAACGATAACTGCGCCTTCCAATCCGGCATTATAAGCTATTTGACGTACCGGTTCTTCAATAGCGCGTTTAACGATTTCTACGCCGGTTTTTTCGTCGCCTGTTACTTTGATTTTGCTTAAAGCAGTTTGCACCTGCAGCAGAGCAGTACCGCCGCCTGCAACAATACCCTCAGCAACTGCTGCACGAGTAGCGTTCAAAGCATCTTCAATACGCAGTTTTTTATCTTTAAGCTCAACTTCAGTAGCAGCACCAACTTTAATAACAGCTACGCCGCCTGCAAGTTTAGCCAAACGCTCTTGTAATTTTTCTTTGTCAAATTCAGAAGTAGTTTCAGGGATCTGAGCACGGATTTGAGCAACGCGTGCTGCAATTTCTTCTTTGTTACCGCCGCCATCAACGATAGTAGTCAATTCCTTGGTTACGCGGACCTGGCTGGCGCTACCCAAATCTTCCATGCTGGCGCTGTCAAGCTTACGTCCAACTTCTTCGCTGATAACTGTTGCTCCGGTAAGAATAGCAATATCCTGCAGCATAGCTTTACGGCGATCACCGAAACCAGGAGCTTTAACAGCTACAGCCTTGAAGGTACCGCGAAGTTTATTCACAACCAAAGTTGCCAAAGCTTCGCCTTCAATATCTTCAGCGATAATAAGTAATTCCCGGCCGCCTTGGACGACTTTTTCAAGTACAGGCATAATATCCTGAATCATAGTAATTTTACGGTCTGTGATGAGTACGAGCGGGTTGTTAAGAACTGCTTCCATTTTATCAGGATCTGTTGCCATATAAGGAGAAATATAACCGCGGTCAAATTGCATACCTTCAACAGTCTCCAGACAGGTTTCCATAGTTTTGGATTCTTCAACAGTAATAACACCGTCGTCGCCGACCTTTTCCATAGCGTCAGCAATCAGACCGCCGATTTCTTCATCAGCTGCAGAAATAGATGCAACCTGAGCTTTAGCTTCTTTAGTCTCAACCTTTTTAGAAACAGCCTGCAGTTCTTCTACCAAAACGTCAACAGCTTTTTGAATACCTTTTTTCAGCACCATTGGATTAGCGCCGGCAGCAACATTGCGCATGCCCTCACGAACCATAGCCTGTGCCAAAACAGTAGCAGTGGTAGTACCGTCACCGGCAACATCGTTAGTTTTTGTAGCAACTTCTTTTACAAGCTGCGCACCCATATTTTCAAAAGGATCTTCAAGTTCAATATCACGGGCAATAGTTACGCCATCGTTAGTAATAGTTGGCGCGCCAAATTTCTTTTCGAGCACTACATTACGTCCTTTAGGACCAAGGGTTACCTTTACTGCATCTGCTAATGCATTGACACCGCGTTCTAAACTACGGCGAGCTTCTTCGTTAAATTTTATTTCCTTTGCCATTTCAAATACACTCCTTTATATTTCACTTTTTTAGTAAAAAATCATTACTTAGAGAACAGCAAGCACATCGCGTTCGCTGAGGATCAAATAATCTTTACCGTCATATTTAAATTCAGTTCCGGAATATTTTGCAAATACAACCTCATCGCCAGCTTTAACTTCAGGAGCGACACGAGTACCGTTATCCAGCACTTTACCTGCGCCTACGGCAACGACCTTACCAGTTTGCGGTTTCTCTTTAGAAGCCGTATCCGGCAAATAAATACCGCTGGAAGTTTTTTCCTCTTTTACTGTAAGTTCTACAACGATGTGATCTGCTAATGGTTTCAACATTTTCAAGTCCCCTTTCAGATGCCTATATAAATTTTTTATTTTTCTTTTGTTAGCACTCATTATTGTCGAGTGCTAATTACATTTATTATTATATCCGTTTCCTAAAAAAATGCAAGACAATTCCTGTAAAATTTTTTGACAAAAAAGTGAAAAATTAACGCAGCCTCTCAATTCCTCCTGCGTGAATTTTTTATATTTATTTATTTTTTAATGCTGATGCAATTACCGCTTCAGCCAACTCCTTAATGGAAATACGCCTGTTCATACTGTACTGCTGCATTTTTCGATATGCTTCCTGTTCCGTAAATCCATGTGCTGACATTAAAATTCCTTTAGCCCGATCAAGCAGTTTTCTTGTTTCCAAACTTTCTTTTAATAATCCCAGCTCCGCCCCCAGGGCTTTGATTTCTTCAAAACGAGAAATTGCTATCTCCATTGCCGGAAATAACTGTTCTTCACGAACCGGCTTCACTAAATATCCCAATACACCCGAACTTTTTGCCTGCGATACAATCTCCTGTTGACTGTAGGCTGTCAGCAAAAGTACTGGAGCCAGATGCTCGTCGGTAATGATTTTAGAAGCTGTAAGCCCATCCATTTGCGGCATTTTCACATCCATGATCACAAGGTCAGGCTGCAGAGCTCTCGTCATGGCAACTGCATCTTCACCGTTATTGGCTTCACCTGCAACTTCATGTCCTCCCTCTGTCAGCATTTCTCTGATATCAAGACGAATAAGCGCCTCATCATCAGCTAAAACAACTTTCAAAGTATTTTTCATTCTGACCCCTCCAACTCTGACGGTATGGTAACTACAGCACAAGTCCCCTGTTTCAGGGCTTCTATTGTAAAAGTACCGCGAAGATCTGCTTCCACCATAGTTTTTATTATTTTCAGGCCTAAACTGGTTTGCTCATCTAAAACAAAACCCGGCGGCAAACCATTACCGTCATCACAGATTTTTAAGCAATAACTTCCAGGGATTTTATAAAACTCAACATCAAGCCGGCCGCTGCTGCGGCCTGCAAAAGCATGGTCCAGTGAATTTTGCAAAAGCTCGTTCAGAACCAAAGCAATGCTTGTTGCTTTATCGGAAGGCAGCAAAACATTATCCGCTTTAAAGCTTGTCTGCAATTTAAGATTAGGGTCTGCCATACTGGCAATAATGGCTTCATAAATTCCCTGCGCTGCCACAGCTACATCAATTTTACCGCTATCCTGCTGTGAAAGAAATTCATGTACAACAGCGATACTGGTAACCCTGTTAATACAGTCACGCAATACCATTTTCGTTTCGTCTGTATGAGCCCTGCGTGCCTGCAGTCTCAACAGGCTGGCGATAGTCTGCAAATTGTTTTTAACGCGATGATGTATTTCCCGAATAACTACAGATTTGATAAGCAGCTCTGTATCTTTCTTTTTCAGCTCTGTTATATCCTGTAGAATAACAATAGCGGCCGCTGTATCAGGCCTGTTCGTAACAGGGATCACCCTCATTGCAAGCAGCAGCCCTTGCATGTCTATTTCCTTTCCTTCAGCGACACCCGTCTTCAGCACCATACCAACCAAAGGCCAGTTGATCTGCAAACTGTTTGTCCTTCGTCCAACTAAATTAGATAAGCCCTGCACTTTAAAAAGATGTCTGGCCGTCCTGTTCGCGGCTATAATGACCTTGTCCTTATCAACGATCATCAACCCGTCGCCAGGCAGCAATCTGCCGTAATAATTACTGCTCAAAATCTGTCGGCCGGTATTTTTTAAAAACTCCACTGCCGTCATAATGAAAAGTTCTTCCGGTTCATTGGTATCAAAAGCAACTACGGCAAAACATTTTCCTTTACTATCTTGAATAGGATAAACACGCAAATCGACGAAAAGCCCCAGCGACAGCTCACGTTTCCCTGACAAAGGCACACCTCTCTGCAGTGCCCGCTGCACTAAAGGCTCCTCATTACCGCGCAGTTCGCGACCTGTTTTATCAGGCAGTTCACCCAAAAATTGCGTTCTTGGCAGTTCCTGATGATAAATATACAGAAATTTGGGGTTATCATCCCAAACATACATCGTTATGCATGCATGAGCAACATCGGCAGCAAAAGCTGAGCCGACTTTCATAGAGGATAAAATATTTTTTTGTTCTACAGTCAAATTCTTGGGCATATCATTCATTCCCCTGTTTCTTATTACCTTGTTTATCCCCATCAATCCACAGTTTTTTCCACATTATCCACAGACTTATGCACAGCAAGAACTGTTTTTTAGCTATATTTCAGCATTTTATCCACAAAATCCACAAGTTCTTTTACTTCAGTGGACACTGTTCAACCTAATTTTAACGATGGAACAGCGTTCAAATCCAGAGGACTATATTCACCGTTCTGATACATAAAATAACCACGGCAAGCTATCATTACAGCATTATCAGTGCATAAAATCGGAGTTGGATGTACCAAACTTGCTCCAATCCCGCCTACAGCATCAGCTAACGCTGTTTGTAAATGTTTATTAGCCGAAACACCACCGGCCAGAACTATTTTTTTCAAACCGGTTTCCTGCAGCGCATGCACACTTTTCTGCACCAGCACATCTACAATCGCTTCCTGAAATGAAGCGGCCACATCGGCTTTATTTACTTCACGGCCTGCCTGCTGTTCGTTATGCAGATAATTGATTACAGCTGACTTTAAGCCGCTGAAACTAAACTGATAATCTTCCTTCAAAAGTGCCCGCGGAAAATCGATCGCCTGCGGATTCCCCGCTGCCGCCAATTCTTCTATTTCCGGTCCTCCTGGATATTGCAGACCCATCACACGTGCAATTTTATCAAAAGCTTCACCTGCAGCATCGTCACGAGTTTGTCCCAGTAATTCAAAGCTGTTATAATCAGTTACCTTTAGCAGCGCCGTATGCCCGCCGCTTACTACTAAAGCCATAAAAGGAGGTTCCAGATCTTTATCATTCAAAAAATTGGCAAAAACATGTCCCTCCAAATGATTGACACCAATCAGCGGCTTGTCATTAGCCCAAGCCAGCGCTTTGGCAGCCGATACACCAACTAGAAGCGCCCCTACAAGCCCTGGTCCATAAGTTACTGCGACAGCGTCTATTTCTTCCAGCTTCACATTAGCCTGACGCAGTGCTTCGTCAATAACCGGCAAAATATTTTCAATATGTTTACGCGAAGCTATCTCCGGTACAACACCGCCAAATTTTCGATGGATAACAATCTGTGAGGAAATAATATTCGAAAGCACTTCACGTCCATTTTTGACTACGGCAGCCGCAGTTTCATCACAACTGCTTTCAATGCCCAAAATATACACGTCTTTAGACATCAGGCTTACCCTCCTTATATAACCACATGATTATTGCATTTTCATGATTATCTTCATAATAATTTGGTCTTATCCCCTCGCTGGCAAAACCGCAGGTCAAATAAACCTTTTGCGCTGCAATATTGCTCTCACGCACTTCCAAAGTCACCGCCACAGCGCCAAGTTCCCATGCCTTATTGATCAGGGCTGCTGTCAAGCTTGTTCCCAAGCCGTGTTCACGTTCTTCAGCAGCAACCGCGACTCTGGTTATCTGCGCTTCCCCTGCCACCAGCCAAAACCCGGCATAACCAAGAATACGCCCAGCATCTTCTAAAACAAGATATGTTGTTAAGCTGTTATTCAACTCATCCAGCCACATACTTGGGCTCCAAACATCAAAAAAAGACTTTTCATCTATGCTGCTGACAGCAGTCAAATCTGCCGCTGTCAAAGTCCTTATCATTATTCCTGCTGGCGTTTTTCCCATAATTCTTCAGCCTCTGATCTTCTAATGTAATAAGGTTCTAAACCAAAAATATCACCGGTATTATCAGGATCATACTCGGCTTCCGCCAAAAGCGCTACCGAGGCAGCCTGCGGCCAACATAAATGTGCTGGAGCCTTTCGGCACCACGAAGGCAAATCGGCAAGGTCAATTTTCTGGCATTCTCCCAATAATAAAGCAGGCATACCCAAAACAGCTATATTTTCCAAAAGCTTCTTGCGATCTACAACTTTGATCTCCTGATGCTCTATGAGTGTCCCCTGCTGCCATTCATAAATCGCCTGATAAAAATTGCCTTTTTGTGCGTCTAAAACAGGTGATAATACATAACCGTCTATCGGCAGATTATAGGCAAGCGCTTTCAGCGTATTGACCCCGCAGATAGGTTTATGCCAGCTATAAGCCATTGCTTCTGCCGATGCCAGGCCAATCCTCAAACCGGTAAAAGACCCCGGCCCCATACTGACTGCTAAAAGATCGATCTCATTTTTAGTGATCTTAGTCCGTGTTAAAAGCTGCTCAAGCTGCGGCATAAGCCCCTCAGAATGAGTCATGCCCATATTGATCCTATATTCTGCCAAAATTTGTCCATCACGACACAAACCCACGGCACAGACTTTAGTTGCCGTATCAATGGCTAAAGTCAGCATTTTTTTCCACTTCCTCACATAATTCCAGATACCTTTCACCATTAGGGAGCAATTGTATCAAACGGCCTTCCGGAACAATTTTTATGTAGATATCAAGACTTTCTTCAGGCATTTCCTCTAAAAAATTATCCGCCCATTCGATAAGAGTCAGCCCTTCACCGCCAACATATTCCCCATAGCCGATATTTTCCAATTCTTCAACAGTATTCAGCCTGTATAAATCAAAATGCCTGATCTCCATTTTACCATGATACACATTCATAATCGAAAACGTTGGACTGTTTATTTCACTGGCATCAACCCCCTGTGCCATAGCTATTTCACGACACAACAAAGTTTTACCGGCACCTAACTCCCCACAAAGACAAAAAACATCCCCGTTTTTAGCAAGCCTTCCCAAAAGTTTTCCTAACGCTTCCATCGTTTCAATATTACCACAAAAATACTCCATCAACAGCACTCCCATTTCAAAAAAGCAGTACCGACTTTTGCCGATACTGCTCCCGTTTATTTTTTCAATAAAGTAGTATTACGTTCCAAAGGATCTAAAATATCAGTATGTCCTTTCAAGGACGCAATTTTTTTACCATCAACTAAAATCTGTACTTTTTTTATCTCCGGAAACTCTGTCAGAGTGTTGACAATAGCAGTTGTCAGCATCAGCTCAGTATAGGATCCCTGCGGTACATTGGTTATTTCCTTGGAAAAATCAACATAAGCAGTCCCATCTTCTATCTTCATTGTTCTGATTTTTGTCCCTTTAGGAAACAGACTGACCATTTTCGCAGTATCCTGCGGACTGCTGTTTACCAAAATATCCAACGCAATCTCCGGAGCAGTCATCGCGCCGGCTTTGCGGGTTACCTTTTCCGGCAACAGATATTCCTCTCCGTTGACAGGTGCACGATACACCGTTACCGTAATTTCTTGATTCTTATTATTCTGCGTTTGTTTAGTTTCAGGCTGCGGGATAACCGTAGCAGTTTGATCATCACTGCAGCCTGCAACTAACACGCAGAGCATCAAAGTGCAGATTACTGCAAATTTCTTTAACATATTGGCCTCCCACATCATTTAAAATAGTCCTCGATACCATCAGCAATCGCCTTAGCCAGCTTACTTTGAAACCAGTTGCTGTTCAGCAGTTTTTCTTCTTTGGCATTAGTTATAAATGCCATTTCGATTAATGCCGACGGCATACTGCTGCGTTTATTGACGTAGAAGTTTGCCTGACGTATACCTAAATCATCCAAACCAAAATTATTAGTCATCCGTTTTTGAATGGCCGTAGCTACACGTGCATCATGACTTGTTTTCGGATAATAATAGGACGAGAAGCCGCCTACGTTTTTATTGACAGAAGCATTGATATGCAGACTGATAAAGAGATCAGCAGCACTGTTTTCAGCTACATCGACACGCGCCTGAAGCTCCTGCGCGTCTGTAGCATTTACGCCATAAACGTCAACATCTTTAACACGTGTCATTGTAACTTTAGCGCCTTTTTTCTTCAGCAGTTCTTCAACTTTCTGCGTTATTTTTAAAGTAATATCTTTTTCTTTAGTTCCTTTTGCCCCAACAGCTCCCGGATCACTGCCTCCATGTCCTGCGTCCAGCGTAATTCGTTTATCCTTCAGCCCGCCGCTGGTACGATAGGCAGTTTTACTAACAGCAGGCGTCGGTGTTTTATCTGTAGTAGTTTTACCGCCTGCAGGTGTTGTTTTGGCAGGTTCAGATGCCTGACGTTTATTAGCCATAACATCAATAACGATTCTGTCCGGTCTTTTGGTAACAGGATCTTTTTTTAAGGTAAACCCCTTATAATCTTTACTGCCAATGGCCTTTTGCAGAGGCACCTTCAGTACGGTTTTACCTTCCGACGTATCTAAACGCATTTCATTGGCAATATCGCTCTTTATCTTATGAGCACGGCCAACTTTGCTATTTAAATCTGCATCCATAGTTATCAGCATCGTATTGCCGTCAAAAGTTATTTTATAACCTGTCGGTTTATCACAGTCCACCACAAAACGCAGCACATTGGTTTTATCAACTCCCCAACGAACATCTGTTATTTCTGAGGCAAAAGCCGTTAAACTAAACATCAAACAGCTTACAAGTGCAAAAACAAAAACTAATTTCTTCTGCAAACGGCATCTCCCTTTCTTTCATCTCTAATACTTAATTTTATCATTTAAGCGTAAGTATTGTAAACATACCCTAACTTTTATCTGCAAAATTTAAGTGAAATCTTTTATTCTCCCTGCTCAATAATTCTGCGGGCCTGTGGCAAGTACTGGCTGATTTCTCCTGCTGCCATACCAATAATCCCTTTACTGGCCAAATCGCCAGCCAGCCCGTGCATATATACACCAGCTAACGCCGCTTCCTGTACAGAAATCCCCTGCGCAGCCAACCCGGCAATAATTCCTGTGAGCACATCACCGCTGCCGCCTGTAGCCATAGCACTGTTGCCGGTAGTATTGATATAAACATTGCCGTCAGGACAGCCTATAACAGTAGGAGCGCCTTTCAAAACGAGGACAGCATCCCACTCAGCAGCATATTTGCCTGCCAATTCCAGGCGTCTTGCGTCAACTTCAGCCGCTTCCAAATCCAACAGCCTTCCCAACTCTCCCGGATGCGGCGTTAAAACTTTCGGAGCCCTCATGGTATTTAAAATACCAACATGTCCCTGCAATGCAGTCAACGCATCGGCATCGATAATCACCGGCACTTCCACCGACTGCAAAATTTCCCGAATAACTTCCACCGTACTTCCAGACGTACCAAGACCAGGACCTATAGCCAAAACATCAGCTCTGCCGGCTTTGTCCAGCACTGCACCAGTGGCTCCTCCACCTAAAGCTCCCGGCATCCGCTCGATCAAACCTTCGACCATAATTTCTGTCAGTTTCACCGCTAATACTTCACGACTGCAAAGCGGCGTCAGCAAACTTACCAGACCAGCACCTGCCTTAACAGCCGCTTCCGAGCATAACGCAGCCGCACCTGTAAAACCCGGTGATCCAGCGGTGATAACTACCCTTCCCGCTTCACCCTTATGGCAGTTTCCATTTCTCTGCGGCAGTAAATCACAAGCAATATTCTCAGTTAACAAAAACTTTTTACTATCCATACGTTCTAAAAGTATTTTAGGCATACCAATATCGGCAACTATAATTTCTCCGCTTAATTCAGCTGCCGGATACAAAAACAAACCTGGTTTGGCAAGTGCCATAGTAACTGTAATATCTGCCTGCACGGCATTTTTATCTGCACTGCCTTTATCAGCACTGACACCGCTTGGTACATCAATGGACACAACCGGCACAGCAATACTGTTCATTAAACCACAGGCACGTTGCTGTACCCCATGTAAAACGCCATTAAACCCTGTTCCTAAAACAGCATCTATCACCAAATCAGCCTGGCGGCAACTAACTTCCGCTACATCCCAGCTGCCTCTGTCTTCCTTAAGTGCAAATAGTTCAATACCACACTTCCGGCAAATACGCAGCTGCGCAGCAGCATCTCCTGTAAGTTCCTGCCACGGTGATACAAGAAAAACCTTTACCCGCGCTCCCTGATTGGACAGCCACCGTGCAGCAGCAAAACCATCACCGCCATTATTGCCCTTACCTGTAAAAACAACAATATTTTTCCCAAAACAATCTTCTAAAAAATCCGCAGCTGTTTCCGCTACAGCTTTACCAGCATTTTCCATCAGCACCATTGTCGGCAAGCCGATCTGTTCTGCAGACTGCTGATCTAAACTCTGCATTTCCTTAGCAAAAACCAGTTTCATCCTTATCCCTCCAATACAACCTGGGCCATAGCAAGTTCTTTAGTATGGCTCAACGAAAGATATATTTCTTTGACACCGCGTTCTTCAGCCAGAGTAGCAAAATAACCGCTCAAACGCAAACTCGGCTTTCCCATACAGTCATTATAAACTTCAATATCTATAAGCTTGCCGCCCCTCAAGCCTGTTCCCAAAGCTTTCAGCAAAGCTTCTTTAGCCGCAAATCTTGCTGCGTAACTTGCAAATTTCTGCATGCCACGGGCTTCACAATATTCTTGTTCAGCAGGAGAAAAAACTCTTGCCGCAAACATTTCTATTGTCAGAGCTTTTTTCACTCTATAAATTTCTGTTAGATCACAACCGATTCCAACAATCACCAGCTACGCCCCCTCATAACCTTTTCCAATAAATACTGCTTGGCAAACAGCATAATATATTTATATTATACATCCAGGTTACGTTTTCCTGCTATTTTATTTAATAAAATAGCTCAGCACCCTAACCGGTACTGAGCTAAATCCTTTATTATACTGTAAGCAAACCTTTTTCTTCTAAAAACTCTGCTAAAAATTTACCAATACGATTTGTAAGTTTCAAACAGTTTTTCAGGTGGTCACGAGTATTGAATTCGTACGGCATCAGATCTTTACACATTGTTGATCCAAATTCTTTTTCAAAACGATCGTGAAATTCTTTGGTAACAGGATAAATTTCTTTCAATGGTTTTTCTTCAGGAGTATTCCGTCCGATCAATGTACTGATAACCATTGTGCAACCGACTAAAGCGCCGCAAATATTACGGGCATGGCCAATACCGCCGCCAAATCCTGAGGCCAGGCGAAAAGCGTTATCATCAATATTTACGCCAGCATATTTGCGAAAAGCTTCAACTATCGCTTCGCTGCAATTATAACCACTCTTAAAAGCATTACCGACTTCTATGCCCATTTTTTCACTGAATTCACTCATTTCTCGTCCCTCCTTTAATATCACTTATATGACTTAATTCTATCAGCTCTATAAAAAGTCCTGCTATATAAAGCTACGTCTATTATATTATTTAAAAATAAAAACAGGACGGCAAAATCCGTCCTGTTTTTATTACAAACTTCTATTCAACTTTTGTAAGCCATAAGCCGTGTAGATTGCAGTATTCATAAACACCTACTACCTTGTCGCCGCCAGCCAATGCAAACTCAGCTTCCGGTTTAGAACCAACAGCCAGTTTCTTCCGTTGGCCGCCCTGTTCTGTCTCCAGATAGATCCAGGCAATATGATGTTCCTCTGTCATAGGATGCTCAACACTGCCAACTTTTACTTTTACAATATTACCTTCAATAGTAACTACCGGCAGATGTTTTTCCTGTGAAGCCTCCACTGTATTAGGTTTCAGTTCTGTCATAGGATCGCCGCAGCAAACGACATTTACGCCGCTGCTTTTGATCATACCAATCATATTACCACAATGTTTACAGATGTAGAACTTCTTTTCGCCCATTTGTACTCACTCCTTAATAAAATTTTATCACTTAATTGTAAATGCGGCTTCAGCCGCGCTTAACCTAAAGCTACGTCTAAAATCATCATAATCGCAAAACCAATAATAAACCCAATCGTCGAAAGGTCCGCACTTTCATGTTCTCCACCACTTTGAGACTCCGGTATCAGCTCTTCGACAACGACATACAGCATAGCACCGGCAGCAAAGGCTAAGGCATAAGGCAAAATAGCCTCCATGGAAGTAACCATCGCCGCACCAATAACACCAGCTATCGGTTCTACCAGCCCGGAAGCCTGGCCATACATAAAACTTTTCATCCGCGAAACACCTTCGCGCCGAAGTGGGATAGAAACTGCAGCACCTTCTGGGAAATTTTGAATACCAATTCCCAAAGCAACAGCTACAGCTGCCAGCAATCCTGTTTCGCTCATACTATTCGCCGCTGCTCCAAAAGCAACGCCAACCGCCAAACCTTCAGGTATATTATGCAGCGTAATTGAGAATACAAGTAAAATGCTACGACGCCAATTAGTTGGAATCCCCTCTACTTCCCCTTCTTTTGCAAAGAAATGCGCATGCGGCAGTATTCTATCCGCCAGCCACAAAAAAGCAGCACCACTCAAAAAACCAATAGCAGCAACAAGCCAGGCAGGCAAACTGCTTTTTTCCGCCATTTCTATGGCAGGAGCCAAAAGCGACCAAAAAGAAGCGGCAACCATAATACCTGCAGCAAAGCCCAGCATCATATTTAAAACCCTTTTGTTAATCTCTTTAAAGAAAAATACCATCGCCGCACCAAGCGCAGTCATGAACCAGGTAAAACCTGTTGCTATCAGAGCTAACAAAATCGGATCGTTGATCTTCATCAATGATTCCATTTAAACAACTCCTTACCTTTATCCTTATTATAAGCTACTTGTGATACGCTTTCAAGTAAGCTCTTTATTATATAAATTTTGTATTCGTTTATGACGTTTATTAAACATCCACTTAAAATAAAATGCAGATAACCGGAATCCCCGAAAGGACCCGGTTATCTGCATTTGGAGAAATGGAATATTAAAGGACATAACCACAGTCTGCTCTTACCGTAGTTATGACGGAGAAGTAAAGTTATGCTTTAGCTAAAGCCGCACCTAACTCGCGGCAGCTTTCAGCCATCGCTTCATCTGGGGCACCCAATACCAAAAGCCCCGGGGCAATCAATTCGGCACCAGCTGCTTTTATACGCTGTTCCCAATCACTCATATAACTTCCGCCCCAGCCATAAGAACCAAAAATCACAACCTTTTTCCCCTGCAAAAACGGTTCTAATGCAGTAAAGAACGGTTCAAACTCATATTCTTCCAGAACTTCAGCACCCATAGCACTGCATCCCAGTGCCAATGCTGAATATTCAGCCGCCTGTTCAGGAGTGATATCGCTAACGCTTTTGAGGTCTGCAGCAGTTCCAATACCTTCGGCCACAGCCTCAGCCATCAGTTTCGTATTACCGGTACCAGACCAATAAATAACAGGAATCTTTTCCATAATAAAACCTCCTTAAAAAGAAGCCGCTGCCAGATGTAAAGGTACGCCTTCAGCTACAGCCTTCAACAACCTGTCCCGGCATTTATTATATGCGTCAAACAAACGCTTGGCATGCTCGACATCATCATATACTTTCCAATAACCGCTGCATTTGCAATTCTTGCCTTTATTTTTAATAAAGCCTTGGATATCCGCTAACGGATAACCTAAAAATATACCAATTTCATGCGGAAAATCCTGGCTGCAGGATATCTTTGCCCCTAACTGTCGGAGCAATGAATGCACCGAACCAGACTTATAACCAAGTTCTTGTAAATAACAGCTTATCGCTTGCTTCTGCAGCAAATCTTCAAGCTGCTGCGGCTGGTAAACCAAAACCAAAGTTCGTGCCGCACAATGACATAAAACTTCAAAAGCAATCCCCTTATCGGCAAACTGTTCCGTATAATCAGCCAAAAGCGGCGCGACCACAGGCATAGATGCAGTAGGGCAGCTGACAAGATTGGCCGGTTTGATTCCAGTCAACGCCGGTGCGCAATGGAAAGCCAGCAATTCATCAAAACTTTTAAAGCCATGTAATTCAAACTGCATGATAACTCCTTTGGAAAAAGTTAGTTTAGCTAACCAAACGTAGCTACCGGCAAGGCTCCGGTTATTATTCATAAGTGATAAAAGAAAGAAGGGTCGAAATCACACCGTCTGGTTAGCCCCGTCTAACTTGATTTTGAGTATAACACAAAAATTCCAAGTTAGCAATACCTAACTTGGAATTTTTATATATTTTTTCCTTTTTATTCCGCAGCTTCTGAAAATTTATTTACGTCGTTGAAACAATTTAAAAAGGTCGGTTTTCTCTTCAGACATCAAATTATAATCAGGCACTGCCGCCAACGCTTTATCCCTTGCTGCCTCCAAATCATGAAAAACGTCCCATTTTGCTGCATTAAGCGCTTTAATATTACTGATGCGCAGTAAATACGCAGGATGAAAAGTCGCTATACAATCAAAACCATGTTTTGTTTTAAACCATTTACCACGGTCTCTGGTGATGCGCATATCCTGATTGCCAAGATAATGTAAAGCAACACTGCCCAAAGCAACCACAACTTTAGGCTGTAATATCGCCAACTCCTTGTCAAGCCAACGCTGTGCACAGAAATCTGCTTCTGCAATATTCGGCGTGCGGTTACCCTTAGGACGGCATTTGATAACATTGGTCGTTAAAATACGGTCACGCGTCATCTTGGCAGCCCACAAAGCCTTATCCAACAACTGTCCAGACGGACCAATCAAAGGGCAGCCGTAGTCATCCTCCACGCCGCCAGGTCCTTCGCCCACAAAAACAATCGGACTGTCATAATTACCAAACCAGCCTACAGGAGCCTGTGCTGCTTCCCGCAGAGGGCATTCTCTGCAAGCCACTAATTCCTGGGCTAAACTTTCCAGCTTTTCTTGTTTCATACTTTTCTCACACCTATTTATAAAATTTTGATCATAGCCGGCGAGGCGAAGCGTGCTGATCTAACCTGACAAATGTCAGATGCTTTTTTAGCTCCTCACGGCTTTGCTCTAAAACAAAAGTTGTTGCCTGAATATTCCCGGAAACCGGTGAAACAAAACGTGCAAAACTATTCATCGTTATCAGTCTGCCATCAACTGTGAATACGCTTTGATTCATATTGATATACCATTTTTCCCTGTCATTGAGCACCCGTCCATCAATCTCAGCGATCAAAATATAATCTGCGCCCAGCTCCCGCGCTTTCTGATAAAATTTTTCCATTGCATAGACACTGTCGTCATAAAGTTTTGTTTCCGTATCTACGATCACATACCGCGGCAGCATCATTTGATACTCGTTCATAATAAACCTTTTAATATCAGGCACATAGTCCCTTTTATCTACCTCAAGACTGCTGCCGATCCAAACAGCTACTAACGGTTCCGTTCCTTCAAGTTTTTGCATGGGTAGTTTTTCACGTACACCGGCAGCCTCTGCTTTGTCCAAAGCTGCATAATATTCTCGCATGCTGTAATCAAAATACATTCCCATATCATGCTGAAAATCACTCAGCTTACGGGAAAGATTGTATTTATGATGCTTTCCAAACTGCTTGTAGCCTCCAAAAAATGTCTGCAGGCTGCCCGGCACAGGATCAGCATTATTAGTTATTCTGCGCAGATCTATCTTATCACCGTAGACTTCGGCAAAAGCAGCGTTGCCTATGGCAGGCGCGCCAAAAGTTATAACCGGCACACGATCTTTATCTATCCCCATACTTACAAGGCGTTCTGCCAGCAATGTAGCGACAGCTCCCCCCAGGCTATGCCCGGTAAGCAATACACGTGTATCTGTATTAGCCAAAATCTCATTAAACAAAACCTCATCAATACCGTCATCATTAGTATCGACCATTGTTTCTAAAACAGTATTGACGTAATCATTAAAGCCTTTATGTACCATTGGTACAGTTTTATCCTTTTCAGAATGTCCTGCATATTCAATAAATTCCTCAAGGCTGCGGCCGCCGTACGGCACCTTATCGGTGTTCAGGTTGACAGTCCAGTCACTCTTGCTGGCACTGCCGCGAAAAGCAACTATATAAACATCCCTGCCGCGTCGGGTTTTATTTTTTGCCACAATAAAATTGGCTTCCAATTTTCCTTTTTTTACTTTATGCGGTACTATCTTCCAGCCATAATCGCGCAAATAACCAAATTCCGGAGCATTTTCCGGGGAATATGCTCCTATACAGGCTGCTGCTGCAACTGTAGTCCAATGTGCATCACGATACGCCGCATCAATCATTTTCTTTTCCGCAGGCGTATACTCATGCGCCCAGCTTGTTCTAACCGGCACAAACACAACCAGCGCCAGCAGAACGCAAGTTAAAACCTTTATTATTGAGCGCATACTGCACCTCCGCTCCTAAAATTAATTAACATCATTTACAATAATTATAAATGAATGCTGCGAAAAACACAAAAAGAAAAACGCATTTCTCAATTGAAATGCGTTTAATACGACTTCTTTTGATTATCTTACCTAAAGTATCTAGTCCTTTTCTAATTTCGCCCTGAAAGAAATACTGCGCGGCGTATCAATATTATCAAATTTCACAAGATGCGCAGCCTTGATCAAATCTACATCAACAACAGTACCAGAACCGAAAATATTATGCTTTACACGCTGCCCAACAGCCAGTGACAACTGATTTTCTTCATCAGCAAGATAACGCTCGTTGATAACAAGATAATCTTTTGTTTCTATTATCAAACCTTCCTGCGGCTTTTGTGTATAATCAAGCAATGCCGGCTCTATATCCAGCAGAAAACGCGACGGATAGCGCGGAGAGCCATCAAAATTTCTACCTTCAGCTTCAGAAAGATACAGCCCTTTCTGTGCCCGGGTCATTGCAACAAAAGCGAGTCTGCGCTCTTCCTCCATCTTTTGTATAGTATCTGTTTTCTTAGACGGGAAAACACCCTCATTCATCGCACATAAAAATACATAGGGAAATTCCAGACCTTTGGCCGAATGTACCGTCATTAATTTTACTTTATCACTATTATCAGCCGCATCGTTGTTAGTAAACAAAGCAACATGTGACAAGTAATGTTCCAATGTACTTTCTTCCCCGCAGGAAGTTTCATATTCATAAACCGACTGTTTAAGTTCCGCCAGATTATCCAGACGTTCCTGACTTCCTTCTGTCCGCAGCATTTTTTCATAACCACTCTCATTTAAAATTGCAGCCAGCAATTCCGAAATTTGTCTTTCTGCATAATTAGCGGCAAAATTTTCGATCAATGCTACAAACTGTGCGGCTTTTGTCCCTTTAAAAATTTCATTATCCAAATTTGTCTCTAAAGCAATATACAGAGAGCATTGGTGCTTGACTGCATATTCCTGCAAAAATTTTATGCGCCGCTCCCCAAGATTTCTTTTAGGAACATTAACTACTCTCAAAAACGCCAGATCATCTTTATATGCAATCAACCGTAAATATGCCAAAGCGTCCTTTATTTCCATTCTGTTGAAAAACTGCACCCCGCTGTAAATAGCGTAAGGTATTTTTTCACGTAAAAAAACTTCCTCTACGATTCTGGTAATATAATGCGCACGATATAAAACAGTGATTTCCCTGTAAGAAGTCCCCTCGCCATGCAATGCCTGGATCTGCTCTGCTATCCACATCGCTTCACGCTCAGAAGTATCTGCATGATGGCATATAACCTTCCTTCCGTCTGCAATAGTTGGCATAAGATTTTTCTTGATCCTAAACTTATTTTTATCAATCAAATCATTAACGACCGAAACTATCTGCGGTGTAGAGCGATAATTCTGCATCATCATTATAGTTTTTACACTTGGAAAAATCTTATCAAAATCCAGTAAATAGCGCACATTAGCACCGCGCCAGGTATAAATCGTCTGGTCTGGATCCCCGACGATAAACAGATTTTTATGGTAACCACACAATACTGACATCAATTTGTACTGCAGTTCATCAATATCCTGAAATTCATCAATCATGATATATTCCAAACGTTGCTGCCATTTTATTTTAACAGCTTCATTTTGTTCGAAAATATATAAGGTAAATTTAATTAAATCATTATAATCTAGTCCGAAGCATTTTTTCTCCTGATATAAATAACCATAAAAAATTATATCAGACGGCTCTGTTGCAGTAAGATATTTCTGTCTCAATGTATCTAATGACATATTGAGCATATCCAGATAATATTTCGGTTCTTTAATTAGTTTTCTGATTTCAATCATATCCCGTGCTTTACTGAAAGTCATATTTCTAAGCGTCAATCCACGTTCCTCGTAAATAATTTTCAGCATAGAATCGATATCAGAATTGTCTAAAACAAGAAAGCTTTTTGGATATTGCAGAGCATGGCTGTCCTCCTGTAAAACAGATACGCAGAAACTATGGAAAGTACTGATATAACCAGTATCATTATCACCAGTCAGGTTATGGATTCGCTGACGCATTTCATTCGCCGATTTATTAGTAAAAGTTACACATAGAATATTCCCCGGCAAAATTCCGATTTCATTGACCAGATAGGCAAAACGCCGAGCCAGAGCCCTTGTTTTACCTGACCCTGCTCCAGCTATAACACGTATAAATCCTTCCGTAGAAGTAACAGCTTCAAGCTGAGACGCATTAAGTCCCTGCAGTATATTTTCCAATGCTTTACACTTCCTTTCCTAAAAATAATTTCACGTTTCTTGTTAACTCTCATTATAGCAATAAAGTTCATAACACTACAACACAACTGCTGCGTAATTAAAATTTTACGCCTGTCATTAAACTCAAAATTTTATAAAAAGGAAAAAAGGCGCTACCTTAAAGGTAGCGCCTTACTTTTCTGTTCATATGCTGCTATATATTAAAAAAAATTTTAATCTATATCAATTACAGACGAACAACGTTGGCAGCTTGTTCACCGCGGTTGCCTTGAACAACGTCAAATTCAACTGCTTGACCTTCTTCAAGAGTTTTGAAACCTTCGGATTGAATAGCGGAGAAATGTACGAATACGTCGCCACCATCTTCGCGTTCGATGAAACCATAACCTTTTTCTGCGTTAAACCATTTTACTTTGCCAGTCATTTTCTGGGCCTCCTAAAAATTACTTTAATGAGGAGCTAGAACATCTCACTCACCAGCCCATTATAGCCTATTATTTACAATAAAGCAACTCTCTTTTGCTATTTTTTGTAATTTTTTTAATATTTTTGCTTCTATTCCTTCATATTTTGCTTAATTAAGGCTAATTTAGCAGTTTTAGTCATTTTTTTGATTTCACATTCGCGATGCAGCGCTTCTTCCTTAGTTGACAGCGTTTCACTATAGACCAAAGTTACAGGACAGCGCCCACGGGTATATTTTGCTCCTTTACCGCTGTTATGCGCTTCAAGCCGCTTTTCCAAATCATTTGTCCAGCCGGTATAAAGTGATTCATCACGACAGCGTAATATGTAAACATACGCAGGCAAATTATTTTATAACCTCTACAGTTTCCATAATTACAGGATCTTTAGGGCGATCGCGAAAATCCGTAGGTACTACACCAATCAACCGTACAATATCCATCCCTTCAACAACTTTGCCGAAAATAGCATGATGCCCGTTAAGCCATGGTGTAGGTGCTAAAGTGATAAAAAACTGACTGCCGCCAGTGTTGGGCCCGGCATTAGCCATTGAAAGAACACCTTCGTCATCATGCTGCAGCCCCTCACCAAATTCGTCATCAATTTTATACCCTGGTCCACCCATACCAGTACCGGTAGGGTCACCGCCCTGAATCATAAAGCCGTCGATAACACGATGAAATACTACGCCATTATAAAAGCCTTTTTCTGTCAATTCAATAAAATTTTTAGTCGTTTTGGGCGCTTTATCTTCGAACATTTCGACGATAAATTCTCCTTTATTAGTTGTAAATCTGATTTTTCTGTTTTCACTCATTTAAAAAACCTCCTGAATTTATTGTTTATTTTTTTCAAACATAGCTTTTTGAATAGCATCAACAAGCAGAAAAACGCCTACACCTATTCCGGCCATCCAGGCTGGTGTCAGCGCAGCAGCCTGTGCGTCGCCATGTACCCACGGCACTGAAAACCCTATCATCAGAAAAGCGCCTTGTGCCACCTGTAGTCTCTGCGGACTGATACGTTTTCCGTCAATATCACCTTTGGCTTCTGTTACTGCCGCCATTCTTATTTCAGGTAAAAACAAAATAAAACAAAGCGCCATCAGATAGACATAAATCATCGAAAGACTGTGCGCTTTCATAGAAGTGTCGGCCATTGCTGTAACAGCAAACGCCAAACCGCCTAAATACAGGCTCCTGTAATATCCGCCCCTGATCTGGCTTTCAATAATATACGCCGTGCCCGTAAGTACTGGATAAAGCCAATATCCATCTTTCCCAAGCCAATAGGCAATAAAAATCAAGAAAACATTATCCCCGATCTTGTGCCGCGAACCGGAAGTACGGTTTAGCATCCGCAGGATAAACAGCAGCCACAGCAGAACAAGAACATTACCTTCTCCCAGAGTCAAAGCAGCGACAATACTCAGCCCTCCGCCAATAATACCACCCAGCTTGCGATCCGGATCAAGCTCCTGGGCAATCAGCCAGGAAAAGAAAAACGCAGCAGCCGTATTGAGCCCAAAATACATGGCAGTTTCTGTATCGGCACCGCCCATAGTTTTCCAAAAAGTTGCCGCTACCGACGTTAAAATAGTACAGATAAGTGCTATTCTTGTTATCCCATCAGTAAAATCAATAGGACGTCCTAACCCAAAAATACCACCTTCACTCAATGATGTCGCTGCGTTAGAATATTTATTGTCTTTTTTTCCCATGCTTTCATCCCTTACCTTACAGATTTATCATATCTTTATTAGTTTAACATAACTGCAGGCAGTCTGCGACTGCCTGCAACAAAAAAATTAAAATATTTTTGTTAGCTCTGCTAAAGTCAGAGCGAAAGCTGTAGTTCTGGGAACAGCTGTTTTTAAATCAACGGATTCATGATCAGTATGCTCATCGTAGTTTTCTACTCCCAATGCATCTAGAGTAGGAATATATTTTGCAGTTCTGTTACCGTCAGTCAATCCACCGGCGACCCATTCAGTAACATTACCACCAAATTCATCCCTGACGATCCTGCTGTAAACATCAACCATCTTCTGGACCTGCGGCGTTTTCTCCATCGGTCCTGTAACAATACCGCCCGTAATTTCAACTTTAGTTCCGGCAACAACTGCTTTATCTGCTAAAGCCTTGATCTCTCTGTCCAACCGTTCCTGCTCCGCTACAGAAAAACAACGAACATTGACTTCACAATAAGCATCGCCGGGAATGACACTGATCTTGTCATTGGTCGATCCAATAACGCCGACATTGACAGTATTCTGAGGAATAAACTGTCCAGAATCAACAATGCCGCGATCAGCTAACGCTTTTGCTGTAAAATCTGCCGGATCTCCAGGCATAGGGCTTGCTAATTTATGCAGCTCTGTAATTGTATAAGCAAGCTGATGAATAGCATTGGCGCAATGCTGTGAAGCATTGCCATGATGTCCGCCAATCCCTGTTACCTGAACCTTATACTTTGCATTACCCTTACGCTGTGTAACGATGCCCCAGTTAGGACGGGCTACGTCCATAATAACGGCAAAATCTGCCTGCTGAGAAAGCTCTGCCACAATCGCTTCGGCAGTCGGGGAGCCGCCTTCTTCTTCGCCGTTGGTATAATAAATAATTTCTTTAAAATCAGAAAATCCTGCTTTCAGCAAAGCTTTTAACCCGTAAATAACTTCCACTACAGTAGCCTTGTCATCACCGACGCCAGGCCCCCAGGCAAATCCATTCTCATCAACCTTAAAAGGACGTTTAGCCGCTTCACCGCGGTTGAATACCGTGTCAACATGTGCAACAAGCAGAATACTCAATTTTCCGCTTCCCTTCAGGCGAGAAATCAGATGGCACGCCCTGTCATTATAACGGAATTCAGTAACAGCTCCGAGCTCCTGCATTTTTTCCGCGACAAACTTATTAGCAGCTTCCGTTCCCTGCAAATCTCCATTCCCTGAATCGATATTAGTCAGCGTCTCCAAATCTTTTACATAAGCGTCATACTGACCTGCCAAATATTCTTTTATCGTATCTTTCATTTTTAAAACTCCTTTCACGAATTCAGCTAGCGTATATATTCGCCGCCTGAAATGTTTATTCCTGCCGTACAGCAAATTAAAAAGGAGCTGCAGCAGCAGCTCCTTTTACTTATATTTTATACTATTTTTTCACCATGATAAGTTTCGCCGTCAATATCCGGCATGATATTGTGGCGTTTGCTCCACAAATCTTTATATTTAACAGCCTGTGCATGAATATTATCCAGATTACTTTCGTCAAGAGTTTTGATCACTTTGGCGGGAATGCCGGCAACCAGTGAAAACGGCGGTACTTTAGTTCCCTTTGTCACCACTGCGCCAGCTGCTACAATGGAGCCATGTCCTATAACGCTGCCATCAAGTACGGTAGCATGCATCCCTATCAGGCAATGATCTTCCACAGTACAGGCGTGCAGGATAGCACCATGACCGACAGTAACAAAATCACCAACAATGCAGGCATAATCATCGGCAACATGCAGGCAGCAGTTATCCTGGATATTGCTGTAGCGTCCTACTTCTATACGATTAACATCGCCGCGAATAGTAACATTGAACCATGCACTGCTGTATTCTTTCATTTCTACTTTACCAATCAGATCGGCACTTTCAAAAGCATGTGCTTTTTTGTCGATTTTAGGCATTTGCCCTTCAAATTCTTTTAACATATAAATCACTCACTTTCATGTGATAATCAGTATCCGTTACTATCTTAATTATTCACTCAAATTAAATTTTAGTCAAGAGCACAGGCCTTGTAATTCACTAAAGTTTCATAATGTAAGTTTTTAAACCGTTCCTTAAACTTCCGCAGTCTTTTTCACTTTCGTAAAATACGTATAACTGCCTGCCAGCAGTAAAATAATTCCCGTAATGACCAGAATATGACGTGTAAGCATATAGCCGCCCAAAAAACCTCCCAGCAGAGGACCTATAACACCGCCGAACTGCTGTGCTGAAGTAACCAGACCAAAAGCCTTACCGCGCATTGACGGATCTGTGACCTCTACCAGGCGGGCGTTAACATTAGGTACAGCTCCTGCCAAGAATAAACCGTATACGAACTGGATCCCTGCAAACTGCCAGATATCCTGCACAAAAATCTGACACAGATTGATAGCGCCGGCACAAAATAAAACAAAACAGAGCACCTTAGTGTAACCTAGCTGTTGACCACGTTTGCCCCAAAACGGAGCTGCAATGATACCGGCTATACCTGCCAGCGAAAAAATAATACCGGCAGCTTTAACGACCGATTCATCCATTCTACCCATCAAATGCGAAACATACATAGTTACCAAAGGCTGAATGATCATCGTACAGACCTGGATCAGAAAGAACATCGTCATTACATACAGCAGCCCTTTATTATGCAAAGACTCCTGCAGATCCTGCCACAAATTGATTTTTGTTTTCTGTTCTTCCTGGCTGTGCGGCACATCTCGAACAAAAAGCACAACCATTACTGTCGCCAATCCTAAACAACAGCTGGCAACAAAAAAAGATAGTCTCATACCAAACCAAGAACTAAAATAACCGCCCATCATCGGTCCTAAAATACTGCCGCTGGCAACCGCAGTCTGCATCAGGCCCATTCCCCAGCCCATGCGGCTTTCAGGCAGTGTCGAAGACACCAGCGACATAGATGCAGGTACAAATCCGCTGATTAAACCAGTCAAAATACGCACACCTAAAAGCTGTTCCGGCGATTGCGAAATTCCTGCCAGCCAGTAGGTAAATGCGAGACCAAATCCTGCACGTATCGCCATACGCCGCTGACCAACCCTGTCAGCTCTTGCCCCCCAATACGGGGCCATAATCGAAGCGCCTAAAAAAGTTACCGAATAGACAAGACCGCTCCAAAAATTTACTTCACTACTTTCAACATGCAGCTCTTGTAGTAAATAAACAGGTAAAAACGGAACTACCATCGTATAACTGGCGCATGCAAAAAACACGCCACACCATAATACGGCTAAATTACGCTGCCAGCTGATAGCCCCTGTGCCTCTCTCATCCAACAAGGACATAGACTCATCTCCAAACCAACTATTATTAATTTGATTATATCATAGCATTTATATAAAAAAAACTCATAAAACTGTTTTTCAACCGCCGCAGCAACAAAATAACTACTGCCTATAATTTTTTCTTAACAAATTGGGCAAATGACTTTTTACAGTTTTTCTTGTATAATATCTATAATATTATTTACAATATCATTTAATTTAGCTAAGAAAAGGAGCACACCAGTGAACGGATTTGAAAAGCAGGAATTAGAGACCCAGGGAATGATGAGCAGGCTCTTTGGCAGTAAGCCCGGTCATAACGCCTTAGTTGAAATAAATAATTTTTTGGCAGAAAGTACTGCTGCTACTGAATTAACCGAAGAGATCGTCAGCAATTTTATCAAAAACTGGGGAGCAAAATTTGACAGCAGCAATATCGAATACCGCAGCAGTATGTACCGTAAGGTAGCCGACCATGTATATATTAGCGCAGTAAGCAAAGATGACCCCGTTTTCGAAGAAACAAAACATCTCGCTCAAGTTTTAGAACTTCCAGAAAAATTACAGCGTTTAGCTGATAACGGAGCTAAAAAAGTAGCTTACTTCTCTCGCTGTCGAAAAATAATCAGTGGAGAAGAACCTCTAACAATCAGCGAAATCAATAATGTTTTTGGTTATGATTACGAAGATGGCTATGATATACGAGTTCAGGTATTTCACGACTACTTGAATAAAAAATTTGACGAAATAGCTGAGCAGCAGCGGTTCAGTCCTGATGAAGAAACCGCTTTGAGGGAAATTTGTACAAAACTCGATATACCTTATGAATTCAAACCCAATATTCAAAATGCTTTAGATAAATACCGTTATTTATGGTCAGCCGAAAATGCTCCTTTAGGAGATATCAAAGTCGACTTTCCGCTGAACGAAGGAGAAATATGTCATGCCGCAGCTCAGCAGGCAGGTTTCTGCGAACATAAAACAATAGAGAAAGAAGATAACTATTTTGAATTGACCCGCCGCTTGGAAATAGACGAAACAATTTCTTTTAAAGGCGAAAAAATCGAACATCCCCATTTTACTGAAGAAGTAACCGCTGTTGTCGATATCGGCTATCTTTTCTTTACGAACCAGCGCATCATTTATTTAAGCAACAAAATGGCAAAGGTTGTAGAACTCAACGATTTGGATAATGCCAATCTTTCAGTAAATATCATTTATTTTACCAAAAAAGACGGTGAATCCATAGCAATCAAATTTAATGATGACGTAGCAGAAGTCATGTTTGCAATCTTTAAACGCATTTTGAACGAACGTCAATAGACCAGGGAGGCTTGAAAATGCAGGAAAAGATCCGTTTTGTTGAATTAAAAGACAGCACCGGAATTTTAAATATTTACACGCCTTATATTCTGGATACAACTATTTCTTTTGAATATGAACCGCCATCCCTGTCAGAATTTACTGAACGTATTTCAAACATCAGCAGTAAATACCCTTATCTAGTTTATGAACGAAACAGCAAAATCTTAGGTTTTGCCTACGGCTCTCCTTATCAGGAACGCATCGCCTATCTTTACGACGCTGATCTTTCAATATATCTGGCTCCAGAAGCCCAAAACAGCGGTATTGGCAAAAAACTTTACAGCTGCCTTTTGGACCTGCTTCAAAAACAGGGTTTTTATAATGTTTATGCATGCATTACTGCTAATAACCAACGCAGTATCGATTTTCATGCTGCCTTTGGCTTCAGAAATCTTGGTCCGCATCCTAAAGCCGGCTATAAATTTGACCAGTGGCTGGATATTATCTGGATGGACAAACAGCTGCAGCAGCCTGACGGTTCTCCGCGTCCTTTAAAACCGATCAGCGCTTTTAACAACAATGATATTTTAAAACTTTTCTAAAAAAATAAAAGGAGTACATCAATTGATGTACTCCTTTTATTTTTCGCTTAGAAGTATTCCAGTTCACGTTCACAAATAGCACCGGTAACAGGATCTAACTTTAATTCTCCATCAAATTTATCAGTCAAAAAGTCGGCAATATAGTAAATATTATTTCCATCCTGCCCTTGAGTAATAACGATTTCATAGGCATTAGGATAATTTTTCAAAACAATTTTTTCTATATCATCCGGAGTTTTAGTAACCATAGTACTGCCCATAACAAATGTAGCACCTTTTACTTCGATTTCCTGCACCTTGGCCGTAGCTGTATTAACATCTACAACATAACGTTCCAAAGTATTAGGGTCTTTAAAAGTTATGATACTGGTATCACCGTCCACATTATAACCAACCAGTTCGCATACAGCAGGTATTTCTGCTTTTGCTGCATTAATAGCTGTCATACTGCGGTTTACCTGACTAGGCGCGGCAGCAGCCATAGAAGTAAAGGCCAGCATCATTAATACACCTAATGTTAATACAAGATTTTTGAATTTCATAAAGTCCACTTCCTTAAATATTTTTTGCATTACTGCTTACGAATCTAATTATAGGACTTTATGAAAAAACATGACGTTATATAATCTTACTTAATCGTCAAAGATAATTTTTAAAGATTTTAAAAATAGCAGCTTCCATACTTTTTATTCAACTGTTATTTTGCCAGGCTTTTAAAATAATAATTAATTTCCTGCCACAGCTCTTTTTTGTCATCTAATACCGTACGCAGGCGCTGCGGATAAATACCGTTTGTCTTATATATATCCAAAACATATCTTATCGCATCTGCCACCATCTCTTCCTTTAGAGGTACTGGGATATGCTTTCCCTGGACAGGTCTGTTCCCTAACAATCCACCAATATATATTTCAAATTTTCCTGGTTCTGTAAAAGAGGGCATAACCCCAATATCCTGTGCCATAGCCTTACCAAGGCTATTAAGACAGCCAAAGACACCGATTTTAAATTTTTTAGGTACATCAATACCATAAAATTCTTTATCTAGTCTGCAGGCAAAAGCATGCACATCAAACATACCTTTACGGCAGTCAGTACCTTTGCATGCCACAATAGCCCGAACTGTCGCACCTGTTCCACCTAACCGAAGTTTTGCTGCCTGTACTGCCTCAATCGCAGGCTCCAACTCACTCTCACTGACACCATTCAATTCAAAAGTTCCTCTACTGGTGGCTGTAATCTTACCATTGCCAAACTTTGCTGTTAATTCTGACAGCCGCAAAAGCTCCTCAGAAGTAAATTCACCGCAATTTCCTAAAATACGCAATGCATACTGATTCTTTTTCTGTGGCAATACACCAAAAATCATTTTATCTCACTCCATTCTTAATCATATTCATATCATACTACGAATATGATTATAAGCAATAAATAAAACAAAAAAATTCTGCAGCTCTGACAAATAAAAAACGCTTCACGAAAATTCGTGAAGCGTTTATCTTCTCATTTGGTGCGGTTGGTGGGATTTGAACCCACACGGGTCTCCCCGCCACCCCCTCAAGATGGTGCGTCTGCCGTTCCGCCACAACCGCATTGTGGTTAAAAATTACCGTTATAGACAAAAATGGTGCGGTAGAGAGGATTTGAACCTCCACGGGGTTGCCCCCACTAGCTCCTGAGGCTAGCGCGTCTGCCGTTCCGCCACTACCGCATTACAATTGCCTAAATCAGCAACAGTGATATAATAGCACACTATTACAACTCCGTCAATACTTTTTTAACCTGTTTTTATATAATTTGTAATACTCATCCCGATCATACAAAACTTTCCTCACATATTCACGTGTATCACTGTATGGAATATCCTCGATTCTATTAAAATCGTAACCCCAATTATTTTCCTGCATCCACGCTTTTGTATTGCCACGACCGGCATTATAAGCAATCATCATCAAGACCCAGTTCCGCTGAAATTCATATTCCAGTTCTCCAAGATACCAACATCCTAAACGGATATTAGCGTCTGTACGATATAAATCCTGTGGGTCAAAATTTTTGATTCCCATCTGTTCGGCGATCCATGCCCCGGTATCCGGCATAATCTGCATTAGTCCGATTGCTCCAACCTTAGATACAGCCTTACGATCAAAATTACTTTCATTTTTTATGACTGCCGCCACTAAAAAAGGATCAATCTTGTTTTTCCCGCTGTATTCCAAAATCTCGCCTTGATAAGGCCACATATAAACAAACCGCATTTGTACTTCGTCAGACGTCCAAATTTTCCAGCCCAACAACGAAACTGCACACAGCAAAATCAGTACAAACCAAATTTTGCGGCTGTTGTTTTTCTTTTTTCGACGTCTGGCCAAACTCAATCCTCCATCTGTAATACTTTTTCCCATTCTTTTTTTACTGTCAGCTCAGTTTGTTTCAGGCTGCCACTGTTATCAATGATCAAATCCGCATACTGACACTTTGCAGCCAAAGTCATTTGTGCCGCAATACGAACCTCTACTTCCTGCTGCGACATTCCGCTGCGTGCCATAGCACGCTCAATCTGAGTCTGTTCGTCAACTGCAACCAGCCACACTAAATCAACTTCTTTATACCAGCCGCATTCGATCAACAGCGGCACGTCAAGCACCGCTGCTGAGAAATTCTGCCGCCTGCACTGTTCTAAAAATTTTTTTGCTTCACAGCGCACATAAGTATGAACTATGCTTTCCAACTGCCCCAACGCTGCTTTATTTTCAAAAACCAGCTGTGCAATCTTCTGCCGGTCCAACTCACCGTCAATTGTCAGGTAATCTCTGCCAAAAACATCTATAACCTGTTGCAGCCCCTGTGATCCACGCGCAACTGCCTGCCGGCTTGCAATATCCGCATCAAAAATATGAGCTCCCAGTTTCTGTAAAATCGAAGCGACAGTACTTTTTCCAGAAGCAATACCACCTGTTAACCCAATAATTTTCATAACTTCACTCAGTGCTGGCATTTGGCACAGTAAGTAGTGCCTCTGCCGCCAACCTTTGTCGTGGCTAAAGGCTCACCGCAGGTTTTACACGGTTCGCCGCCACGTCCATAAACAAGCAGATGATTTTGATTGTCACCTTTATTACCTTCGCCATCCTTATAATCACGAAAAGTGGTTCCTCGATTGGCAATTCCCTGTGCAATCACTTTGTTCGCCGCTTCATGCACAGCTTCTATTTCCGCACGCGTCAAAGTATTAGCTATACGTGTAGGCAAAATTCCAGCTAAAGCCAAGCACTCATCAGCATAAATATTTCCCAGTCCGGCAATAACCGTTTGATCAAGAATCAACGTTTTGATGGGCTTGCGGCTTTTAGCAGCTATCGGAGCCAGATATTCAGGATTAAACCCTACTGTCAGCGGTTCAGGCCCCAAGGTTTCATAACCTGCAATGTAACAATCATCATCCGTAACTAAATACAGTGTTCCAAAAGTTCTTATATCACAGAACCACATAGTAACACCGTCAGTCAATTCAAATTTTATCTTGGCATAAGGCGGTGCTTCTAAATCACTAGCCTGTGCCACCAAAGACCCGGTCATACGTAAATGCACGATAAGTTTTTGATTGACACCTGTTTTCAGCACCAGATACTTTCCGCGACGGCAAACGTCTTCAATCGTACGACCGGTCAGATTTTTGATAAATTGCTCAGACGATGGATGTTTGACCAGCCTATCCAAATATACTTCAACTTTAGTAATAGTTTTTCCCTTAATATGCGGCAGCAAAGTCTTTCTGACCTGCTCCACTTCTGGCAACTCCGGCATGGATATCCCTCCTATTTGGTCTGTGCCCAGTTTTTCCCCCAGGCAACATCGGCAGTTAGCGGCACACTAAGAGAAGCAGCGCTTTCCATTGCTTTTTTTACAAGCTGTGCCACCAGCTCTTTTTCCGTTTCCATAACTTCTAATACTAATTCATCATGTACCTGCAGCAAAATGCGGCTCTTGACTTTAGCATCAGAAAGCGCCTGTTCAACTTTAAGCATCGCTATTTTGATTATATCCGCCGCAGTCCCCTGAATTGGCGTATTGATGGCAGTGCGCTCAGCAAAACTGCGTAAGTTAAAATTACTGTGCCTGATATCAGGCAGATAACGGCGACGTCCAAACATTGTAGCTACATAACCCTGTTCCCGAGCATGATTGACCGTATCATCCATATATTTCTTTACCCCTGTATAGCGGGCAAAATAATTTTTTATATACTCGGCTGCTTCACCGCGGCTGATATCCAGCTGTTTAGCCAGTCCAAAATCACTTATACCATAAACAATGCCAAAATTAACTGCTTTCGCACGGGTACGCATCATTGAATCGACCTGTTCCAACGGCACCCCAAACACCTCTGCCGCTGTACGTGCGTGTACATCCTGACCATTCAGGAAAGATTCCAAAAGCAGCTTATCCTGTGCCATATGTGCAAGTACACGCAGTTCTACCTGAGAATAATCGCAAGACATCAACCAGTCATAACCAGTCCCCGGTATAAATATTTCACGGATTCTTTTACCGATCTCAGTTCGTACAGGAATATTCTGCAAATTCGGGTCAGTACTTGATAACCTTCCTGTTGCCGTTACCGTCTGTTGAAAATGCGTATGAATTCTCCCTGTCGCAGGATTGATCAGTGGGCGCAGCCCTTCCAGATATGTTGAATGCAGTTTTGTCAGCTTGCGATGTTCCAGGATCGTCGTAATCAGAGGATGCGAACCTTCCAGTTGTTCCAAAACAGAAACATCTGTCGAATAACCGGTCTTTGTCTTTTTTATAATAGGAAGCCCCAACTTTTCGAACAGCAGTACACCTAATTGTTTAGGAGATTTCAGGTTAAATTTTTCACCGGCCTGTTCTTCTGCCAAAATCTCTAAAGCAGTTATCTGTACTGCCATTTCTTTTGTAATACTCTCTAGCAGCTTCACATCCGGCTTAATTCCAGCTAATTCCATTTTTGCCAGCAAATAGGCCAGCGGCAGTTCCATTTCCGTATATAGTTTATACAATTCATAATCCCGCAGTTTTTGTTCAATAAGCGGAAGTAACGCCTGCAAATCAGCGGCATTCCCACCGTTATTTGCAGCCAGATAACGTTCTGCAACTGCCTTCAAACTATAGGAGCTGCGACCTGGTTCAATCAAATAAGCAGCTATACCTATATCATCAACTATACCGTCGGCTTTTTTATTCAGGCACATACAAGCCTTATAAATCTCTTTGCTGTCGCATGTAACTTTCAATTGTTTGTAATCAGACAGCCATTCATAAAAAAAATTCCAGGCCCCGCTGCCTTCCTGCAATTTATAAATTTTTCCATCATTAAAAATTTCCACTGCAGTAAAATGGATTTTAGGTAACTCGCCGCCGCAAACAGCAGTAAATGCAACCTTTTCCTGCTTTTGCTGCAATAACGCAAAGAATTCTTTGCCCTGTTCTGCTGTTTCTAAAAGCGCAATTTCTATATTGGCGTTTTCCTGACCGATACTTTCTCCAAAAAGATCAAAGGTACCGTCACTGCCGCCCAAAATAGTCTGGAATCTCTCATGCAAATTTCGGAACTCCAATTCCTGCATTAAAGGCCTTGCCTCATCCGACATAGCTTTCAGTTCATATTTATCAAGATCAAGATCGACTGGAACTTCTGTAAAAATGGTTGCCAGCTTTTTTGAAAGCAGCGCAGCATCCTTATTATTTTCTAATTTCTCTTTTAAACTTTTTCCGCTGATTTGCGCAATATTTTCTAAAACCTTCTCTACTGTTCCATATTCACAAATCAACTTCAAAGCAGTTTTAGGGCCTACACCGGGAACACCAGGAATATTATCTGAACTGTCACCCATCAGTCCTTTTAAATCAATCAGCTGTTTTGGCGACAACCCTTCATAATCAGCGGCAAATGCTGCAACATCATACGCCTTGATATCAGAAATCCCTCGCTTGGTAAAATAAACCTTTACCCTGTCATCCAAAAGCTGCAATTCATCTTTGTCGCCGGTTACGATAATAATTTCTGCGTTCTGCGGCGCATGTACGGCAAAAGTACCGATAATATCATCAGCCTCGTAACCATCAGTTTCAAGAACAGTGATGTTCATAGCTTCCAACAAACGCCGGGCCAGTGGAAATTGTTCGCTCAGTTCACTGGGCGTAGGTTTACGCTGCCCCTTATAATCTGCAAACATTTCCGTTCGGAAAGTTTTACGTGATTTATCAAATGCAACTGCCAGCCATTTAGGTTTTACATCACCCAAAAGCTTCACCAGCATATTACAAAAGCCATATACTGCGCCAGTATGAACTCCCTGCTTGGTCATCAATGGTGGCAAAGCAAAAAATGCCCTGTGTATCAAACTGCTGCCATCAATAACTAAAAATTTATCAGCCATTTCTTCACCACTTTCCTTAACGCTCAAATTATCCTGTTCATATTTAAATATTATACCACAAGGGTAGTGTTCTCACTAGACTCGAAAATATGTGAAACTACTGTAAAATACCCTTGCCGGAAAATAATAAAACAGCTTTCGCTGTAAGCAAAAGCTGCCTGCCGTCATTTCATTAATTTAGGATAATCACGCTGTAATTCTGTAATATGATAAATATATACAGTATTTTCAACCTTGCGGTAAATACAGGCATACTTATCTATCATCAGCATCAAATATTTTTTCTCATTCAAACTGCTCAAGGGTGTTTTGTTCCCCAGCATTGCAAAATCCTGTAGTTCCTTTAGTTTACTAACAATACTACATGTCACAGCACTTGCTTCAAGTCTCTTACCCTGTCTGCTGTAGACAAACCCAATTTCCAAAAGATCGTGCCATGCCTGCGGTAATATCTTCAATCCTGTACGTATTGCATAATCAGTCAATAAATTTCGCCTTCAATCTGGCGATAGCGTCGTCTCCGTCAAAAAGCTCTTCGGCACTTTTTTGTCTGTCTAAATCTGCCTGCATAACAGTATGATAGAACTTAAACTTTTCTTCACGCTGTTCAAAAGTTTTGATGCTCATCACAACCAAATCACCTTTACCATACTTCGTTAAATATACAATTTCGCCGCTTTGATGCGCATATTCAGAAATCAAATTATAATCATTCCGCATAATTGTAGCTGGTCTGATAATCATTGCAAGGCCCCTTTCTTAATAACATTGCTCTAATATACACCCTAACAAACATTTTTTCAACAAATTATTTATAAAACATAAAAAAACAGTTTTTATACCCTGGAACATTTGCAAAATAAAAAAGCTTCACTTTTCAGTGAAGCTTTTTTATTTTATTCAGATGATTATCGGAATAATTCATTAACGTTCTTTTGATCAAAGTTTACTTTAACACCGTAAACAGGGCAGGAAGCACACTCATAATATTATACCTTAAGACAGATTAATATCAAACAAATTTACTCCAATATTATTATCATTGTTTTACACTGCTAAGCGGCATAAAGTAATATCTGCAGCTCCATTTTTAACTGTAGTTTTTATTGTTTGTACAAAATTAAAGAATTGTTTCAGCAATCCTCATACCAACCTGCAATGCCTGTTTATTTTTCTCTTCAGTGCCTTTCGGTACGCGGTTCAAAACAGCTTTGACCAGCGATTCTTCACTGACGATGCCGGTCAGCTTCACCAAAGCTCCCAGCGCGATGATGTTGGCAAAAAGCGCTTTGCCAAGCACTTCTTTGGCGCTGTGGGTGATCGGCAGCTCGTAGACCTTGCCGCCGAAGTCCGGCACGTCGCTGACGAAAAGACTGTCGGTGATCATAACGCTGCCTGCCGTCAGGTCGTGTGAATATTTGGTAGCTGCTTCCTGGCTCATTGCCAGCAGCAGGTTCGGGTCGGTCACTTTCGGGAAGTGGATCGCTTCGTCAGAGATAATGACCTCTGCTTTGGATGCGCCGCCTCTGGCTTCCGGGCCATAAGACTGGGACTGGATCGCCAGCTTGCCGTCTAAAAGCGCCGCCTCTGCCAGAATGATGCCGGCTGTGATCAGGCCCTGGCCGCCGGTACCGGATAAACGTAATTCCTGTTTCATGATTATTTACCTCCCTGCGCTCTGGCGATCAGCTCGTCGTAGGCTGCTGTATATTCCTGTCTGCCTTCAACCTGATACAGTACGCCGATCGGGAATTTGCCCGCTTTTTGTTCTTCGGTCATTTTATCCCAGGCTGCCAGCGGTACTGCGTGGTCGCGCTGCCATTTCATCATGTCGGCAGGACCGCCCATTTTATTCTGGCGTCCGTAGGAGATGGGGCAGGCAGTAACAGCTTCGATCAGGCTGAAGCCTTTGTGTTCGATACCCTTGGCGATCAGGTCGGCCAGGATCTGGGCATGGAAAGTGGTGCCGCGGGCAACAAAGGTAGCGCCGGCCGCTTTGACCAGCTCGGCTACGTTGAAGTCCTGTTCGATCGTCGCATAAGGAGCTGTCGTCGCTTTGGAGCCTGTCGGTGTCAAAGGCGAATACTGGCCGCCGGTCATACCGTAAATACTGTTGTTGTAAAGTACGACGGTCATATCGATGTTGCGGCGGGCAGCGTGGATCAGGTGGTTGCCGCCGATCGCTGTAGCGTCGCCGTCGCCGGTAACGACGATGACAGTCAGGCCGGGATCAGCCAGTTTAACGCCGGTCGCTACCGGCAAAGCGCGTCCATGTGCGGAATGGACTGTATTGAAATCTAAATAGCCGGAGGCACGGCTGCTGCAGCCGATGCCGGAAATAACTGCGACTTTGTCTTTATCAAGGTCAAGCTTGGCAACTGCCTTGACGATGGTGCCGGTAACGACACCGTTGCCGCAGCCGGGGCACCAGATATGAGGCAGGCGGCCCGGACGGAAATATTTATCGATCATTGCTTCCATGTTCATAATCAAATCTCCTCTCCTTCTTAGGCCATGGCCTTTTTGATCTCAGCCAGCAGCTGAGCGGGGGTAGCCGGTTCGTTGTCGTATTTTGCGTACAGCGCAACCGGTACCTGTCCTGCGACGACGCGCTCTACTTCCAGTACGTACTGTCCGTAGTTGAGCTCGTGCACCAAAATACCTTTGACCTTGGAGGCCAGTTCTTTGATCTGCCTGTCAGCCAGCGGCCAGATCGTGATCGGGCGCATCAGGCCGACCTTGAGACCTTCCCTGCGTGCCATATCGACAGCTTCGTAAGCGGTGCGGGCACCGCCGCCGAAGGCGATAACTGCATATTCGGCATCTTCCATCTGGTAGTTTTCTACCTGGACGATGTCGTCAAGATTGTTGTAAAGTTTGTCATGCTGACGGTTGGTAGCGGCTAAAGTAGCAGCCGGTGTACCTTTCGGGAAACCGGTCTCGTCGTGTACCAGACCGGTGACGTGCCAGCGGTAGCCGCTGCCGAAAGCGGGCATGGCGGGTACAAGGCTGTCGTCGGTAGCGTAGGCTTTAAATTCTTCGGGGCTGCATTCAGGCTGTTTACGTTCTGCCTGCGGGATCTCGCTGTAATCGTCCGGAAGTTCAATCTTCTCGCGCATATGGCCGATAACTTCGTCCATCAGCAGTACAACGGGAACACGGTATTTTTCGCTGAGAGCGTAAGCGCGCAGCGTCAGTTCAAAGCATTCAGGCACGCTGGCCGGGGTCAGGGCAATGAGCCAGTGATCGCCGTGCGTGCCCCAGCGGGCCTGCATCAGGTCGCCCTGGGAAGGAGAGGTAGGCTGGCCGGTAGACGGGCCTACGCGCTGCACGTTGACGATGACCAAAGGGATCTCGGCCATGCAGGCATAACCGATCAGCTCCTGTTTTAAAGAAAAGCCGGGTCCGCTGGTCGCGGTCATAACTTTTTTGCCGGTCAGCGCTGCGCCGATAATAGCGCCCATGGAAGCGATCTCGTCTTCCATCTGGATGAATTTACCGCCGACGAGAGGCAGGCGTTCAGCCAAAGATTCAGCAACTTCGGTAGAGGGTGTGATAGGGTAGCCGCCGAAAAATTTTACACCGGCAGCGATGGCGCCTTCGACCACTGCCTGGTTGCCTTGTAACAAAAGGATTTTGGACATGATTTCAACTCCTCCGTTTTACTTTTCTACAAAAATCGCAAAGTCAGGGCAGCGTGTTTCGCACTGGCCGCATTGGATACATTTATCCTCGGCGACCACCTCTACTTTTTCGATCTCGCTAATTGCCAAAACCTGTTTGGGGCAAAATGCTACGCAGATCCCGCAGCCTTTGCAGCGATTTGTATGGACCTTCAGACTCATAATCGCGACCTCCTTCTTTCTCAAAAACTATCCGCCTTAAGCGGAACAAAAATAATTAGAAAAAATAAATAATAGTTTTCTGTGATTTCAACTCTATTATATAGGAAAGCATCGGCGATATAAAGCCCTAAAATTGTGAAAAAATAAAATAGCAAAATTTTTTGATGAAACAAAGTGAAGTTTGGAAAGATAAATTTGTAAAGTTTGTCTAAAAAACTTATAATAATATATAATAATGGAGAAATAGAAATATTTATTGAAAGGAAGTTTGATTTATGCGCGAAATAGACAAAACCTTACCTAAAGATCAGAGAATACTGCTGGCAGCAGAGGAAGTTTTCAGCCGCCGCGGCTATGTGCAGGCGACTTTAGATGAGATCATTGCGCTTGCGGATACAGGTAAGGGCACGGTCTATAAATATTTCGGCAATAAGGATAACTTATTTTATACGCTGGTCGCCAGTAAGATCGAGCCTTTCCTGCAATGTCTGCAGGAGGTAGTTGCCTCGGGTAAAAGCACCAGCGAAAAAATCAGAAGCTATATGCTGGCGTTGCTGCCGTTTCTGCGGGACAATAAGGATCTGTATCGGATTTTATGGTACGAGGTGAGCGGTAATCAGCGCGGCTTTCATCCGGTATTTTTAAACGATGGTTCCTGGGAAATGAGTTCTTTGTACGGCGATACGCTGTCTGAAGCTGAATATAACCGTATTCTGCGGTACCGCAATCTGATCAGGGAGCAGGTCTTATGTCTGGTGACGATCATCAGCGAAGGCATGGACACCGGCTTTATGAAGCAGGGGCAGCCGACGATCACGGCACACCATTTATTCGGCGGGGTGACGATGTCAGTGCTGCACTATGTGGGTCAGCCTGAATTTACCGATGCTGAGCTGGCGGATCTGATCGTCGACAGGTTTTTGTACGGGCATGCTGTAAGATAACCTTGGCTCCGGCCGCGGAAGGGTGAGAAAGCTTGGAAAAGAAGCTTTTATTAGAACAATTCAACAAAGATTTTGCCGCGATGCAGCGGGGCATGATGATGCAGTTTGACAAGCTGCCGCTGCCTGTATATGTGCTGCGGACAGAGGCCGATGCAAGCGGTCTGCCGCAGGATTTTATCTTTGTTTATGCCAACAGCGCCTGTGCTTCCTTTTTGGGTATCGACGGCAAAAATTATCTTTTGGGAATGTCTTTCAGCGATATTTGGGGCGATAACGGCGCCAAATGGCTGAACATCTATACTAAAACAGCGTTGGAAGGGCTGAACCAGAATGTCGAGGATTATAACGAGAATCTCAAAAAATATCTCTCGGTCGACTGCTATCAGCCGATGTACGGTTACTGCGGCTGTTTTATGCGCGACGTTACCCAGCGCCGGGATATGGAACGGCAGCTGTACGAGGAGAAAGAACGTTACCGGGTAGCGATGGAAACCAGTATAGATCTGTTGTTTGAATATGATATCAGATCGCAGGTGATGCATTCCTGGAGCAATGTAGCGGCTGAAAATTCTCAGGAAAAAACACGGCGCAGTTATATCCCGGATTATCTTTCCGCAGTCATAAAAGAAAGTCTTGTTGATCCTCTGGACCGGGAGGTGTGGCTGAGCCTGCTGCGCGGTGAACGCAGCGAAGAAGCCCTGGAGGTCAGGATGCGCCGTTATATTGACGAACAGATAGACAACAAGTGGTATTTAGTGCAGGCAACGACTGTTTATGAACAGGGACTGCCGGTACGCGTTGTGGGTACGATGCGCGATATCGACGCCTGGAAACGGATGCAGCAGGAAAAGCAGCTGGTCGAAAGCCTTAATTATGAGATCAATCATGTGCTGGGCGATATTTATTATGCCGTAGTGCATTTTGATCTGGACGCAGGTACTTATCATTTTGTTGAGCTGACCGGGCAAAAATGCGTGGACTATCCGTATAACGGCACGTGTGAGGAATTTCTGGCCTATACCAGAGATGTAGTACCGCGCGAGGACTGGCATAAATTCAGGCAGCGTTTTAATTTACGGGAGATGCGCCGGGTTTTGACTAAAACCGGTGATAAGCTGGAAATGGAGCTGCGTCGCAAAAACGGCGGGGTCTATAAATGGATCAGTCTGATGGTTTCATATCTGCCGGATTACAGCGGTTCGAAAAAACAACAGGCGGTCCTGGTGGCGCGTTTTATTGATGATGAGCGCCGCCGTGAGATGGAACAGCAGCAGGAATTGAAGGAAGCTTTGGTGGCGGCGCATACTGCTAATGAGGCGAAAAGCGCTTTTTTGTCGCAGATGAGCCATGATATCCGTACGCCCATGAATGCGATCATCGGAATGACGACTATCGCCAGGCAGAATATTGAGAATAAAGTCAAAACGCTGGACTGTCTTAATAAAATTGGCAGCAGCTCCGCCCATTTGCTGGAGCTGATCAACAGTATTTTAAGTATGTCGAAGATCGAAAGCGGTAAAGTTATTTTAACAGATGATGAGCTGAGCCTGCCGCAGCTGCTGGAGGATGTACTAAATATCATCCGCCCGATGGCCGGTAAAAAAATGCAAAATCTGCGGCTGGAGCTTGAAGAGCTGAAACATGCGGAGGTTCTGACTGACAGTACGCATCTCAAGCAGATTTTGCTTAATGTTTTAGGTAATGCGGTCAAATATACTCCGGAAGGTGGAGAAATCGTTTTGGGGCTGCAGGAGCTTTCCGCAGTGATCCCGCAGCGTTCGCAGTATGTTTTTACTGTCAGCGATAACGGTCCGGGGCTGTCGGAAGAACTGCTGCCGAAAATTTTTGATATGTTTGAACGCGGTGAAGACAGCCGTACAAGTAAAATCGAGGGGACTGGACTGGGGCTGGCAATCTGCAAGAACCTGACAAATTTGATGGCCGGCACTATCGAAGCCGCCAACAGGCCGGAAGGCGGCGCAAAGTTTACCTTAACGCTGCCGCTGCGCTGGCTGGGCGATGATGCAGTAAAACCGCTGCCGGCAGTAAAGCCTGCGGGCAGGAGCGATTTTTCGGGACACCGGGTCCTGATAGTTGAAGATAATGACCTGAATATGGAGATCGCTCTGGAGTTTCTGCAAAGCCTGGGGTTAGTCTGCGAGGGTGCTGAAAATGGCCGGCGGGCAGTGGAAATGTTTAATGCATCTGCGCCCGGTCATTATGAAATGATATTGATGGATGTGCGGATGCCTGTTATGAACGGTTATGAAGCAACCAGGGAGATTCGCAGGCTGGCGCGTGAAGATGCGCGGCAGATACCAATTGTGGCAATGACGGCTGACGCATTTTCTTCAGATATCAAGATGGCGCTCAATGCCGGGATGAACGAGCATCTGAGCAAGCCGGTCAGTATCGAACGGCTGCAGGAAGTACTGGGACAATGGCTGTAACGGCAGGAGAAGCGGTACTGATGTTCTTATTAAAGTAAAACACCCAACGCATAGCGTTGGGTGTTTTTTTGTCAGGTGATCCTGCCTTCCTGCATATATAGCTGGCGGTCGCACATATAATTGATTACGGCTTTGTCATGGGAGATAAAGAGGAACGCCATCTGTTCCTGCCGGCGAATATTTTTTAAAAGCTGTAGGATCTGTGCCTGGACGGAGATATCCAGCATTGATGTCGGCTCGTCCAGGATAAGCAGTTTCGGTTTAAGCAAAAGCGCACGGGCGATACTCAGGCGCTGTACTTCGCCGCCGCTGACCTGATGCGGATAACGGTCCAGCAGGGCAGGTGACAGTTTGACTGTGGCCAGTGCGGCTTCGATAATCTCGCTGCTGTCAGGCAGATCAAAGATATGCAGCGGTTCACGCAGGCTGGCGCCCAATTTCAGCAGCGGATCAAAAAAGCTTTCAGGACGCTGCGATATGAACTGTACTTGCTGGCGAAAGGGTTTCAGCTGTTTCTGAGACAGCTGAGTCACGTCCTGCGTCTGAAAGATGATTCGGCCGCTGTCTGTCGGCAGAAGCCGCAGCAATACACGTGCCAGAGTACTTTTGCCGCAGCCGCTGGGTCCCATCAGACCGACTGCTTCTCCGGCAGCGATCTGCAGACTGCAGCTTTGTAAAACATCGTATTGCCTGCCGCTGCTGCGGTCCCAATATTTTTTAGAAACTTCGACAGCTTCAAGCATAGAGGAAGCACCTCACTTTCGCGGTGCCGCTGTCATAGACAGGCGGGACTTCCTGCAGACAGCGTTTTTGACAGCTGGGGCAGCGCGGCGCAAACCGACAGCCGGGCAAATGATTCTGCGGTAATGGCGGCAGGCCAGGCAGCGGCTGAAAGCCGTTTTCCGGCAGTGCTGCCAAGAAAGCCTGGGTATATGGATGGCGTGGGCCGGTAAGGACTTGGGGACCGTATTCGACGATCTGGCCGGCATACATAACGGCGATGTCGGCGCAGATAGAACGTGCCAGCTGTAAGTCGTGGGTGATGATGAGCATACCCAGTGACTGGCTGGTTTTTATTTTCTGCAGATTTTCATAAACAACGCCGCAGGCTGTTTCGTCCAGTCCTTTGGTAGGTTCGTCGGCCAGAAGCCACAGGGGCGAGCAGCAAATACTCATCGCGCATAATACGCGCTGCAGCATGCCGCCCGAAAGCTCATGCGGATAAGCGGCGAGTACGCGCTCTGCATCCGGTAATCCGAAAAAGGTCAGCAGCTGTCGCTTGCGCTGGTTGGTTTTATCATTGAGTCCGGCAGTCTGCAGGATATCGCCGAATTGCCTGCCTATTGTGCGCAGCGGGTTGAGCGAGTCGCCGGGATTTTGAGGTATCAGGGCGATTTGCTGTCCGTAAAAACCGGGCAGGGAAGTGTTGTCTGCCAGAATATCTGTACTGCGGTAGAAAATATTGCCGCTGCGAGCGACATAATCGGGCAGAATGCCTAAAATAGCCTGCCCCAAAACGGATTTGCCGCAGCCGCTTTCTCCGATGATACCGGTGATTTGTTGGTGACGGAAGCAGATGTCAACACCGTCAACGGCCCGAACCAGTCCACCGGGGACAGGAAAGTGCACGTAAAGCTGATGCAGCACCAGATCAAGTGCTGCAGAGTTTAAAGTTACCATTTACGCACCTCATTAAAGCGTACATCCAGTTTGTCACGCATAAATTCGCCCAGATTATTGATAGCGTAGATCAGAAAAAAGATGCAGGCTCCGGGTATCAAAATCAGATGCGGTGAACTGCGGTAATACAAAACAGCATCGCTGACCATCACGCTCCAGTCGGGAGTCGGCGGCTGAACGCCCAGGCCAAGGAAGCTGAGTCCGGCAATGGACAGAATCCCGCGTCCAACGCGGATAGTGAACAGAATAAGCAGCTTGTTGACAATATTGGGAATGATGTGATGCAGCAGCAGCCGACTGTCACTGCATCCTAGACAGCGCAGACCTTCGATGAAAGGTTCTTCTTTAAGCTGCATGACTTCAGCGCGCACGATACGGGAAAAGCCAGCCCAGGAGGTAATGACCAGCGCCAGTACCAGACTTTTGATGCTGGGACCGAAAATGCCGGCAATGGCGATCATAAAGCAGCTGCCCGGAATGCCTTGGAAAATGTTGCTGGAGACAGTGCACAGCATATCCAATTTGCCGCCGTAAAAGCCGCAGAAGAGACCGATTACCAGGCCGACACCAAGCGACAGAATTGCCGAAGCCAGTGAAAGCAGGATCGAAGCACGGCCACCGTAAAGAATGCGGCTGAACATATCGCGTCCCAGAGCGTCAGTACCAAAAAAATGCTGCCAGGAGGGCGGCTGCAGACGGTTTGCCATATCGGGTTCAAAGGGATTGTGTGTAACCAGGAACGGTGCCAGGATACTGGCGCCGATAATGAGCAGCAGCACACTGGCCGCACAGTAAAATTGCAGGTTTGATTTTTTCATGACCGCTCACCCAGCTTTACCTTGGGATTGAGATAAGCGATCAGCAGATCGACAGTTACCATCACCAGGATCAGCGTACAGCCGCTGACCAGAACATAAGCCTGCAGCACCGGATAGTCACGGTAGCGGATGGCTTCCAGTGCCATGCTGCTGATACCGGGGATAGCAAAAATGCTTTCGGCTATTACAGAACCGCCCAGAACGCTGGCAAAATAATTGCCCAGCAGAGCGATGACGGGGATAATGGCATTAGGCAGGGCATAGCGTGTGAGCAGGTTGAATTTATTGATGCCACGTACTTTGGCGACCAGAAAATACTGACGGCCAAATTCTGTCAGCAGTGCGCCGCGCATAAAGCGGCAGACAGTGGACATGGTGGCAAAAGCCAGAACGAAAGCCGGCAGCAGGAAATATTTCAGGCTGCCCGTACCGCTGGTGGGAAGCCAGCGCAGCTGTTCGCTGAAAATAAGGATCAGGATCAAAGCCAGCCAGAAACCGGGAATCGAGAGCATGACATTAGTAAGGTTTTTGAAGAAGTTATCAAAAAAGCTGCCGCGGTAAACTGCGCAGATGCTGCCTAAAAAGATACCGCCCACACCTGCCATCAGCAGCGCGAGTACAGCCAGCTCCAGCGTCACAGGCAGGCGCTGCGCGATCTCGGCGGCAATGTCGCGGCCGGTGATATAGCTGCTGCCAAGATCGCCCTGCAGAACTCCCATCAGCCACAGACCGTAGCGCAGCCACAGTGGTTTATTCAAACCAAGTTCTTCGCGCATCGCTTCGAGCTGTTCTTCGCTGGGGGCATATAATCCGTCCTGATTCAGGACAAATTCAGCCGGATCGCCGGGTGATAAGACGCCCAGTATAAAAGCCAGCAGGCTGATGCCCAGCAATACGGGCACAGCAGTCAGGATTCTTTTACAGCAATAACTAATCATCAGTCTATCAACTCAATTTCTGCTAAATTAACGCCGTAAACCAGCGCTTCATAATTTTTTAAACGTTTGCTGTAAGCAACGATGCTGCGGTCATTGAATAACGGTACTACAGGCTGTTCTTCGATGGAAATAAGCTGCAACCGATCATAAATGGCACGGCGTTTACTTTCATCTGTGCAATGCTTGGCCTCCTGTAGTAAAGCTGCGACCTCATGATTTTGGTAAGCCAGGCAGCTGATCTTATTGCGGCTGCCGTCCGGCATCATAAAAGTATAAAAAATACTGTAGGGGTCGCCGTTAGGCAAGCCCTGCTGTACGCGGGCAATGTCATAGTCGCCTCGGCGCATCTGCCGGGCCATGGTGGCATATTCCAGCGATTGGATCGTCACATCGAGGCCAATGCTTTGCAGCCAGTATGAGATCAGTTCTGCTTCGCCTTTCTGCAGCGGTTCGCCGCCGTTGATGCAGTAGACCACTTCGCAGCGTTGTCCGCCTAACACTTCACGGGCCAGTTTTCGCGCCTTTTCGGGGTCATATTCTACCGGATAGTCTTTATAATAAGGGCTGGTGTAGTTCAAAAGATTGGCAGTTGGTTCGGCATAGTTTAAATATAATGCCTGGACCAGATCTTTTCTGTCGATCGCCAGGCTGACGGCCTGACGCATACGTACATCATTAAAAGGAAATCTGCTGCCGTTCAGGGCCAAAAAGCGGATCATCGTCGATTTATTGGTCGATATTGCAAAACGGTCATCCTGTTTGATCTCCTCAGCCAAAAAGGGCGGAATGGCGTTGATGTCCAGAACTCCTAAAATTTCGCCGGCCTTTAAGGCCGCATAACGGACGTCGGGATTAGGAATATTCCTGACTACGATCTCGGGCACCTTTGCTTTAGTGCCGTAATAAGTATCGCTGCGGGTAAGGCGGACATATTTGTTCAGTACGTTTTCAGTGATCTTATAAGGCCCTGTACCTATAGCGAAGCCCTGAAAATTGCCGTCGGGAGCAAAGCATTCCGGGGCATAGACAGGGCTGCCGAAGTCGATCATTTTATACAGCTGGTTGACGTTGGGCTCGGCAAAAAGGAATTTTAAGGTGTAATCGTCGATTTTTTCGTAACGAATCAGCGACGGATAAAAGGTTTTGATATCCAGACCATAAAAAGAGGAACGTTTGACGCCTAATTTCATCCGCTCAAAGTTTTTGATAACGGCATCGGCATTAAAAGGGCTGCCGTTGTGGAACTGTACGTCCCGGCGCAGATGGAAGATCCATTCTTTGCCGCCGTCCTTCATCTCCCAGCTTGTGGCCAGGCAGGGTTTGGGCAGGCCGTTTTCATCTTTGGTGATCAGTGGTTCCCAAACGCCTAAAATCTTGCTGCAATAGTAACCGTCTTTTTCGCCTGGGGCCAAATGTCTGCCGGCAGCTAAAACAACGGCGTTGTTTTCAGCTGTGATATTTTTTTCCTGTTCTGAGGTAGTTTGCTGCACGCCGCAGCCGCCAAGCAAAAGCACGGCTGTCGTAAGCAGCAGTAACAGGGGCTTATAAAAATGTTTCATATTTTCATCCCAGATTTATTTTTTTACAGAAATAATAACAGTAGTGCGCGGCTGGCTGATCGTATATCGTCCGTCTGTAAAAGCTGCCTGTCCGGTAAAGGCCTGCAAAAGCTTTGCCTGCTGCTCATGAAAGATTTGCGCAGTCAAATCAGCCTGCATTTCCTGACTTACATCAGCCAAGTCGAGGAAATACTTCTTTTTGGGGTAAGTTAGAAATTCTACGTTGGCCTGCAGACCAAGCCGCCATAAAAGCAGCGGCAGCAGCTGATAATCAAGACATTCAGGGCAGGACACGCCGTTTTTCTGATAAAGGCTGTAAAAGAACGGCCGCTGGATAGTTCTGACGATGATAAAGCCCTGGGTACTGTAAGCGTGCATTTTCAATAAAGCGCTTTTTATGTCGCGGATACGGTAGAGTGAATTGACACTGACGATGTAGTCGAATACAGCGTCAGTTGTAAAATCTTCCCATTTGCCTGTCTGCGTGCGAATATTGCCGATACCTTCGGCAAGCCGCCTCTCTTCAAGCACAGCCAGCATGGCAGGTGAAAAATCAAGACCGAGGATCTGCTGAGAATATTGTGCCATCAGCAAAGTGAAATTACCGCTGCCGCAGCCTATTTCCAAGATGGTTTTATTCCTGCCCAGAAGGCCGGCCAGTTTATCGGCAATTAGGCTGGTATCGTGATTGAGATTATATTCCTGTGTATATCGCGGCGCCAGCCGGACCCAAAAATCATTTTCTGCCTGGTCATTGAATTTGCGGTTGTCGGTATCGCCGGCAGCGTTCCAGCCAAAGGTTTCCTGCCAGACTGCGTTGAAGTCGATATCGGTGAATTTAAGCATAGCGGTAACTGCCTCCTGCTATTACAAAATCAAAGAGGGCATACATACCCTCTTTGATAATGGAAGTGAAAATTAAATGTCGAAGGTTGCGGACAGCATCAGGGTACGCGGGCTGGATAAGATCAGATTATTACCATAGGCAGTCCAGTAGTTTTTATCAGTAAGGTTGTAGCACATTGCAGTCAAGGTAACAGGAGTTTTGTTGAAAGCAGTTTTATAATTGACACCCAAGTCGTAAGTCATATAAGAAGGGGTCTGCAGCTGTTCATTATAAATATCGGCTTTACCGGTGTACATTGCCCGTCCGACAATACTGAATTTTTCATCCGGATTATATTCCAGTACGGCCACAGCATTCCATTTGGCCGCACCATTGACAGTTTTACCGTCGTTAGTGCCGTTTTGGGTTTTGTTTTGGGTGGCATCCAAATACATCAGACCGCCCATGAAATTCCACTTATCGGCGAGTTTACCATTCACAGACAATTCTATCCCCTGGTATTCCTGTTCGCCGTCCTGCTGCAAATACGTGCTGCCTTTGTAGACTTCGATGTTGTTGGCTTGCTTGATGTTAAAAATACCTAAGCTGGTAAGGAAGCCGGCATTGGCATATTTAAAGCCGATTTCATTTTGTTTGGTTTTGGCAGGATTCAAGACTTCACCGGCATTAGCATATTTGCTGGCAACAATAGTGCCCTTATCAAAATTTTCAGAATGACTGGCATACAAAGAAGTATGCTCATCGGGCTGATAAACAAAACCATAAGTGGGGCATAAAGCATCGCTGCCAACGGTTTGAGTTACTCGTCCGGTAATTTTATTATAGCTGTCGACCGAAGCATTATGCTTGTGAACGCCCAGTAAAAGCTGGGCTTTTTTATATTTTACAGTGTCAGCTAAAGAGATACCCCAATACTGATCTTTACTGCTCAAACCGGTTTCTATTGAGGGATACCAGACATTGTTGCCTTGCAGGCCGCTGTAAATATTGCCGCTGACACTGCCCATATTGCCATTGTTATACATGTTTTTGGCGCCTTCGATACTGTGCCAGGCTTTGTCAAAGGCCAAAGTCAGATCGTGATTGACCTCGCCGGTTTTGATATTGCCGTTGATACCGAGCTGGGCATAGTAGTTTTTGGTAACAGTTTGTGTGGACATTAAATTATTACTGACATCGCCTTTGTCATTGATGATAACGAAATTACTGCTGGCGCCGATGATGTTTCTTTGCAGTTTGTTGCTGTTCATGCCGGCGTTCAGAAACCATTTCCAGTCGGCATTCATTTTTTGTTCATGATTTAAAGCAATGATGTATCCTTCTGATTCTTTGGCCAATCCATCAAAACCGTAATTTTTGCTTGCTTCAGGAGCGCTTGGTACTTTGGTGATCTCTTTGCCGATCGCGGCTGCTTTTAATGAGAACCAGCGTGCGCCGCCTTCGATATTTAAATGCCGGTAGCCAACAAGTAAATTGGTGTTGCTTTTTTTATCACGGTGGTCGATGTTGGCAAAAATACCCTGGGCTTCCATATCATTGCTGTTGATTGCCGTGTTGCCATTCAGTAATTCCGTATTGATACGTACGCCCCATTCTTTGTCTTTGCCGAAACGACGGCTGACATCCAGGTATTCACCAAAAGACCCTTTGCCTGAAAAAGTTTGGCGGTAACGTGTAAGCGGTGCCTCTGTTGCTTTTTTGGAGACAAAATTAACTATACCGCCGGCTGCCGTGGTTTCATAGGTGCTGGGAATACCGGTAATGCCGCTGTTAGGGCCGGAAATAAATTGAATGTCGCCGATCATAAAGGTAGGGGCGGCAAATTGAGTCATTAGACCGGGGATACCGTTTAGGTAGGAACTGGTACCGTTGCCTTTGATGCCGCGGATAGAAAAATCATTGTGTAAAGTCGTGCCTTGAATACGCACAGCCGGGTTATTTGCTAAAATGCTTTGTAAAGGTTGATTGGGGCCGCCGAAAGTCTCAATGGTTTTTTGAGTGATGTTCATATTGCTGAAAGGCACGTCCAGGACGCTTTTTTCGCCTAAAATGCCGATACTGCCTTTGGTTTTTACATAACTGCCAGGCAGGGCGTCTTTATCAGCTTCGACAACGACTTCGTCCAGGTCGTGCGTCATGGTTTCCTCAGCACTGGCCGTCAGAACAAAACCAGTGCTGGCAATAGCGCAGAAAACAGCCGCTGTTAAAAATTTCTTGTGCTTATTTATCATTGGTAAACACCTCATAATTTTATTAATAAATTTTCCAGGTATGCACGCTGATGGTATACCTGGACTTAACTCCTAAAAGCAGTGTGGCTGTCTGCTAAATATCGAACTGCGCTGACAGCATCATTGTGCGCGGCGCGCCGAGAGCTACGGAGGTACCGCGGGAGATCCAGTAATCTTTGCCTAAAACGTTATAGCACATAGCAGTCAAAGTAACAGGTGTGGAATTGATTTTGGTTTTATGTTTATAACCTAAATCGAAGGTCATATAATCGGGGGCCATAACGCCATTATCGTTAACGTGGGACTTGCCGACGTAGTTCATACGGAAAATAGCGGAATTATTCTGGTCCGCTTCGTATTCCGTAGCCACAACGGCGTTCCATTTAGGAGTACCGGTAGCATAACGGCCTTCGAGATGCTCACTGCCTTTAGCAAGCTTTTCACGTTTACCGTCAAGGTACATCAGGCCTCCCATAACATTCCATTTAGGAGCAACTTTACCGGTCAGAGAGTATTCGACGCCTTTGAATTTATTTTCGCCGTTTTGCGTGTAGATTTCTCCTATTTTACCGCCGGGATTATCTTCTTTGATATAGCTGCCCTGATTTAATTCGAAGAAGGCCAAACTGTGTAAAATTTCGCCGCCGCGGTATTTGATGCCGACCTCAGTTTGTTTGTTTTTGATAGGTTTAAAAATTTCACCGGCATTATCGTAAGACTTACTTACCTCTACCGGTTTGGTATAGGATTGGGCGTAGCTGGCATATACTGATAAATTTTCGACAGGCTTATAAGCGATAGCAAAGGTAGGATTAAGGGAATCTTTGCTGACTTTGGCGCCGGAAGCACTTTCAGTTTCGGTATCGCGGTATTGCAGTGCTGCATATAACGAAGCTTTGCCAAATTCAAAACGGTCGGCCAGGGTTGCTGCATAAGCATATTCTTTGCTGTAGCCAACAGAATCGATGTCAGCAGCAGCGATTGGAGTTCCGATAATATGAATGCCATTCCACAGATCACCGCCGATAGTGGCCTGCCCTGCAGCACTGCCGGAATTGACGGCTTTACTTTTATACATGAAATAATCAACGGCAAAAGACAAGTCATTTTTTACATTACCGATGGCGGCCTTGTTAGAAACGCCGACCTGCCAGTAACTGCTTTTACTGTCGGAGACATAGTCGCGGAATTTACCGGAGAGCTTGCCGTTGTCACCGAGAGTCAGTGAACCACTGTTGGGATCGTTTTTATGCTCGGAATAATGCCCGTAGCCACCGTTGATGAAGCCGCTCCATTTATCGCTGAATTTTTGGATATGGTTTAAGGTAAACAGCATGCCGTGATTATATTTGGTCTGACCGTCAAAACTGAGGTCTGTTTTACCGTTCGGGGCTTCTGCCAGATTGCCTTTGGTAACACCGCTGGCGCTGAGCCAGCGCTGGCCTCCATTTACCTTCCAGTCATAATAACCGCCGAAAATATTAGTCATACTTTTAGCGTCCTGATGATCTAAGTTGATATAAATACTTTTATCACGTACATCGGCACCTTTTATGGAAAGGCCGCCGTCTTCATTATGGGCGTTGACTCTGATGCCCCATTCATTGTTTTTACCAAAGCGGCGGCCTAGATCAAGGTCTTCGGTCCAGGTACTGCGTCCGGAAAAACGCTGTGTATAGCGGGTGACAGGGTCTGCAGCAGCGCGTTTGGTTGTACCGTTCAGCAGTCCTGCCGGCGCATCGGTGCCATTAGTACCGTTGTTGGAAAAGGTAGCGCCGTTAAGCACGGTGTTAGGGCCGGAGACTATATCGACGCTGCTGAGGATATATGCCGGGATGCTGCGGGTCTGGTTGAACATATTGGGAATACCGTTGATGTAGTAATGAGAAGCATTCATATTGACGCCGCGCATACTGAAATCTGTATACATGGGAGAAGTACTGCCGATACGAATAGAAGGGGTATTAGCCAAAGTACCGTTTAAAGGCTGATTGGGGTCATAAAAGGTCATAATAGTTTTTTCAGTATATTTTTTTTGTGTAAAAGGAACATCGATTGCTTTGATATTGCCCAAAATGCCAACTCTGTCGTTGTTGGCTACAAATCCCCCCGGCAGAGTGTTTCTGTCGGCTTCGACGATGACTTCGTCCAAATCATGCGTCATGGTTTCTTCGGCGCCAGCGGGTACTACAAAGCCAACGCTGGCAACAGCGCATAAGACGGCCGTTGCCCAGATTTTTTTCTTCCCATCCATCTTTTAAACACCTCGTCAAATAATTTTTATATCTTTAGTTTTTCTGACCGAGCTGACCGGGTTTCGCGTGCCAGAAAAATAAAAGCAAAATAAAAAACGCTTTTCTGCGCATAAAGACAGAAAAGCGTAAAAAGCTCTTGTAACGCTCCATTCCTGTCTTTCGCAGGATCGTAATGGGCTATAATCAGGCAGTTCTTCTGGCTCTGCTTCATCGCGTACCTCGTCTTCCCAGTTTCCCAGTGACGTTTTGAGGTTTGCTCGGCATTACAGCGGCGGGACCGCATCGGCATTGCACCGATTTCTCTGTTAGGCAATAATGCACCTGATTATCATAAAGTATTCAATTTTGAAGTCAGATAGAATTATAACATTTAACTTTTTATATTACAAGTAATAATTTATGCTAAAATTAATTTGTTAAAAAACATAGCTGTTCTCAATAAGTTGATGATATATAATAGTCTGAAAAATCAATTTTATCTATGCAGTGTGAAGCGTTATATGTCAATGGTTCTGCGAAAAGTTCAAGGCGCAGAGGAAAATAAAAAAGCAGCCACATCATGATCGATGTAACTGCTTTAAAAATAAATCATAATAAAAAGTCTGCAAAATCCTGTGGAGCAGAAACGATTTGTCTGACACCGGCGGCACTCAGTTCGCCCGGGGAACTGTAACCGTAGCCTGCGCCGATGATGGCGATTTTATTTTGCTGTGCGCCGATAGCGTCGTGCTCGCGGTCGCCCAGCATAACGGCGGCGTTCTTATCAGCAGCGGTAAGGTGCAGCCGCTGCAGCACTTCGCTGATCACGTCGGCTTTGGTTGGCAGCTCGCCGTTGAACCCGGGGCCTGCTATTGTTGAGAAGTGAGCGGCGAGGCCAAAGTGTTCCAGGATTTTTTCTGCGTAAAGCTGCGGCTTGCTGGTGGCTACGGCAAGGGTCTTGCCTGCCTGCCGCAGGTTTTGCAGTAATTCGGGAATACCGTCGTAGACGGAGTTTTCGTACATACCGACGCGTGCGAAGCGCTCGCGGTAATATTCAAGGGCCGTATTTGCTTCTGCGGCAGTCATGCCGCAGATTTTCTGGAAGGATTCTGTCAGCGGCGGGCCGATAAATGGCAGCAGCTCGCGGTCGGGGCAGGTGCCTTTGCCGCATTTTTCCAGGGCATACTGCACGCAGCGGATGATGCCGGGTGCCGAGTCGGTAAGGGTGCCGTCAAGGTCGAAAAGGATATATTTATACATTGCCTGCTCCTTTGAGTGTATTATGATAGTTTGATTTTGTGTTCACATTATAACATAAATTAAATGCTGAAGAAAACTGCGGCTGATATTGCTTAACCGTTGCCGGCGGCAGTGTTATAATAAAAATATAAATTTTATTGACGAGGGGTTTTTAAGATGACAGAAAAATTGTATGAACAGGATTCGATGCTGAAAAGTTGCCTGGCAACGGTGCTGAGCTGTGCAGAAGATAAACGCGGGTATGCCGTGGTTCTGGACAGGACGGTATTTTTTCCGGAGGGCGGTGGTCAGCTGAGTGACCGCGGAACGCTGGGCGGCGTGAAGATGACTTATGCTGCGCAGCGCGGCAGCGAAGTAGTGCATTATTGTGAGCGGCCTTTGCCGGTTGGGGTGCAGGTCGAAGCGGTGCTGGACTGGCAGGCCCGGCTGGACCATATGCAGCAGCATGCCGGCGAGCATATTCTTTCGCATGCGGTCTGGAAGCTGTTCGGAGCTAATAATATTGGTTTTCATATGGGCGAACGTTTGGTGACTATTGACCTGGATAAAGAATTGACAGCGGCTGAGCTGGAGCAGGCCGAGGATTATGCCAACAGCCAGATCTGGGAGGATAAGCCGATCACGGTCAGTTATTTGCCGCATACGGAGCTGTCAGCGCTAGTGATGCGTAAGAAAAATGAAAAGCTGACAGGCACGCTGAGGATCGTGACGGTGGCAGACGGGGATATTTGTACCTGCTGCGGTACGCATCCGTTACGTACAGGTATGATCGGTCTGATCCGGATCAATCGTTTTGATAAACATAAGGATGGGATCAGAGTAGAGTTTTTATGCGGGCGCTGGGCACTGGAAGACGCACGCCGCAAAAATGAATACGTCTGGCAGGCCGGGCGCCTGCTTTCCATGAAGCCGGAGGGCGTACCGCAGGGACTGAGGAAGCTGCAGGAAGAAGTAACGGAACTGAATGAACGGTTAAAAGCACAGACCGCTAAATTATATGAATTTTTAGCGCCGCAGCTTTTAGCGCAGGCTGCTGTTGATGAGGGCGGCACTAAATATGTCGCGGCGGCACAGGAGGATTGCAGCGCCGCCGATGCCAGACTGCTGCTGAATAAACTGCTGGCAGACGGGCGTACTGTAGCTGCGGTCGTGTACAGATCCGGGGAGCGGATCAATTTCGTTTTGGGAAGCGGGGAACAGACGCAGGCTGATTGCCGCAGTCTTTGCAGAAAGGCAGGCGAGCTGTTTGGCGGCAGGGGCGGCGGGTCGCAGCATTTTGCTCAGGGCGGCGGAGCGTACAGCGATGACTGGCGGCAGAAGGTACTGCAGCTGCAGCAATTATTGAAGGAATAGTGATCTTTTATTTATAAAAAGAAGTTTTTATTGTGTAAAATACAAAAAAATAATATAATAGAACATATAGAATTGTGATGATTATGAATTTTACAGTTGCTTGCAATCTGTGATATAAGTAACCGCAAAAGGAGGCAGACAGGCTTGGAGAGGCAGAAAGATAAAATCCTGATAGTCGATGACGTTGAGCTTAACCGGGCGATCCTGTGTGAGCTTTTTGCCGGTGACTATGAAATACTGGAAGCAGATAACGGTAAAACGGCTGTAGATCTGATGGAGCAGTATCACGAGGAAATAGCGATCGTGCTGATGGATATCGTGATGCCGATCATGGACGGGTTGGAAGCTCTGGAAATTATGAACGGCAAAGGCCTGACTGAGAAAACGCCTATTTTTCTGATCACGGCCGAATCGTCCAACGATGCTATTTCCAAAGGCTTTCGTCTGGGTGTGGTTGATGTCGTTTTAAAACCGTTCAACCCAGATAATATTTGCCAGCGCGTTAATAATATCATCGAATTGTACCGTTATCGTTATAAACTGGAAAAGCTGGTCCAGGAACAGATGACGAAAATCGAAAAACAGAACGAACAGCTGCGTAATTTCAACGTGGCTATGATCGATACCCTGAGTACGATCGTTGAATTCCGCGACTGCGAATCAGGACAGCACGTCCAGCGTATCCGTCAGCTGACCAAGATCATGCTGAAGGAGCTGGGACGGCAGAATGCCGAATATAAAATGAGCGATAAGACCATCGAGGATATTTCGATGGCGGCGGCACTGCATGACATAGGCAAGATCGCGATCCCGGACTATATCCTGAATAAACCCGGTCGGCTGACGGCAGAAGAATTTGCAATTATGAAGGAGCATACGCTGTACGGCTGTGAGATTCTGGAAAGTATCGACAGTCTGAAGCAGAATAAAGAGCAGTACCGCTATCATTACAATATTTGCCGCTGGCACCATGAGAAATGGGACGGCAGCGGTTATCCTGACGGACTGATCGGCAAAGAGATACCTATTTATGCGCAGATCGTGTCGCTGGCCGACTGTTATGACGCTTTGACCAGTGTCCGCTGTTATAAAGGTGCTTTTACCCATGAAGAATCGGTGCAAATGATTGAAAAAGGCGAATGCGGCGCATTCAGCCCCGATCTTCTGCAGTGCTTTCTGAAAATCGCTCCGGGGCTGCCGGAAATTTTACAGTCAGACGACGGGCTGCCGGCGGTAGTGTATCACTATCAGCATCCCAATACCGAGAAATTCAGCGGTAAAAAATGCTATAGCTGTGATATGGATAAAAACAGCCGCGTTGCGCGTTTGCTGGAAATAGAACGCGAAAAACAGAAGGCGCTGTTTGCCATGAGCGGCGATATAATTTTTGACTATGATCTTGAAAAAGACCTGATCATTTTCTCGGATGAATATAAAAATATTTTTGGCGGTGAATGTGTTGTCACAAACGCAAAAGAGGCCATTTACAGCAGTATGCCTATTTTACAGGAGGATCTGCAGCAGCTGGCGGAGCTGACCAAGGCATTGACAGAAGAGAACAGCGGTTATGTTAAAGATGTCCGGCTGATCAATAAGTTCGGCGAAGAAAAATGGTACAGGATCCATATAAATTCGATCTGGGATAAAGAAAATTATGGCGTCATGCTCAGTATCGTGGGCAGGATGGTCAGTATCGATAAAATGAAACGTGAGATCGGATTTTGGAAAAGGCAGGCTGAGAGTGATGCTTTGACCAAGCTTGGCAACAGGGCTTATGGCGAGCGCCTGCTGCAGCAGATGCTCTGCGAACCGCAGAAGGAAAAGGCTGCGGTCATGTTCCTGGATGTTGATAATTTTAAGATGGTCAACGACAGGCATGGGCATTTGTTCGGTGACGAGGTTCTCTGCCGGATCGCCAATGAGATCAGCAAGCAGTTCCGGATCGACGACATCGTCTGCCGCATCGGCGGCGATGAGTTTCTGATCATTATGCGTAACATCAAGGATAGCCGTCTGCCGCTGATGAAAGCGGATGAGCTGAGAGCAGGCATCGAAAAACTGGGACTTGAAGCTGATGTCCGGGTGCCGCTGTCGATATCCGTAGGCGTATCGTTTTATCCCGTAGATGGTACAGATGATGCAGTGCTTTTATATAAAGCAGATAAGGCTTTGTATGAGGCGAAAAAGCGTGGCAAAAATAATTGTGTCATTTACAGTAAAGAGCTGGAAAATGAACCGTTCATGTCGCAGATAACCGCTGCGGAAAGCGAATAAAAAATGACCCGTACGATAAAATCCGTACGGGTCATTTTGTTTATAAGCTTGTCTTAAAGTGCTTTGATCATGTTGCAGAGTCTGTCGACCTGAGTTGGGTCTGTGGCCCAGCTGGTGCAGATACGGGCGGCGATCCTGCCGTCGTCCATGTATTCCCAGGGTGCAAGGGCAAACTGTTTACTCAGTTCGTCGTACATTGCCTGTGGGAAAATGATGAACTGCTGGTTTGTTGTGGAATCGGTCACAAAGCCCAGGCCGCGTTCCTGGACAGCTACTTTGATCTGCAGAGCCAGTTCAACGCCATGACGGCAGATCTTATAATAAAGTCCGTCTGTAAAAAGAGTTTCAAATTGCAGGCCCAGCAGGCGTCCTTTGGCCAGTACAGCGCCGCCCTGCTTCATGATCGTGCGGAAATCGTCTTTTAGAGCCGGATTGATGATAACTGCCGCTTCGCCAAAAAGCGCGCCGCATTTGGTGCCGCCGATGCAGAAGACATCGCAGTTGTTTGTGATATCCGCCAGTGTCAGGTCATTGTCAGGAGCTGTCAGGCCGTAGCCCAGACGGGCCCCGTCGATAAAAAGATAAAGTCCGTAATGCCGGCAGACGGCATACAGCGCTTCCAGCTCTTCTTTGTGGTACAGGGAACCGATCTCTGTCGGCTGTGAGATATAGACCATTTTGGGCTGGACCAGATGTTCGCGGCTGGGGTCGCCTAAATACAGCTCGTGCTGCTGTCTGATTATGGCAGCTGTGATTTTGCCGTCAGATGTCGGCAGGTCGATTACCTTATGGCCGGTTCGTTCGATCGCGCCGGCTTCGTGCGTGTTGATATGGCTCTGTACAGTACCGTAAACGCCGTGGAAGGGGCGCAGTGCTGCGCAGATGATCGTCAGGTTGGTTTGCGTGCCGCCTGTCATAAAATGTACGTCGATATCGCTGCGGCCGCATTCTTTTTTGATCAGCAGGGCTGCTGTTTCACAGTATGGGTCGATCCCGTAACCGCCGGTCTGTTCAAAATTAGTTGCTGCCAGTGCTTCCAGTATTTCAGGAGTGCAGCCTTCTGTGTAGTCGCTGGTAAAATAATACATAACGCGCCACTTCCTTTACTTGTTTTTCCGTTTGGCCAGCCAGCCTTTAAGGTGTGTTTCGTAAAAAATCGGCAGCAGGGAGAAAATAATGATGCCCAGCGTAACATGGGAAAAATTGTTTTTGACCCAGGGCATATTGCCGAACAGATAACCGCCGCCGACGAATAAAAAGACCCAGGTCACAGCACCGGTCACATTATAGATAGCAAAAGTACGGTAATGCATACTGCCGATGCCGGCTACGAAAGGCGCCAGCGTACGGACGATAGGGGCAAAGCGGGCCAGGAAGATCGCTTTATGGCCATGTTTGGCATAAAAGGCTTCAGCCTTCTGGATATGCTGTGGTTTGATGAGTTTCGGATAATTCCGCAGGATCCGGTGCCCGAATTCTTCGCCGATCATGTAATTGCAGGCGTCACCTAAAATTGCGGAAACCAGAAAGATGATCACGAGCGTCGTCAGGTCAAGGCCGCCTGCTGTAGCTGCCAGGGCGCCGCAGGCAAAAAGCAGTGAATCGCCGGGCAGAAAGGGAGTCACAACAAGTCCGGTCTCGCAGAAAACGATCGTAAAGAGGATCGCGTAGATCCAGTGACCGTATTGCTCCATGACGAGAGGCAGGTAGCGGTCAAAGTGCAGGATGTAATCGAAAAAATTAGAATAAAGTGCTTCCATTGTCAGAGGTTACTTCCTTTCGCAAAAAACTAAGTTTATTTTATCATAAAATACCTGAATTTGATATGAGAAAATTAGATGGATATGGTATAATGACAATATCGTAAAGCGACGGGAATTTAAGCTGCAGGTGCGGCAATGATCTCGCCTGATGCTGACCTGCAGTCACAAACAGCCTGCTCTTACAGTTTACAGCAGGCAGGAAGCAGGGCACGTCTGTGATAATGGTTATAGTTCTTTATGGAAGAGGAGTGAAGTTATGACAACTGATTTATGCTGGTGCGGCAGCGGCAAAGCTTATGCCGACTGTCACAGCGAAATAGACGCTAAAATCGAATTGTACCGCAAGGCCGGTCACGAAGTGCCTGACCGGGAGATGATCAAAACGCCGGAACAGATCGCAGGTATTCGAGAGGCCTGTAAGATCAATACGGCAGTTTTGGACGAAGTAGAAAAAAATATCAAAACAGGCATGACAACGGAAGAGATCAATACTATCGTACACGAATATACCGTTAGTCATGGTGCAATCCCGGCACCGCTCAATTTCTGCGGATTTCCTAAAAGTGTCTGTACCTCGATCAACGATCAGGTTTGCCACGGAATACCGTCGGCACAGGACGTTTTGAAAAGCGGCGATATCGTTAATGTCGATGTTTCAACTATTTATAACGGCTACTATGCCGATGCTTCCAGAATGTTTATGATCGGCAAAGTCGATAAAAAGAAACAGGATCTGGTAGCGATCACTAAAGAGTGCCTGCGCCGCGGGCTTGAGGCAGCACAGCCGTGGAGCTTTGTCGGCGATATCGGCGCAGCCGTGTCCGGTTTTGCTCATAAGCATGGTTATTCTGTCGTCACTGAATTCGGCGGTCATGGTGTGGGTATCGATTTCCATGAGGAACCTTTCATCTGCCATGTGGGCAAACGCAAGACAGGAATGCTGCTGGTACCGGGCATGATCTTTACGATCGAGCCGATGATCAATACCGGGAAGCGCGAGGTTTATGTTGATGCCGGCAATGACTGGACTGTTTATACTCAGGACGGCGGCATGAGTGCTCAGTGGGAATATACGGTGCTGATTACGGAAACCGGCAACGAAGTGCTGACTTATTGAGGTAGTGCTGTTTAAAAATAAAAACGCTCAGGGCTTAGGCTCTGAGCGTTTTCTTTTTAGTTAAGTGTTTTAAGGACGCGGGTGATCGCAGCAAATAACTCTTCAGGAACGATGGGTTTACTGACATGGTCGTTCATGCCGCTGGCGTAAGCGCGTCTGATATCTTCTGTAAAAGCATCTGCCGAAAGCGAGATGATCGGGATCGTCTGTGCCTGCGGGTGCGTACTGCTGCGGATCGCCTGCGTCGTCTGATAACCGTCCAGGACCGGCATCTGAATATCCATCAGGATCAGAGCATAGGTGCCGGGGGCGCTGTTTGTAAACAGTTCCAGTGCTTCTTTGCCGTTGACGGCGCAGTCGCTGCTGATGCCGCGGCTTTTTAAAAGCTCCAGACACAGCTCCTGATTGAGAGGATTATCTTCAGCCAGCAGCAGATGCAGACCATGCAGGTTTTGTTCAGCCGTTGTGCTGTCTTTTTCAGCAAGTTCTTCGGCGTAAGGCAGTGTCAGCTGTACGGTGAACGTACTGCCTTTCCCTTTGGCACTGTTGACGCTGATGCTGCCGCCCATCAATTCAACTAAATATTTGACGATAGAAAGTCCAAGGCCGCTGCCGCCGTATTTTCTGGCGGTGCTGCCGTCTTCCTGCTCAAAGGGCTGGAAGACCTGAGCGAGCATTTGTTCCGACATACCGCAGCCGGTATCTGTAACGACCATTGTCAGGACAGTCTGATCAGCGCTGTCGGCCTGATGCTGAGTGATGTCAAGCGTGATCTGTCCGCCTGCGGCAGTGAATTTGACGGCGTTTGACAGCAGATTGCTTAAAATCTGCTGAAGACGCAGGCTGTCGCCGAGCAGGATATCGTGTTTGAAGGCTTCGCTGTTCAGGTTGAAACTGATATTTTTTTCGCGGCATTGGATGCTGTAAAGGCCCTGGAGTTCACGCAGTACTTGAGAAAGTTTAAAGGGAGAATTGTCCAGCTTGAGTTTTTGGTTTTCGATCGCGGACATATCGAGAACATCGTTGACGATACCTAAAAGCAGCTCGGACGAATAGCTGATTTTCTGCAGATATTCATTGCGGCGGCTTTGTTTTTCCGGCTGCAGGGCCAGTCTGGTAAAGCCCAGGATGGCGTTGAGCGGCGTACGGATTTCGTGGCTCATTCGCGACAGAAAGCTGCTTTTAGCTTCACTGGCGGCCAGCGCCTGTTTGGCAGCAGTTTCCAGCTCCAGATTTTTAGCTTCCAGCAGTTCCAGATATTTTTGCCGCTGCAAAGTGAAATAAAGCCAGGCGGTAAAAAGAATGATCAGCACGGCCAGCAAAGCAGCGATCAGATAGTTGTATTTATAGGCCAGATCAGACAGTAAAGGCTGGTAAGGCGATTGTACGGTCTCGTACATCACTATGTTATCCAGCGTTTTTGGATTCAGCGTGTCGATACATTTGTTGAAAATAGTCAGCAGCTGGTTGCCGTCGGCATTATTAGCTGCTGCCAGACAGAGATTATCGGGGAAATTAAATAAAGATAAAATCTTTAAATCGGTAAAGCGGGGATTTTGCAGATGATAGCTGATGATATGGCTGTTCTGCAGAGCAATGTCGGCCTCTCCGTCCGCTACTGCCATCAGGCAGTCTCTGGTATTGGCTTTATTGATAATGGAAAAATGGGGATAGGTATTTAAAATGAGATTTTTATAGGCAATATAATTAAATGGCAAAGCTACCTTCTGGGGTTTGGTGATGTCGATAAAATTATTTTTATTGGCGACAGCCATAACGCGCCCCTGAAAGAAGGGCTTGGAAAGCCGGATAGAAATGTTGTTTCGGTAAGGCTCGTAATCCGTGATCCCGGCGATCAGGTCAAAACCTTCTTTCTGCAGGCTCTGGTCCAGGCGGGCACCGGCCGGCAGCAGCTTTAAAATGACCTGGGCACCGGATAAGCGTCCCAGCTCTTTGGCTATTCCGGGCAGGATACCTGCCGGCAGATTAGTTTCGGAACTGAATGCTGAAAGCGGTTCGTCGTTAGGGAGAAAACCGATGGTGATCGGCCCGCGGTGCGCCAGGAAGTCTCGTTCTTTTTTGGTAAGCAGCGGCTGCGTCAGCAGGGAGCTTTGTTCGTAATAGGTGGCATAAGTCGTATTTTCAAATTCAGGCGTATTGGCGTGAATGTTCATTAAAGCATCGTTTAGGCGCTGCAGGACGGCTTTATTGCCTTTAGTCGTAATAAAATAGATCGGGTCGGCCTGAAAGCGGGCCACTAACCGCAGATCTTTATATAAGGGCATGCTGCCGGTAACTACGGCATCGATCTGTTTATTTTGCAGCGCTTCGACCATAGCTTTGCTGGAATCAAAAAGTACAGGCTGATAGGTAAATGTATTTTTACGGGCAACATCGCTTAAAATTTCTGTCTGGAAGTTACCCTTGAGAACGCCGATCCGCAGACCGTTGAAGTTCTGGTAATCGTTATAGTAAACTTCGTTATCGTCATTGCGCACGTACATGACCATGTATTCGACGCCGCTGGGCAGCGAGGCAAATTCGTAGCTGGCGGCACGCTCAGGCGTGTACTGGGCCATGCCTAAAAGATCAAGCTCGCCTTTGGCTAAAAGCTCCAGACATTCCTGCCAGGTGGCATAAACATATTCATAACGCCAGCCTGTATAGTGCGAGATTTCGTTGAGATATGCAACGCCGTATCCGTCGACGGTTCCGGCTGCGGTTTTTTCGATAAAACCGGGGCTGTCGGTGTAGCCGACCCTGATGGGATGAGGGCGCATGCCAGTGGCAGCGGCGCTGAAAGGGTAAAGCAGCAAGAACAGGCAGCAGCAGAAAACGAGCAGATTTTTGTTCTTTTGGAAAATTGAGCGCAGGTGATCCATTAAGAAACCAGCTTTCCCAGGTTATGGTTTGTTGATACCTGTTGTTTTAAAGAGTAAAACATTATATATATTTATTA
>CDZU01026887.1_pt1 | contig 100568 bp, 115 predicted proteins | sample 557441 | NCBI WGS metagenome assembly CDZU01 (sample SAMEA3182114, study PRJEB8094) | gut metagenome | biome: human; feature: gut; material: Stool; isolation source: human stools | place: Canada | collected 2013-06-10
ACTCTGAAAGAGTATACCACTACATTATTCAGAAGCGAAAATATAGACAATGAGGTAGAAGGTATCTCATACACCAATAAGCCGTGGAGTGTGGCCACTACTGACGATATGTCTGTACAGGATATATGTACGGCACTTGCATCCATACATTTGGCTTGTCATACGATGATTAATATGGGAGACCATTTGATTGTGGAAAGTGATGTGCCGAGAAAGTGGGTTAATACGATTTCAGTCGCAGAAAACACAAGCGGTCTTGAAGTCAGTATTGAGGTGTTGGATAATGGGGTTGATCCTACTTTCCAATAAGGTTAACACAATTTCATCCCGGACTGTGAAGTGCCGGGATGAAATTAATATCATAAATATATACTAATTGTTATGAAAAATAACATCTTAGGTGCGGTGGTCTATCTATCCACCGCCATAGTATTCGGTGGCAGTACTGCACTGCTGATGCTCTTTATCAAGGAGAACAGCGACCGTTGCCACTACTATAACGGCAAGTGGAACAAAACAGACTTGCTGTGTGGAGTTGCCGCAATATGTGCTGGTATGGTTGTAAATCATTATTTGTTGAGGTTATGAAAAAACTACCCTGGCTATTAGTTGTATTGCTGGTCATCGCTTGTGTGGCGGCGTGGTTCCGCCCGCTTGAGCCTTTGCCGGCAGAAATCCGTACCGAAACAAAGATACAGACGGTTGTCAAGACTGATACGGTTCTTATCTCCGCACCGATAGCGGTCTTTTGGCAGATATTGCCAAATGACACAGTACGTATAGGTGATACCTTGCTTCATCGCAAACGGGTTGTATATGAAGACAGCTTGTATCGTGCAGAGGTGAGCGGATATGTAGACCCGCGGCTGGATAGTATGACTGTGTATCCGAAGACGGTTTATCAGACGGTGACAAATGACGTCTATCATCCGGTTCCCATCAAGCCGAAGAAAAAGCGTTGGGGATTAGGGTTGCAGGCTGGGTATGGTTATCCTGGCGGCATGTACGTAGGCGCAGGAATAAGTTATAATCTATTTGTATGGTAAAAAAGAAATTAACGATGTAGAAGTTGGCTTGTAGCTGACACTCTTTCGGGGCTTAGAGTATAAAGAAAGCCCCCAACGTTTCACGTTAATATGGCCACATAAAAACATGATAAGCATAAGACAATGCACGTTGGAGGCTTTAATATCTTCAACGCATTATCTTATGCTTTGTTCATTTAATCTCATGTTTTATGTGGCAGGGCAAAGATAAATATAAAATTCAGAAAAACTATGTGTAAGTCAGAAATCTTTGCCGAAACAATCAATCTCGTGGCGCAGGAGACCGAAATACCCGCCAGCCGAATACTATCTTCGGATAAGGATACGGAAACCGTAGACGCCCGCTATTTGCTTGTACAGTTGCTTGTTGAAAGGGGAATGTACCCTTCACAGATAGCTCCTAAAATCCACAAAACCAAACGCGCGATAAACTACATGATTTCCAATTTCCAGGAACGTATGGAAGGCGGGAAAATGTTGAGAATATATTGGGAAAACATTAGGAAAGCGTTGGGAAACAACTGATTTCATGGCAGTATCGGTATTTATACTTTTGTGATGCGGTTGATTTTGACCGTAATACAAAATATAAATCTCTATGGAAAGAACGTATGTCTTCAACCAAGACGGGAACAACGGAAATGGTGGCGGAAGCAAATTCGACATCATGGCTATGTTGCCCAACTTGATGGGAAGCAAGGGTGTAGACCCCGGACTTCTCGCTTTACTGAACCAGGGACGTGGCAGCCAAGACCAATGGGGCGGCTCGTGGTGGTTCATCTGGATTATCCTTTTGTGGTTCTGTTGGGGCGGCAACGGCTTCGGCAACCGCTTTGGCAATGGTGGCGGTCTGCCTGCTGAGCTTAACGGTGATGTCGGTCGTGAATACCTGATGTCAGCCATTCAGGGCAATGGCAATGCCATCAACCAGCTTGCTTCTTCTTTGAACTGCTCTACCCAACAGTTACAGAGCGCCCTGTGCAACATCCAGGGACTTATCGCCAATGTGGGCAATCAGGTGGGCATGTCAAGCCAGCAAATCATCAACGCATTCCAGTCCGGAAATCAGGCTGTTCTTACTCAGATTGCAGATTGCTGCTGTAAGACTCAGAACGCCATTACCACAATGGGCTATGAGAACCAGCTTGCAATGTGCAATCAGACCAACGCGCTTGTCAACACAGCCAATCAGAATGCCCTTTCATTGCGTGACGGTGCGACCGCCAATACCAATGCTATCCTTGCGAAGCTGGACGCCATGCAGAACCAGGCATTGCAGGATAAGATTGCGGCTCTTACAGCAGAAAAAGCCACTTTGACTGCTGAAATCTCCCAACGTAACCAGAATGCTACTATCCTGAATTCAGTAGGACAACAGATTGCTCCTTTGGCAGCAGGCTTGCAGGCATTGCAGTCCGATGTCGATGGAATAAAATGCAAGATGCCTAACACCGTTCCGGTTGTTTACCCTAATATTCAAGCCATCAACACAGATTGTTTCCGTGCTGCGGCTTTCGGTGCTTATGCCGGTGATGCAATGTATGGGCGTGGCGGTTGTGGTTGTAACAACTACTGGGGTTAATTCCGGTAAGAAAGGGGGTAATTATGTGGCCTAACTTTTTTACAGGATTTCCTTTCTTGTTCCCTACTATTGGAAGGGCTAATTTCAATACCCTTCCTACGGTAGCCGTAACGGTCGGCACGGAGAACGTGACTTTGGAGCTGCCTAACCATGCGTTCCGTAACAGAAGCTATGTAGGCGGTTTCTATGTCAGTCTCCGCCAGGCAATACCTGCCGGCACAACTGCTACACTCCCGATACTGATAGGGACTAACGGGGATACAAGACCGTTGCTGGCTTACAACAATGAGCCGGTGACTGTCGGCAACCTTGCCGGAACGGGTATCTACGAAATCCACTATAACAAGTACACCAACGAACTGTTCCTTGTTAACGGTGGGTATCGTCCGACAACCGCATCGACACCGACTCCGACAGCAGAAGCAACCGCTCAAAAGAGCAAGTAGTTAACATGGGGCTTTGTGGTTGTTTCCAAAATGGAAATAGCCACTCCCCTTTAAAATCAAACCAATATGTTTCAATCACTTCGTACCAATAACCAGTTGTATATACTTCATAAGGATGCTAACCCGTTTATCGAATACGGTCCGGTAGTCAGCGTTTCCGCTCCCAAGCCGAAATATCCTATGGCACCCCCTATGGGACAGTTGCCCCAAATGGAAATGGTTGTGGACGTCGTTGTCTGTATCAACGGGCAGAACACGACTTTCCAAAATCTACCTGCCGGCATGGATATAGCCGACTTCGGACAGAACGGTAATATCGTAGTGTCATGCTCTCGTGATGCGATGAACAACGAGGTCGCTTCTATGAAACAGAAAAGCATAGACATTATCAACAGCATGGACTTCCACAATTCCGTCATTGCGGGATGTGACAAGATGCTGACGCTCTTGAACCCCGAATTTGCAGAGAAACAACGTCAGGAGCAGGAAATATCCTCTCTGAAAGGGCAAATGGCGGAAATGAGCAAGAACATGTCCGACCTTATGGATTTGAACAAACGGCTTATGGAACAGCTCGGAGTGGCTGAAACATCTAAAACAAAGAAATAATATGGGAATGTGGGAAATATTGGAAGAAGGGCGCGGAGAATATGACCGTGACTTCGGTATGAGAGGCGGTAATCCTATGGAAGAAGCCTATAGAGAGGGTTGCCGTCATGGTTACGAGAGAGCTATGCGTGAGATGCAGGGCGGTGAAATGGGCTATCGTAACAGCGGTGGTTCACGCGGTGGAAGCTATATCGGCGGCTCAGATATGGGCGAACGTCGTATGCCGGGTTACTTCCCGGAATATCCGGTTTACAACGAACGCCGCGATTCACAGCCTTACGGTGATGATATGGGCGAACGCAGACGCAGACGCGCCAACGGAGAGTTCATGTAATGGAGAGGGGATTATTCCCCTCTTTTGCCAATCACTTAAAATCAGGAAAATATGAAACAAAGATTAGATACATACGACAGAATACCGCCTGCAATGGCTGACTATCTCAGCCAGTACGGATGGCATTTCAGCAAGAAGATGTGCCTATGGGCTGTTTCCCGCATGAAGATGGAAAATAAATCTACGGGTAAAGAAGAAAAGCTGGAGCCAATCAGCAAAGAGCAGGTAGAGGAGCTTCTGAAAAAGTACAGTGTAAACCTGGAGAAAGATGCAGGGTACGACAGCGTTTACGTGGCAAACATGGCAAAGTCGGATTACTACAAAAGTTCTATCACTGACGAAGCCCATCTCGCATTGTTCATTAAGGATTACATAGATGATGTGGACGCTTACAATGGAATGCCTTTCACTCGGTTCTATGCCGACTGCATAGGCTCCGGCAATCCTATCATGTGGGAACAGATGATGTAGCCTATGATAATACAGGAATTTTACATACCGGATTATGATTGGGAAGTGCGTGTATATTATGCGGTGGACTGCTATTATACCGACCGCATCATCGCCGACCTTCAGCGGGTGGGATGCAGGGGGATGGATTTGGTGAATGCCTATAAGAACATGCGCTCCTGCAATCTGAATACGGGTATCACTTACTCCAATATCCGGAGCAGACAGACCGTAATGGTTATAGCCCTTACCTCTTCCCCGGCAGAGTTTCAGAACTCTTTCGACCATGAAAAGGGGCATCTATGCCGGCATATCTCACGGGCGTTCGGCATCGACCCGTATGGAGAAGAGGCGCAGTACCTTAGCGGATATGTGGGACAGAAGATGTTCCCGGTAGCGAAGAAATTTTTGTGTGAACATTGTAGACGTAGCTTATGTGGAAAATAGTACAAGCCATTTTATCAGGCAAATCACGGGAAGAAGTATATAATATGCTTTCTCCCGAACAGAAAGAGACGCTGAACAGCCTTGCCATAGCAAATGGTATAAACCGCCAACAACGTAGAAAACTTGAACGTGATGCGAAAAAGGGATTACATAGATGAACTGCTTGAATTGGCGGACAATGTCCTTTACATGGACTATTGCCGCCTTTTCCAGGTTATCCAATGGAACGTTTAGAACGCTTTGAACGGATTCTCCATTGGGTTATACCGCTTGCCGTTTTGGTGAGGGTATTAGCTTGGTGTCTCTAATTCTTTTACATCCTCTAAAGCCTTATATAGCACATATAGCGTACCTATGTGACATTTAAACAAGTCGGTAGCGCCTTCTTCTACGTATTGTGCGTAATCAAACACCAGTTCGATAAGCTCCCCTCTAAGTTCTTCGGGTGTTATGCTATGTTTGAATAATTCGTCTATTGCGCTAAGGTCGTATTGCTTCTTAGCGGGTGTTGTATTTCTTTCCATGATGAATATTTGTTTAGTCTTTTATTTAAAATGCAATTCGTTGTAAATCAGCAAAACTAAAATTTTGTAGTTTTGAGAGATGGAATTCCGTCTGCTTTCATTCCAGTTTGCACCCCTGCTTCCCGAAACGTTATGGAGGCTGATTTACAGTGGGGGTTCCCAAAACGGTACCCCCCCTTCTTGCAATAGTTTATTATCGCATTTTCAGATTTTCAATAAGTTATATTTATTAGTTCTCATAAAGAGTTTCTCCCATGAAATGAAACCCTAATATGCCCAATAACTCATCAAATTTGCTTTCGTACCATAATGGTTGAGTACTTTTCGGATTGTTCGGATTTACTTGGTTCTCTCCGAAGGAAAGACCTTTCTCTGTAATTGACTTGAATTTCTTCTTTTGTCCGTATGATGATTTTCTTTCCAGTTCGCACAGATAACCTTTTTCCATTGCTACCGTATTAAATTCACGTGCAGATATTTGAGTTTTCCGTTCTTTCAATAGGTCGGTTGCGGACTTTAGTATTCCGTGAGACGGGGTGTAGTCGGGCGTAGGCAATCCGAGTGGGTCGGCTATACTCTTTGCCAACATCAATTTAGAAGTATCATTTAAATTAAGCGTCTTTATAAGCCATGTAGCAACTTTCATCTTGTCGGATATGGTTGGCTGTTTCACTTCTGTTTTTACCGAACTGATTATCGGTTCAGCTTTCCCGGTTTCCAAATCTCTCCAACGAACAACCAATTTTGCTCTCGTCTCATCATTGAATTTGGAAGCGACATACATACACTCATCGTAATGTAGTTCATAACAAGGACGAGTTTCTCCTTTTGCATCCTTGTATTCAACGAGCGCAAAATTGCGCCCGTTAACTTTCACCCATGCTGGTTCCATATCACGAATGGAGCGCATAACATCTTTGTGGTTTCTACCTGCGAGCTCTGCAATTTCAAGAGAGCTCATTGTTTGTTTTGATAAAATAATTTCTTTAGCCATTTTATTTGACAATTTATGGCAGATTCAATTTATCGAGGTGAATCTATACCTCGTTTATCTTACTTTGTGCTAATTCTAAAATATCTTTATAAACTTGTTTATCTAATCTATTCTTTGCTATTTCCATAAATACAGACGCAAGATGCCTCTGTGTTTTTATTTCTCTATTATATTTCCATTTACCCTCTTCTTTGAGCTTAAGATTGTAATCTCCTATTTTTGCTTTACAAAGTTTTATTAATGCCCATATAGAAGCCTCTACTTTTTTCTGACCAACATTTAGTTTTTTGTATGGTGCCGTTTTCACTTTAAACTCGGATAGTTTACCCAATAGCTCATTTTTCCATTTAATGATAACTTGAATATCTGTTTCATTCAATATCATTTCTTCTGTTATGTCTATTCCTCTGATTTCAATCATATTAAAAAAAAATAAAAAACGGTTGCAACCGCCCCATTGTCAAACATACTTTATAGAAAGCAGTTGAGAGTGCATTAACATCTCTCATGGGAGTAACAACCGTTGTATTATATATACAGCGAACATATAAGCATAAAAAATGCCTACAAATAGCAGGCTTCCGTCTGCTTTCTATTTAATATGTTTGACGCTGCAAATATACACCCTTTTTCTATAACGCCAAATAAAAAACTTAATATTTTACTTTTCTGCCCCATATCATCGCGTTATACAGCGAAGTGGCATATAGCTTAACTCATCCTTGCTCTCAAGGAAATCAACCTTAGAGGCTGCTATCATAGCCTCTGCATAAATCTCTTTGTTTAAAATATTATTCTCTTTCATATTATCTGCATTTAACTTTTGTAAGTCCATACTTAGCCAACCTTAGATATATCGTCCTTACACTTACATTCAACATCTCTGCCATTCTGCGGGGTGGTATCTTTTCTTCCTTGTATAACTTGGTAATGTTTTCTTCCGAAAGCGGGTCGACAAAAGGTTTCTTCGGTTCTGCTATCCCCATCCGTTTACGTGCTTTCGCTGCATATGCTTCATTTTGTTTGTCTTTTGTGACATAAATAACGGTGGTCTTGTTAAGGCGTAGAGGGAACAGCCTTCTTTCCACTTCCTTGTGTTGTTCGGCAAGGCTTTCTACATCCCCGTTGACCGTAGTGTCAATCTTCTTGTATTTGTCTGGGATGCGGGAATGTCTGTCTCTGATTATTCTGTCTGCTTTTCTCATGACTTCTCTTCATTGTCTGAAAACACTAAATTTTGTACTTCTTCTTCCCATATATCTCCCTCATTTCCTTCAAAGTCAAGATATACCGTATCTTTAGGGCTTGGATTGTTGAAACTAGAAAGCATCCCTATTACCTGCATGGGTATGGAAAGTCTTTCTCCTTGTGGTGACGGGAGTTTTATTCTCACCCGGTCACCGATTTTTAATTCTGTTATATCCATTATTTTATTATACTAAATTATGATACCACTTGTCCGCATGGCTGAACCATCCTATAATGAATGATTTACCAAAGAGGGTTACTTTGTATAGTTTACTCATGTGTTTCTTTGTTCTTTAATTTATCAAGGAACTTGCTATCTCCCAAATAATCCGCACCTATAGCCTTTTTGCTTTCAATAATCTGTTCCAAAAGGGTTATAGCTTCCTTTTTCACTTCTTCCACTTCATTATAACCGCAGGCTTTATCAACCAACTGCTCCATAGTCGATTTAGGCTTGGAAAGAGCCTCATTCAACTTTCCCAATCTCCAGTAGCAGTAATCAATTGTGGCGATGTGTTCTAGTCTGTTCATTTTGATTATCGGTTATGTAATTCGGAAAATGATTTCCATCCCAATTCAGTAAACTGTTTGGAATAGACTTCTCCACGTGGCATTATTGGTTGCCAATTTTTATCACAAAACAAGCGGTAATGATATACTTCATTCCGTTTTCCCTGTTCACTGTATGGAGCTTCACACCACAATAAACGGCGATTATTACCAAAGAACTTTTCCAAAATATATTCCAACTTTTTGCGGTTTAATCCACTGGGAAAGGAAATGGATAAATGATAGCACCGCTCATAATCCGGGTTCTTCCACCAACCGGAAGAATGATACCCAACATCACGGGTTAAGATTATAATACAATCGTACCTTTCTACAAACCAACGGCAATTTTCAAAATAGTCTGTCATTTCCATTCCATCAAAAGTGCCATTCTTGGCAACTTTGGCAATACGGGGAAAAATGTCAGAATCAGAAGTGTTATATGGTATTCTTTTCATTACTTTTACTATTTTATCAAATCAGGGTTATCGTAAATATTACCTATCACCTCACTCCTATAAGCGGACAATGGTTTATACTTGGTGTTGTAGAGCCCATTTTTTACACAAGGATTAAGACAGACACCTTTGTTTGCAGTTATCGCAGCAACTCCAACATATTTGCCTTCTTCTTCATAGCAGTCATCAGCGGTACAAATTTCAACAACATAACTCATACGGACAATATCGCCCTCATAGATTTCCTTTCTATTCTTGTCGCACAAGCCCGTGAACTGACCTAACGTCTCTGGCCGTACAACTGAAACCTCATCATCGAATAATTCGATAGCTACACCTGTCTTGTTGGTAATTTGATAATCACTTTGTGAGCCTTGATATATAATACATCCATTTCCAATATGAATTAAATCGCCATACACCCATTCATTATTATCAACACTTTTTCCTCTGAATTTTATTTCACGTTTCATAATCAATATCTTTTCTCGTTTTTAATCAATCAGTTCAAATTCATATACGAAAGCATAAGGATTGGATGCCCATGTACCTTTGCCGGAGACTTTATCTATCAGTTCTGCGAATGCGTCACGAGAATCATTGTAGTCGGGTATATCTGCATTATGGAATGAATAAAAAGGAATATCCTTTTGTCCAGCATCCCATTTAAAAATTCCTTCCTTAAAGCAATCTTCATCGGATATGTTCTGCAACCGTTCTATCTTGATGTAGGTAATGCGGATATGATGGGGCATGAGGTCAGCGCGGACAAACATTTTATTAAAAAATCCGCTTCTCTTTGGCATTATAGGATAGCCATCTTCGTCCAATTCGTAATCAGGCATATTACCACAATCGCTATAGCTTTGCGCAATGGCAACAACCTCACCGACTTTATATTTTGGAATATTCCAACCCGTAAAGTCTCCTTTGTCGTTTTTCCAACCAAAAGCATAATTTAATGGAGATACTATGTTCCCGTCATTATCGTAATCATTTGGTTCAAAAACGGGGAATACAATATCATAAGTTTCATTTGGTCTGTCATACTTGCAGACTCTTCTCGTCATAGTCTTCCGCCCTTCCAATACAGCCTGGGTTAGGCTATATTTATCATTGAACATTATCTTCTTCATTGTATCTTTTTTTTAACTCTTTCAAAACAATCTCCACACCTTCATCCAGTCCTTTCTTGTAACCGGACATATGCTCACCTATGTTGTAAACCAAGCATCCTGCAACGATAAGAACAACTCCTACAGCCCTATGCCAATAGGGAAAGGATACACTGAACGGTGAGAATGTCAACCGGAAATGCCCGATGAATAATGCTGATATGATGAATATCGCAAGAAAAAATATTAGGTTTGCTTTCATAATCATATAAGTTTTAATATTTCTCGAAATTTGGGATTTGTAAATAGAACGAGTTTCGAGACATGGGAAGCCAACACTTTTGCTCCTCATTGCACGTATTCCAATTATCTTCCCCAAATTCATCATTTAATGCTTCCACTATCTTATAGGCTACATCTTTTACAAAACGAGTATTAAGTATCCTCTTGCCTTTAATAACGATTGTAGGTGTATAGAGTGAAATTTTATACTCCCCACCGTTTTCTATCGACCAACTACCTTGGGCTACTGTAATATGCGGATTAGTTTCGTTTTTATACTCTTGTACTATACTTAGATAGCCATTAAAATAGTTGGCTATTAGCTCCGACTTATATACTTTTAGTCCCGTTGCTTTTTCTAAAAGTTTTCTAAGTCTATAAGCATCATTTACAACAGGGTCCATTCTCATATAAGTTTTAAAGTTTCTTGTATTCCGGCTTCAAGTGCTTCCTCGTAGCTTTTATAATGCACCAAAGGCCTGTCGGATAATCCCACTAAATCATGGTTCGGTATTGTTAGTATATCATATATCCAATAGTCTCCATACATATAGGATATTTCGATATGAAGTTTTTTGTTTTCACGCAGCCACTTTTGGGCGATATACAATGTTGGACACAAAAATTCAACTGGTTCGTCATCTATTTCCGTACAACACGACATACTTTGCGGAAGGTCATATTTTGTAATAACCTTATTGCGGTCTATTAGGTGTTCACACTTCCAAACGAAACCTTTCTCTTTCAGCAGCTTCGCAGTCTCTAATGTTACGAGTTCTTCGGTCATAGTTCACTCCTCCTTATCTATCTTAATATCTGTCACTTTGCCACGATTGATAAAACCGCCACAGCTAAACAAATCGGTTATACATACTGTGTAGTCCACCTCTGCGCATTTCTCGTACAGAGAGCATGAGGCACAATGAATATTATCTTGCACCGCTTCATGCAGCACTCCGTCTATTATTATTCCGTTCTTTATTACCATAGTTATAACGTTAAGGTTATATTGGTTCTTATATGCTCTATGGGGAGGGGGACAGCTAACGCAGATTTATCCTTTTCTCTGCATATATAAAACATGTTGCTGACTTTTAAACCCGTTTCAGCTTCAAGTTTTTCCAGAATATGAGCTATCTCCATTTCGGCTTTCGCTTTCTTGTTTTTTGCTTCTTCTATATCCATGGTTATTTCCCTTTCAATTTCTTTATTAGTGCATCAGCCACCCTCAAAGAGCCTATTGCAATATCATCATAAGTTTCACTGTCATCGTTTATTCCTAAAGCAATACAATACCCTTGCATAGCGGATTTTGCCAATTCATATCTACGTTGTTCCCAATCAATATTATCAGACCTTTCTTGAAGTATTTCAACCTCATCAAAACTTAATTCAATAGGACTCCCGTAACTATCACACTTATCAAGTGTGACACGTGCGTAATCAGAAATATTGATAATTTCTCCAGTCTCTTTTATTCTCGCTTTCATTATTTACCCTCCTTTTCAACATATCCGTTTTCAATACACCAGCACAGCATCTCATAGGCTGAATTAATAAGTTCCTTACTCTCTGTCAGGTTTAATATAGAACGCGAATAAGGCTCCATATATAAACATGTTCCGCTATTTGCAGGCTTCTGTAAGGTTAGTACATGTGTGCCAATAAAACAAGGCAGCTTATCGAGAATGTCCTGCAAAGTGTAAGTTTCATGATAATAGTCGTAATTCGTATCGGCATCCGGAGAGGTTACAACCATGTTGTCTGCATCTGATTCATTCCACTCGAAACACATGCTTCCATCGCTTGTATCCAACCCAAGCTCCTGCAAATGTTCCATCTGTTCGACTGATAATACATATTTTGATTTCATAATCATTGCTTTTTATTAGGTATTAAATCATCCAAATACGCCCATTTTCCAATGGCATCTTTGGAGCACTCGTAATCATCGCACTCTTCATTGTCCCAGCACTGCTCTGTTACATTCCAATAGCGGACACCGTAACCAGTTCCAGTGCTTAATTTCCCATATACAAGGCATGGTATCTGCGGATAATGTTCATTTTTGTATTCTCCATGAGCTTGTGGCACTTCATCTTTAGTCTTGTGCCACACGCTGTTGATATGCCAGTTCGCACCGGCAATAAATCCTTCTTTAAATTCATCTGCACCACATTCGCAACAATCGAATGCTGTATTATGACCGTTACAATGTTCGCAATATTCACGTTCTGAACATGGATAGGTTCCATTACAATTATAATGCTTATGAATTGCTTCCCTTGCCGCTTCTTCTACTGTCTGTTTCATAATTTAATCAATTAGGGGTGATGTGGTTGAATGTTCAATTCGTTCTCTATAAATTTCTGTAACTTATGGGCGCATTCCGAGCATAAGTCGGCTTCTTGGATGAATATATCCTCCCTCCCACCAACAGAGCCGCCATCCCATTTATCCACCTTGAAATCCAATCTTGCGCTGCGAAAATACGATGGCTGTATCTCTCTTCCGCATGCATCACATATTATCGTTACTTTTTTCATATTTATTTTGAAGGTTTATTAATTACCAAGTCGCACTCAGGTGCCCATCCTAAAGATTTCGCACCATCCCATACATTGTATAACCATTCATCCACATACCCCTTTTGTAGATTAAAATTAGAATGATGGAGGTTAATTATCTCAACCTCGTTGCCAATCTTAGATTTATCTGGGTGATTGGCTATTTTTACTCTTTCTCCAATTCTAAATTTAGCTTTCATTACTTCCGTTTTTTAGTTGGTATATAAATTGGGGATGCTTTCCCTTTATTGTTTTTATTTATGCCATTCATTTGTTCAACCATCTTTTGATTAAAGATGATTGAACTGGCAAGTCCTTTGATACTCTTTCCCATATTAGTTCCTTTCTATATCTGTTTGTTACAAGTTAATTTCCCCCCCTTTTTTTGCGTCTACGTTGAAAATCCAACATAGATTTTTTCCTAACATTAAGAGCACGTGACATTTTAATAAAAGTCCATATTGTCAAAATAAATACAATGACAGATGAAATACCTCCGACAATTATATATGTACGTACTAATCCCGTCAATCCGGATTGATTCAAATAGTCAATAAGTTCTTTCATAATCAATCTCCTTCCTCTCTAATCTGTTTCACGAATACATTTTTAAAATGCAAATTTTCACCTCTCTCTATGCTATGCAAAAACAGATTGTATTCAGCTTCTGAAAAATGAGAATAATACTTCGTAAAACATGTTGGACACTCTTTTATAGAGACTATCCCAATACGAGCTTCTGCAATCCCACAGATATGCTTATGGTAATCGTTGAGAATACTTGTACCACATTCGGGACATTCAAAAACTAACGGATTATAGGCCCCGACAAGGGGAATCCTATATTTGTTATCTATGTCCATTTTCAGTCTCCTTTCTCTTTAATCCGTTCCAGTACATCCTTGTTGGCTTCGAGTATCCCCTCGAAAGAGGGGATGGGAAACCATGCCAGCACGATACTGTTTCCGTGAATCCACATTCCCTTTTTGTCTAAATTGCTATTTCTACAAAACTTTTCTTCTCGAATACATGGTGTGCCATAACACATCACCAAAACAAAAACTTTTTGCCCCTCTTTTGGCAACTGTTCCTCAACGCTTATCCACGGAGATTGCCTTGCCTGCCAGTCTGCACCTTTCTTAAAAGCCCGTAATACAATCGCTTTTGCCAATGCCTTGATAGCTATACAGTCTCTTTCATCATAGGCAAGCTCTGCATCTTTATTATATGTACTTTCACTCCAATGAGTGCGGGCTGCTTCTTCTACTGTCTGTTTCATATCACTGTTAGTTATACGTTAATCTTTAAAAGCCAATTCTCCATTCATAAGTAATGGCAGCATTGAATCTTTAAGTTCGGAAAGAAGCCTATTCTCTTCATTATTTAGGTAATAAATATGCTGCTTATACATATTCATAAAGAAAGGCATGATGCTTGACAATATTTCCTTATCAGTATTCTCAATACAAAATACTTTACTATTGGAAGATTGAATGTACTTATTCTCAATAATTTTCTCTTTTACTTCGTAATTCTTGAATGATGCAAAACTTTCATTCATAGCTTTCACTACTTCATTGGATGATTCGCAATCTTTTATAATTTCTGTAAGTCCAAGACGTTCAGCCCATACCTTATTAACTGTCACCTTAATAACATTACGTTCTCTGATGACACGGTTAATATCTGATATTATAGCGTTGAAGTCTCGATGAATAGTTCCTTTTAATTCTATCGGCAGATATGAGCCAATAGTAAGATTGTATCCCTTTTGCTCCAGTTCTTCGATTGAAAGCCTTTTAGAGAATGAATCCTGTTCTTTTACTGTAAGTTCGCATATAGCAGCAATCTGTTCATCTGAAAAAGTATTAAATTCCTTTTTATAGATGCGGTTGTAATGAGAAGCGCCACCTTCTCCACGTTGTTCTCTTACTTCAACAGATTTCATTCCCTCCGCATTAATCAGCATCACATCTTTACTCGTTTTCTTCTTATCAAACAAAAGTATGCAAGTCGCTACAGAGGTAGACTCAAACATCTTTTCCGGCAAAGAAATAGCAGCTTGCAGCCATCCCTTCTCAATAAAGTATCTCCTGCACTCTTTCTCTTCTTTGCTTGTAAGTACACCTCTGGGAAGAATCAATGCACATCTTTCACTCCTTTGCAGGCAATGCGCCACGAAAGCAAAATTACAAGTGTATTTCTGAGGTAAAGCTTTGATTATTTCTTCAGATACAGGAACTTTTAAATTAAATGGCGGGTTGGAAATGCCTACATCAGCTTTTAGCAATTCTGTTTCCGGAAACATCGGACGCTGTATAACTCCGTATGTTGAACCTCTGATTACCTTATATGAACCGATAATATCACCAGTGAGAATATTCTTGTTTACCACTGTCGCATCAATATTACGAATGCAAAGATTAAACAGAAGGATAGGCAATACATTCGTATCCAATTCTTCGCAAACAAACTTTAAATCCGGATTAGTGCACCACTTTTGAATAGTCAGAGAACCGGAACCAGCGCAACAATCGTACACAACTTTCTCGCATGGTGTATAGCTAAGAAAAGCAACCAGCTTAGAAAGAGATACAGGTGTATAATCCTGTTTCTTTTCCTTTCTGTCTGCGTGGTAGAACTGATATACCCTTTGCATCCAATCTACAGTCAAATCAGGGCATAACTCTTTGTACTTCTCAAAATACAAAGTGGGATTCTGAGAAAACAAAGCAAACATAACCTTATCAGGCAGTGTAGTAATACTGCTACATCCGAAGATGTCACATATCTTTAATGTCAATTCTTTTAATTCCATATTTACTCTTTCATTTCTTTCTTTTTGATTTAATCTTGATTGGATTGTTTTTTGTTCCGGTACCGAACCATTCTAAGCGGAAACCGTGTATCCGGAGCCAGTATTTAAAAGCCGGGATAGTTGTCTGTTTCATAATCAATGACTTTTAATTTTCTTATATTTACCACACTTCTTGCAGAAATAGTGACGGACGGTGTACCAACTTCTATCGCCCCAATCATCAACAACTTCAACTCTCCTCTCAAATAAGTATTCCCACTCGTGGCAACAGAACCATTTCTTTATAACGGCATCAATTAGGCGTTTCATAAACAATCGTTCTCCTTTACAATTCTACCATCGTCTAACAACGTGTATAGTTTACCCTTATATGCCAGAGCAAAACACCATTGGCGGGCATACTTCAAATACTGATGCAATTTGTATCTATGCTGGTATTTCTGCATCTCTTTTTCTATTCTTTTCTTCATGGCTAATTAGTTATACTCTAATTGTTTATCGAAAATCTTAATACATTCAAATAAATATTTTGCCACCGTTGGATTTACCGCATTGCCGATACTTCCAACTCTGTGTGACCAATCGGGAAACCCATCATCATTTCTAACAGTGCTATGCGCTGGGATTTCAAGAATCCTTTTTGCGCAAGTATATCCGACACCCGGATTTGATGTCCACTGTTTAAATATCGAGTTAAAGCATCCATCGTTGTAAATGTCGCCTTGTAATCCGATTTTGTTGGAGTAGGCAATAAGATAAAGTCTTTCCCTTTTGTGTGGGTATCCAAAAGCGTAGTTTGATATACATTGCCATTCCGCATTATACCCGATTTTGGAAAGGTCGCATAGGACTTGTTCGAGACCGGAAATAGTGAGAGCTGGCGAATTTTCAATGATGACGTATTTAGGTCTAACTTCCCATATAATTCGGTACATCTCACTCCACAACCCGGAGCGCTTTCCCTTAATACCTTCACGTTTTCCGGCAACACTGATGTCTTGACACGGAAATCCTCCACTAATGATGTCCACATATCGGAGTCCGGTTGTTTTTGTAATATCTGTGAATCTTTCTGCATGAGGAAATTTGTTTTTTAATATTTCACCTTGAAATTTTTCTATCTCACAATTCCACAAAGTGTCAATTCCTGCCATTTCGGCACCTAATTCAAAACCGCCAATACCACTAAATAGGGAGCCGTGAGTCAATTTACTTTGCTTCATTTCCATAATTCAGAACCACTCTTCATCCTTTCCGACCTCTACAGATAGCCAGCCCATGAGGAGGGTTATAAGGTTGTAAATAGGTTTCATCTCACTAAACTTTTATTGCGTTGGCAATATTATCCGCATCCGACAGCTTTCTTACCAGCACATCAAACGCTGCTGTACACCGCTCTGTGTTCATATTGACCGTTTTCCCGATTTTCAAACAGTCGGAAGCAAGGTTCATCACCCTTGCTACATTGGAAAGCTTCAAATATTCCAACGTGAACCCGTTGAACCGTGCGTCTTTCTTCCGAAGTTCTTTAATCCTTTCGTCAAACTGAATGCAGGCGTAATCACACAATGTCCTTGCAAGTTCGAACCTTGCAATCTCTGCGGAATGGGATATGCCGTTATCGTCGAGAACCTGCTTGAATTGCCAATACAACATATCCACGTGCTTGTTCACTTCTTCCGTATACTTGTCGTTGCAGTCGGCGAAAAACTCGCTCCGGTCTGAACCGATAACGCTGTTTACAGTACGCTCGTATTCCTTTCTTGCCTTATCGGCATCATTCAAATACCGCTTGAATGCCTGTTTGTAATAAGGCGTTCTCTTCATCGCATGCAGGCACTCGATAACCTGCCCGCAACAGATGTCGTTCGTGAGCAATATGTTGTAGGTACACAGAACTACAAGACTCTCATATTTGCTGATTATCTGATTTGCCGTGTCGGTGGTCATTGCCTTGCGTGTTCTGCCTTGTTCATACTCTTGTTTCTGCTCTCTTTTGCAAGTTCATCAATCATGCGCTGATACTTCCTTGCCACCAACGGGCAGCGTATACGCATTGCATTGTCACGCTGCCACTCCAATTGTTCGATTTTCTTTTCAATCTCTATGTCCATGATTATTTACCGTTTGTTTCTTATTTGGATAAACCCTCGTTTTTCGCATTCCTTCAACAGTTCCATATCTTCATCCCTTATATCGCATGGCGTCTCATGATTAACACTCATGTAATCCGATATGCCAAACTTTTTGCATATATCATAGTAAAAGCGTCTTTGCCTGCCTCTTGTCGTCCAACATATTGTAAGTCTCATATTATTGTAAAATTTATGCTTTCGCCACTACTTACGTAAACTGATACTACATACACGATTTGCCGCTCGTTTCATGGCTTCTGCATCTCCACTTTCCACAAGCTTACGTTCACGTTCAAGATACTCGACATAGGAAATTCCGTTGCTACCGCGCTCTTCTATCTCCTTTTGGCGCTGTAGTCGGTATTGCTCACGTTCGTAACGCTCAATGTCAATGCGGCGTTCCTTGATATAGTCAAGCATAGCGCTTGTAATCTTCATCGGGTCTATAGCTCCATAGAATCGTCCGTATTTCCCAGACTTAAACCGTGCAATGAAAAAGCATATCTCAGCTGCATTGATGTAATAATACTCAGAAATAAATATCTCTGCTAACTCATTAAGCTGCTCCTTAGCAATCTTGGTAGATACCTCTGCGAAGTCATTGAGTGTACCGAATTGAATTTTCAACCATTCCAAAGGGGTCTCATCTCCATAAGTCGAAGCCAATAGCCCTAATGTAGGTATGGAAAAATTCATGGCTAAATCGGAGTGAGTCGCCTTACACCTAACAATTTTGAACTGCAAATCTGGATTGTAATCAAGTATGAATTGTGCAGGGTCAGGATATTTATTCAATAACGCCCTCTGCTTCAAGTTCCTTTCTTTTTTTTGCGGCAGCTTCTCTGACTGTTGTAGCGACTGCAAGAACTGAATCACGTTTTCGCTGCTCGCTATCCTGTTGATTTTTACTAAGTCTTGTCCCATTATAGTTTCCTTCCAATATTTTAGTAAAGTTTGCTTGTTTGAAAATCCAATCAAAGTCACATTTCCAATTGCGGTCATTAGCTCCCAGCAGAAATGGGGATTGAAGAATGAGATTGAAAACAGTCCTCACTGACTCTTTTCCATATTGGGCTATCCGGGCTTTTACAGCCTTTTTTCTCACATCGGTCATTGATTTTATCTGCTGGAGTCTATCTTTGAATGTGGAATTATAGTATTCCATCAATCCGCTGTAATCAATCTTTTCAGAAAGAGAGGGCGAAGAAAGCTTGTCTTTCTTTGATACTCCGTCAGGAGTATTTTCTTTCTTTTGCTGGGAAGATATATCTATATACTCTCTTTCTTCTTCTTTCTTTGTATTTGTGCCCTCCGTGTGCCCTGATTTTTGCAAAAGTTCGGATTGCGGCAGATTGTTGTTCACAGACTGTGCCCCAAGTTGTGCCCTTAGCTGTGCCCATTCGGTCTGTAATTCTTTGATTTTCTTTTCAATATCTGTGCCCTTACTTGTGCCCATTGGATTATATTCTTCATATTTACATAAGGTTATAAGGTTCATTCCTTGATTGCACTCAACAGTTATCATACCTTTCTTTCTAAGATGCACAAGAAAGGAACGCACCTTCTTTTCAGACCATTTCCAACGCTGTGACAGAAATCTTATGGATGCAGGATATTGACCTCTTGAATAAGAGATTTCTCGACCTCCGATACTCTCCTTTCGGGGCGTTGCCTCAAATCGTGCAGACTGAATTAAGTCTAACCACGCTTCGCAACTGCTAAAAGTACGGGCTTCATTCCACATTTCATTCGAGAAAAACCTGCGGCTTAGCCTCAAAAATCCTTCGTCCATAGTTTTAGAATCTCACGTTAGTTAATTGCCTTCCGTTAGAAAATACAGCCCACTTACCATTACCGCTATCAAACAATTGTAAATCCGACACCTCTCCGAAACGTTTGATGTTACCGCATAAATCCACAATCCATCCACATTCTTTAGAAGGATGCGGGCGGATGGCACGACCGACTATCTGATACCACATGGCAAGTGATATTGTAGGACGTGCCATAACGACCGTATCAAGTTCCGGATAGTCAAAGCCAGTCGTAAGTACACCCACATTAGCTACTACCGGAATTTCACCAGCTTTGAACGCCTTAAGAATATGTTCACGTTCTTTCTTAGGAGTATCACCCGAAACGATTGCGGCTCCAGGTATAGACCAAGTAAGCCGCTCCGCTTCTTTCAGAAAACGGGTAAAGACTAAAATACCTTTCCGTTTTCCTCCGGCTTTGGGATTCATCAGTCTTTGGACAATATGAACGAGATAGCCGTAAAAGTCTATCCGTTCATATTCTCTTTGAACTGACCTATCTGTATAATCGGCACCAGTAGTATTTACTTTCAAGTTAAGTTCGTTCCATCCCGAAGGATTCATTGGATAGTAATTCAACTTCGCCAAATAGCCCATATCTAATAGGGTTGATACCTGTACATGATAAATGACCTTTGAAAAGACATGAGGCTTTGTCTGGGTGATAAATTTCAGCATAGAACCAAAGTCACGGCTGGAACTTAAACGATACGGTGTAGCTGTCAAGCCAAGAACCTTACACTTCACCGCATCAAAAAAATCTTTGTACATACCCTCTTTAGGGTTAACAAGGTGGCATTCGTCCACGATGATGTTCTTGAAGTGGGTGAACAGTTCGGGATGATTCTTCACACTGCCGATGGTGGCGAATGTTATCCGGCTTATTTCTTTTGAGTTAAAGGATGCAGAATAGATGCTGCAATCAAGAATACCGTACGAGCAGAGTTTCTTGAAATTCTGTTCGAGTATTTCCTTCGAGGGCTGGAACACCAAGGTATGACCGTCAAGCCTTGCAGCTATATCCGCTATGATAAGCGACTTTCCGCTGCCCGTAGGTAACACCATAATGGCATTTGTTTTCTTCGCCTTGTTATTGAAGAAAGAAACGGCAGCATCAGAGGCTTTCTGCTGGTAATCTCTTAATTTGAATTGCATATCGGTATAATTTCAAATTCAATTCTTGGATTCACTTTATCTATGAACTTCTCTGCTACTATCTTTACGCAGTTACGGTCGTTCTTGATAGCTTTGCATCCTTGCAAACAGTCGAGGACCGTTTTAAAACAATTGTCAAGGTCCGGACGTTGATTCTCGTAAAACACGTTCAAATGAAGTTCAAACAGACCGCTTATCATCTGTCCTCTATACTGGTTGCATTGCAGATAGAAAGACTTTTCATATTCCTTTAATGCCGGTTGTTTGGCAAGGCTGCCATGCCCACTTAGAGTTATAACTTTATAACAATTGGATTTACTTGGGACTTTCCCGTGAATAATTTGTTTCATAAGCCAAAATATCTATTAGCCGCTTGTTCATCATGTAAGCGGACTATATTTACTAATTCAGTACACCTTCTGCGAAACTCTCGGTTCCCATCATATAGGTCGTGATGATTTCTACACATTGGAACTACATTCCATTCTTCAATATAGTATTCAGGATAAAGAGAACGAGGCAACAAATGTGCCGGGTCAACAGCCGGACGACCGCACAAACAGCAATGAGGAGATAGGTTTCTCTTTATCTTATCCATTTCTCTATTTAGTTTTGCTTGTTTACTACTTACTCTCTTCATATTTACCTAATTTAAAGCCCCGAAGCGTATTCTCCGGGGCACAACCATTATTTACTAACCCTTGCCATTTATGTGTGGCTCACATTTATGAGGGGCGTGACAGAATCGAACTGCCCTCCTCTACAATGCTGCGCATTACATTAGTCACACCAGCCAAACGCCCCATGTTCACCCGCCCCATCTTCGCAGACCGGACAGGCAGGTTAACAAATAGTTCCCGGATAGGCGGTCAAGCCACACCGGGATAGTTAACTGTTAGCTGAAATTAAATCACTTAACCCGAACCTTTCACGGGACTTCTGCGTGAGCAGAGGGCTTTCGGTTAATTATATCAAGTCTAAAATCTTTGTCTTTGCAATAGCGTCCAGCTTCATGTCTTGAAGCCCCTGTTTCATGTATTCCGCCGCCTTTCTGTTGGCATCGTCCATGTCTTTTGCGGCTATTAGAACATAATACTTGCTCTCTTTTTCTTTCCCGTTTTCGTCTACGAAAATCTCAACAAGAGTAACCTTATAAAAGAACTCATCTTCCTGCTTCTCATTGACAATCTCACGTATCTTACTCCGGCTGATTGCGAAAACATCACACTCACCGTTGTATAACTCATTTCCTTTTAATTCCACATGACCGAAAAGCTCATCATCGGTTATGTAATGTTCGGTGACTTCCTTTTCATCACCTTTCTCGTTAACCTTGTTTACTTTTAGCTTAAATTCGTATAGCATGATATTATATGTTTATAGGTTACACATCAGAACGGGAGGTCGTCTTCCCCGTCGGTCTGTAAGGTTGGCGCTTCCACCGTAGCTGCGGCATTCCCGGAACCCTCAAACTCATAAGGCTTGAAGTCTCCCAAGTAAACCTTTGACTTGGCTTCTGCTTCTGTCTTGTTCGCATCCTTATACTGCTTTGATAAGTATTGTTTGCAGTAATGGGTATTGCCGTATTGGCTCGGCTCTCTACGCTCATTAATATTAACGTTAAGATAGACAGCTTTTGCTTTCAGGTTCTCGTCCATACTTACATAAAGGTCGTTTTCTTCTATCGGAATGACAACGCATTTCTTATTCTTGATTGTTGCTATGCCCGCTTTTTCGAGCTTTAGCAAATTTACGCTTCCGGTTAAATTCATTTTCTATTCAGTATTTGATTAATGATTTTGTTTGCTTCGGTTATCCGTCTCTCAAATTCAGCGATTACGGCATCGTCCCTTGTTATCTCTACAATGTGAATGTTGTGTTTCAAGAAAGGGCAGAAAACTACAAAATCAGCTTTGCTCAATCCTGTACAGGACATCTCCGCTTGTACTTGGTAGAAGTATAGAGGATTTACTGATTTAAGCGTATCGTTATCCTTAACCTCATTCATATACTCCATGAACTTTTTAGGAGTTGGACATTTTATTTCCACCACCTTTCTTAAGCCGTCTTTAATCGCTATGCGGTCGGGAGAAGCGGAGAAGTAAGGTATTGTAGGGTGCTGTATACTTTCGCACTCTTCAAGTTCGCATCTTGTGACAAGCTGGTAACGTTCGGCGGCAAAATCTTCATTTTCGTGTCCGAACTCTATAAACTTGTTGTTGATGCTTACCTGGTTTTGGTATATCTCAAACAGATAATCATCTTCAATATACTTAGGGAGTAGGCTTCTTTCTGCTGCGACTTCATATATGTATGAAAGGGCTGTCTTCCCAAACAGCTCCCCTTTCTTTCCGCTTGTCATTAAGTCCCCGATGCGACTTCCTGTAAAGTTCCCCAGGCGTTGGCGAAGCCATCCAAAACTACCCTGTTCAATCATTTTGTCTCAGTATTAAATAATTCGCCTGTGTTTTCATCGACAACTTCCGCTTCCTGCAAAGCCTCTTTCATTGCATTGCGTCTGGCTTCCTCATTGTCGGGATTATCATTGTACGACACTTCGGCTTCGTCTATGTCGGTTTCTGCCAGGTTATCCTTTATAATAGCCTGGTCGAATGTTTGGGCACGTTGCATTTCAATACTTAAGATACCAAACTTAGAAAGTAGCATTTTTAAAACTGTCTTCTTTGCCATAGAGTCAAAGTCGGTAGACCATATGCCTGTGCCGCGTTTATACGTTTGTGAAAACTTCCTTCCGTGTTTTTCGCAATCTTCCTTGCTCATATAGAGAAACTTCTCAAAACCGTTGATGAGACTGAAATAAGCCATATAGCCTACTATCTTATCAGAAGCGCGTTCTCCAAATTCATATTCTCCGGTAAATCGGTTCGACTTCTTTATCTCCCCCTCATATATCTCATTTACGTTTATTGTCTTATATTGACCGCTACGCATAGCAAGTTGAACAAAACCTCTCCAGCCCATTTGAAATTGCGCTTGATTGCCGTAAGGGACAACGTAAGCAAATCCGAGATTGGGGTTGATAGGTAAATCTAAAGTAGCTGCTACCACAGCGGCATTCATGATAGACTGTGGTTCTGCCTTTTGAAGCAATGTATTGCTATTGGCAACCGCTACTATCGAACTGATAAATCCCGGCGCTTTCTTTCCGAGAATTTCTTTGAAACGTGCTTTCACATTGTCATTCGCAAGCATTGATTTAAGCTGCGGGATTGTCGTTATTGTACTCATTATAAATGTTTTTTAGTTTAACAATATCTTGGTAGTCCTTGACTAACGCAAAGAAACATCCTTTCGTCTTCGAGTTCGTCAGGTGTATAATCATATTGATTACATTCGAGTTCTGCGCGCAGCTCCTCAATGTCTTCCTCTATAAGCTGAATGATTTCTTCTTTTGAAGAATACCCATACTTGGGAAGATAGCCCAAATCGCAAGCTTTGACTTCGTTTAGCTCCTTGTACAGTTCTTCAAGTTCATTTTCCATTGTATTGTGTTTTTAAACCGCCCGTACAAGGTTAAAGGGAAGCGGTGCGCACTTCGCTTCTCTCACGGCTTTTAGAAGGTCGGCTTTCGTATTGCTTCTTAGCCCCATTGCGTAGCCGGATTGGCATGCGCCAGCATTTTTAGCGCGGGTCAAGAGTTCTTCTTTTAATTCTTCAAATGTTTTCATATGATTGTTATCTTATCCTATCTGGATGTCTTTCCAAATGTCAATAAATTGTTTTGCCGAATATTCCGCAAGTTCGCATGTTTTATAACAAAGGCGAGACCCGCAACCCGCATTCGCATACGCATTAGCGCAAGCCGAACCGCAGAAAGCGAAAGAGGAAGGAGACCCATTAGGCTCGAACCACGGATACCAGCGTCTCACGTTTGCATCGCATACATCAGCTTTCCAACCTTCGTTTAGGGCTTCTATAATTAGAGTCAGCTTTTGGTAAGCAATATCGTGTTCCGTTAAGCCTAATTCCAATAGCTTTTTCTCATCGAGTGGTTCCCTTCCCAACTCGTGGCAAGCATCAAGGTAGGTTTTCACTCTTTCTGTAACGTCTTGTGAAAAGAAATCTTTTCCAAAGGATTCTTCCAATACTGTTTTTAGTTCTTTTGAACCGCTCCGATATAGTTCACGGGCTTTTTGTTCACTTAATTGTAATGTTTTCATATGATTGTTATTAATTGGTTTCAAGAAAAACCGGACTATCTTCACAGACCGCCCGGCTACGACTAAACAAATACTTCATCTGTAGTGAAGATGTTGCGACACCCGGACTCGAACCGGGACGAGTTGTCAAGCTCCACACATCTAAGGTTTGACATTCCTATCATAGAGTGCTGCGTCTACCATTCCACCATGTCGCAGTGTTTCCCGACCAGCACGTGGACGGGACTGTCTACATTAAAAAGCTATCATGAATTATTCACCCTTACAGGCTTTGTTCCCCTGAACCAATTCGATTGGCAACATCACGTTATTATCAGGGGATTTTCTTAATTTTGTGTCGCCAAACTAAAAATTAAGAAATATGGATTTATCAGAATTAATCAAATGCTACAATATGGAGCATAAGTCTTTGTTTACCGCTTTTGCGGTATCGTTCCCCGTCTTATTTACTGTCTTGTATCTGTACATACCCGAGTTTGCCAACTTGGAGTTTTATGAACAGGTTGTTTTCTCAGCCACTGCATCTATCATTTGCGTGTATATATCGTACCTTTTTGTTGCCGTTGCGTATATAGCGGCAAGAATTCGATATAAACCCCAATACTTATTCCTACTTTCGGGTACCGTCATCGCCTCCTCCCTTCTTATCTTCTTTCCTGCTAATTACAATCTTGGATATAGATATGTGATAAGGATTTTCTTTCTTACATATATCTTCTTTTACGGATTTATTGCATTTGGCTTCTTGATTGTCAGAGCATGCGTGAATTGCTTTGTCTATTATTTTCGTCATCAAATAGACAAAAATAATGCCGCATCCGAACCCGAGAAAGAAAACGAAGAATAGATTAATATAGTTGAAAAGCGTATCCATTGCTGTTACAATTTAGTTAACTCCCGTGGGCGTTCCGATGGTTGCCTTACTACTCTCAAACATCTATTGAGAGCCACGGGATAATTACATATTACTTCAATTTTCTGATTATATCACCGCCATAAGAATATTGAGTTAATTCTATAAACTCATGTACGGTATAAGTATCATTGTCAATGTCTATTCCCTTATTGGCACAGAATGACAGCCTTCCTTGCTTGCACGAACCGGTCAGCACATGATGCCAATGGAACAATTCTTTAGCCGATACCTTTTTAGTAAAGTCCTGAAAATGCTTTTTAAAAGCTTCCAACCTTTCCTCCTCGGTTGAATCGTCATACAATTTTTCTTGAAGCGAAGCAAAGGCCTCGTGCAATGTTTCTCCATGAGCGAATTTCCCATTCCTTTTTGCAACAAATGTCTCAGTCAATGTAAAGTCATCGTTCAGTATATATCCTTTAGCTACATTGTCATGAACATGCTTGATAATTGTAGGAATATCATCAATGATATATGCTTTGTCGCCATTGAATGTTTTAATTCCATAGCCATCGCCATAGCCAGAGCCATCGCCATAGCCATCGCCATCGCCATAGCCATCGCCAGAGCCATCGCCAGAGCCATAGCCATCGCCATCGCCAGAGCCATCGCCAGAGCCATAGCCATAGCCATCGCCATAGCCATAGCCATCGCCATAGCCATAGCCAGAGCCATAGCCATCGCCATCGCCATAGCCATCGCCAGAGCCATAGCCATCGCCATCGCCAGAGCCATCGCCAGAGCCATAGCCATCGCCATAGCCAGAGCCATAGCCAGAGCCATAGCCAGAGCCAGAGTATATACTAAGAAACTTTCTTATCTGTTCTTCCATACGGCTACCTCCTCAATGGATTTTATCGCTTCATCTGTACAAGGAATTATTTCTATAACCCCCAAAATAGAGATTATCGGTACAACTAATGTAAATTTACAATCATTAGGTCTTTTCGTTCCCTCAACAGCTAATTGGCTGATAGATGCAGCCCCATACCAACACCACAATCTTCGGCAGTCTGTCAATGTAACCTCACTACCATTTTTTTCTTTCAATACTCCGTAAAATACGCCCGCTCTGTCTGCTCTAATAATTACTTTTTTCCCAATCATAATTCTATATATTTAAAGATTAATAAATATTGGCTCCCTTCAACGCAACAATACGTGTTTAGCTTTCAGCGTGCCCGAATTTGACGGGAAGGGAGTATATAATAGTACCAGCGATAATGACGCCCAAACATCATACTTTAACGGTCAACGGACGATTTTCCGCGCTGATACATAGACTACTATTGTAGTATGTTCATTAACTTAATCACGCTGCTGCCTTATGCTCGTATTCACCTCTCAATGAACAGTCTTCGCAATCGGTTGCTTGCACGCTATACATCGCCTCAGCTATGTGTATATATAGATATACTGCTTATCAGCGCAGGCTAATTTTACGTGCCCTGAACACGACTTCATTTTTGAGGGTTAAGTCTCCCATCCCGAATGTTTGGCTCATCGGTTTCGCCTATAATGCTCCCTCTGCACGACTCGAACGTGCGACCTTCGCTAACCGGAAATTACCGGATACTAAACCTTCGAACAAGTAACCATAGCGATGCTCTGCCTGGCTGAGCTAAGAGGAAGGAGCGTTGTTCACACAACGCGGTTTCTTTCTATGAACCTTTCAATGCTTTTCAAGTCGTACCAAATGGTACGTTTGTTATATTGGGAAAATGATATTTCGGCATTGTTCCTTAGTTTTTCCAACAGTTTATCACTGCATCCTAAGTATGCCATTGCTTCCTTAGCGGAAAGCCATAGTTTGTTGACCGGCTCTACCTTTCCTACAGATTTCGTTCTTCCCATAACCTACCAACTTAGACTGTCGTAATATTCTTTGTTATTTAAATAAGTCTTTACGATTTGAGTATCGCTACAACCTTCGCCGAGAGAATCTACAATAACATTGTAAGCCGTTTCCGTCATGTTGTATATGACTTCCTGATTATAATCTGATTTACCTGCAATGCCGAGAAGGAATAAGAAGCCGATAAATCCTATTGCAAACATGGCTGTCTGTTTTGATATTCTGTTGATATTCATAATGATATTATTTAAGTCGTTTTACTATCAACCCTTCAGGGCAGCTTGTCGAATAAAAGCTATATCCGTTTTTAGATAGTCTGGACATGGTAGAGCGGGCTACATTGGGTTTTATATGCTTGTCCTTTATAATCACTGTGTCACCGACTTTTATACTTTTTAATGTGTCGGATGGAGATATTTTCTTTACTGCTATTGTCTTGATGTCATTCATATTTATGTACTAATTGTATTAATCACCCACGAAACAAGAGCCAAAACGCCCTCTGTTGTTAGAAGTATAATAGACGGAAGCCGGAGCATTGAAATTATCATAGGCGCTTCTTTTTGCCGGCTTATAGCCTTCATTCTCCTTTCTCAATCTATTAGTGAACGCTTTATCGTCAGCAGACTTATAGTCTACCATATTGGCTATTTCCTCTTTTACGCGGACAGAAAACTTTGCCATCTTCCAGGACTTTTTCAAGCTTTCAGACCAGGTGTATTTTCCGGTCTTGTAGAAGTTGTGAGCCTTTTTCATTATGTCTGATAAATCGTACTTCATATTTGCTTTCTTTATTTATTTTCTTATCTTTGTATTTACTTTAAAAAATAACGTTGTTGATTAACAACAGTGCAAAGATACTATAATATTTTATAGTATCAATGGTACTGGTATAATATTTTATAGTAATTAATATGTTATAAAACATATTTTATATAAAACTCTGATTAATATATTGTTATGGTTGAGTTTAGGACAGCATCGAAGGGGGAAAAGGAGCATCCTAAGGTAATAATGCCGGAGGAAAAGGATAAAATAGTGCATGAACTTCTTAATAAAGAAGGAAATGGTTTTTATTTTGAATATAAAAATGTCCCAGACCTTAATATCAGTATGGTGCAATTTGAAAAAGTGATGATTGAACTTGAAGATATGGGGATGCTTAAAATTGAAGGTTATAAGAATGGCGGTAAAATATATCTTAATTCAAAATTGGATACATTCTACCGCTATGGGGGATTTAAGATGCAAGACCAAATGCTCTCAAATGATTTGGAAAGACTAAAACTTGAACTTGAATCTCTTAAAAAAACGGTGGAGCCACCCGTTTCGGAGAAAGTAAAAACCATCACTGAAATTGCGGCATCTATTACATCTGCATTGGCTTTTGCTTTCGGGAGGGTACAGCCCTAAATGTTTTTCAAGAAACGTAATAGGTGATTCTTTTTCACTGTCGCTGCTAATTTCATGCAGTGAATGAAATATTACTTCACCGTCTTCGGCGTTTGTAACGGTTCTCTCTACATTAAGGCTGTTTTTTCCCTCAACGTATCTACGGGAAATTGTAATTGTGTAATTAGGTTCATTTTTCATAATTCGTTCTTTGAAATGTTGTACAATCGGTTATTATTCAAATTCAATGTATAATATCTACTCATTGTCTTGATATTTTATATATTAAATTATCACGCACGTATGTGTTTATATACGCTGTACAATCCCATTCTCTCTGTAAATAATATATGTTCCCAAAATAGAAATATCATAAATAAGCAGCGTTAATGGGATTATCAAACGGATTCTCATAAACAGGATGCTTGGACACTTTGAGATTTGATGATTCTACACGCTTCTTGTGATTATAAATAACGTGCTTATATTTCTCGGTAGTCCCTCTGTCGCATATAGAGTAAGAACAAGGAATGACAATCCATCCGCTTCCGTCTTTGGGGTTATAGATAAAATGTTTCCTTCCCGTTCTTTTGCGCCACTCTTCAACGGTGTTGGCATTCACGGTATGGATAACCATTTCCCCGTGCGCCCTTGTCTTGGAGATTACTCCGTTTCGGAACATTTCATTCATCAGTCTGTGTGCGGTACTTTTGCTTGAACCGGATATATTTCCAAGTTTGCGCAAAGTCAAATCCTTGGTAAGGGCACAACGTTTTTGTTTCGGTTTCCCGTTACTCTGCGGAAAGTTGTCTCTATCAATAGAATTGACTGCACAAAGAAGCATAATACAGTTCAGCTCATGCACAAGCATGCGAATTGAATATTCCTTCTTATTCAGTTTATAGCAATAATCAGAGGTGTAAATAAAAGGCGTACGCCCTATTGACCTTTTGATTTCCTTGCTTTTAAAAGTGTTTGCAAGAAAGCTGCCTCCTTTTACGGAAAACAGAAAACTGTCGTTTAACGCTCCGTTAATAAGGCGTTTGGCTTTATCGTGAGAAACATGAAACAGTTTCATCACTTTATAAGGGGTTACATCGGTAAGTACAGAATTTGAATACAGACACTTGATGCCAATAGCAAAGGCAAGCAATTCTTTTTCAGCCTTGCTTGCCTTGTATCTTTTGATTATATCTATTGGTATATTAAGTATGTCCATTGACCGATTGTATTTTATATAAAGAATGAATCCCGTAATAGGTAGCAGCTATCACAGGATTCATCTCATATAATTAGCCCGGAAAGGGGTAAGTATAAACAATGTCAATCGAACAACTGCTACTTGTTACGTGTGCAAAGATACTATAATATTTTATAGTACAAACTGTTTTTTGAATATAAATGATTTAAAATATTATACTATGACTACAAGTGAACGATTTTTAGAGGTTATGGAAGGTCTAAAGATTGGACCATACGTGCTTGAAAAAGATTGTGGCGTGAAAAATGCACAAGCTAAAATATCCCATTACAAAAAAGGGGTTACTAAGGCTATATCTGGTGATATAATAGTTCAGCTTTGCGAAGCCTACCCCCAAGTCAACGCCAACTACATCCTCACCGGCAAAGGTCCAATGTTCCTTGACAATGAAACTTCACATTCGTCTTTGTCTGAAAAAGATGTAGAAGATTTGCCATCTCCGGAAACTGCTGAATACTGGAAGCGAATGTATGAAACGACAGTAGTCATGTATGAAGCGCAATTTGAGGATTTGCAAAGGCGATTTAACGCTCTAAACAAATCTGTGGAAGAAATACAAGACCTATTCAGTGTGAGAAGAAAGGCTGTTTAATATATATGTTTACAAACATATTTTGAAATAAAACCTTTTCAATATAAAATTTGTTGATATTTTATTTCGACAAGACACAATTTATTAATTTGAAATATAATGAATGAAAATGTAAATCTAATGATGAAGCACATGCTCCGTCTTGCAGAAGCGTATGAAAAATTACTTAAAGAAGTTGTACAACTGAGACAAGAAGTCGCAATACTGAAAGGCGGAAAGGTAAAGGAAAAGAAAATTTATAATATGAAGATTTTAGGCAGTCAGGTTGGCGGAAGTTGATACAAAAAGCGGAAATGTGCTTCATCATTTGGTTTATGTAAAATAGAATAAACAAATAGTTTATTTACCCCGCCAGCCGTATTACTGGCGGGGTATCATAACGTAAACGTTGTTATTTATAATCAGTCTAAATTACAAATAAATCCGTCTCATGTTTTGGTTACATCCTTATTTATGTCTTATTTTGTAGCGAAATATTGTATTATGAAGTATAATACCAAAGCTATAATGTAACTGTAATGTTGTCAACAATGCTCATGGCGTTGTTAATGGTGTTGTGCTTAAAACATGTCGTTCGTTCCTATATAAATGTAATAAAAACGTATTATGGCATACAAGGCATCAGATATAGCAAAGGTTCTTATAAAGAAAGCAGAACAAGTTAGTTGCGGAGAAGAGTTTATGACAAACATGAAGCTCCAAAAGATGTTGTACTATCAGCAAGGTTTTCATTTAGCCTATTTTGGGACTCCATTGTTTGATGAAGAAATCGAAGCATGGATGTACGGTCCAGTAGTACCTTCTGTATATGATGAATATAAGAGTAACGGTAAAAATGGCATTCATTTAGATTCTGAATTTGAATTTGAATTTGAAAACAAAAAAGAAGAAGCGTTATTCAATGAAGTATTTAAGGTGTATGGAGTATATTCTGCACTTGGGCTTATGAATATGACCCATAACGAACATCCGTGGAAAAGCACTAAAACCGGAGAAGGGAATGTGATAACAAAGGTTAAGATTAAGACATTCTTTAAAACCAGGTTGAAGAAATGAGAAGAAAGGGCAAAAACAATAAAAAAGAAAACGATGATGGGCTTTCTTTTATACAGAGTATTATAAACTCCAATAAGATTAGCGTAGGGGAAATAAGTGATTTATCTGAAATAAACCATCCCTTGTTCTCTTTTAAATACCTATCGGATGAGTCTATAAAAGACTGTAAAGACCATTCGTTCCTTCTTAGCTTTATATTAAGACTTCAAAAATTGTGTGAGCTTGGATGGGATGGAATACGGTTGTCACATAGACATTCATATGGCATGGAGCCTATTCCGTACAATGACATTAAGCCGAAAGATAAATTGCCTTCTTTTGTAACAAGGGAAGTCGACCTTCATGCGTTTCGTGCTTCAGGGGATAATAGGTCTTTCGTTGGACTTCAAAGAGGTAAGCTTTTCTATATATTTTTCATAGAGACTAAATTCGGTGATATATATAACCATGGAAGAAAATAAGAAAATGAAAGCTTTTGCAAAGCATCGGCGTTGTATGAAGTCCAAAGGTGACAGATTGGGATGGATGTTGAGAAGTGAAGTTAAGTATCTTTCATTGCGCGAAATTGCTGAATACGGAAAAATTGTTGATGATTCGTGTTGTTTCATTTCAGCCACCCTCAGGATGATTATGTAAATTATACTCAAGAATTAGAATCTTGATAAGTTGAAGTATTTTTGAATAAGGGCTGAATACAAGTCTTATTATGTAAATTGTATGCAAATGAATTTTATACACAAGGCAAGTGTTTGATGCATAATATTATATGTGCAACAAAAAAGAGCTTCCCAAGCTGAGGGTCACGAGTTCGAGCCTCGCTTGCCGCTCTCTTGAAAATCAGATAGTTATCGCAAGGTTTCTATCTGGTTTTTGTTTTTAGGCAATGGCAGTTGAACTCCCAGTTGACCCTATGAGCTCAACTAAAATCTTATGAATGCAACGATTAATGTAGTATGCCATAAGTGGAAAACCTTAGTAAATGGTGAATACCCATCTGTATGAGTGTTGCAATTTTAATGGTATGCTACAAATCAAAGACATTATCTGTCCCAATAAAGAGTATATTCAGAAAATCTTCTTGATAAGCAAACAGAGTTACAGCAACGAATCATTTGCTGTTTTTTTTAAATGTTACAGCTAAATCATTGTGATTTAAAAGGGAATAATTACCTTTGTATTATGGATGGTAAAGTAACTTATTGGATTGAAATGTCAGATTATGACTTGGAAACAGCAGATGCGATGTTGCTTACAGGCCGTTATCTCTATGTGGGCTTCATGTGCCACCAAACGATAGAAAAAATACTCAAGGCATATTGGGCTAATCGTTTGGTGGAAGTACCTTTAAAGATACATTCGCTATCCAGATTAGCAGAGAGAACAGAATTAGATAAAGGACTATCAGAAGAACAGTTGGATTTCATTGATACACTTGAGCCACTTAATATTGAAGCCCGTTATCCCTCTTATAAAGAGAGATTGATGAAAAGTCTGACAAAGGAATATTGTATAGGACTTTTAAGCCAAACTAAAGAATTACAGTCATGGATAAAGAACAAGCTATAGTCCTCGCCAAGCGATATAAAGAAATGGTAGCAGAAAGATTACCATTAAAGGCTCTCTATCTCTATGGCTCGTATAGCAAGGGGAATTACAGAGAGGATAGCGATATAGACATTGCAGTAGTAGTAGAGCATTTGGATGATAACTATTTTGAAGATACCCCTCTATTATGGAAACTTAGACGTAAGATAAGTAACCTTATAGAACCCGTCTTGCTTATAGAGGATATGAGTAATCCTCTTTACTGCGACATCGCAAGAACGGGCATTCTTATCTAAAAAAATGATACAGAATAAGAAAAGCTGTATTTGAAGTTGGTTATTTTTAATTCTTGGCATCATCCTAAAGTTAAATCACAGAAAGAGGATATGTCTAAACTAAAAGCTTGCCATTTGTTTCTTTTTAGGCACGGGATTACACAGAAAACATAGATTTTCTTTGTTCTTTTTCCGTGAAATCCGTGTAATTCCGTGCCTAAAAGAAATCATCAAATGTATTTTTTGACACCCTCACAAGTTCGAATCTCGCTTACCGTTCATACAGAAATCAGATAGGCATCACAAGATTTCTATCTGATTTTTGTTTTATAGGAATATGTCAAGCCACCCCTTCACCTTTCACAACTCCCTGCTCATGCAGTATAGCGGGTGAACCCCTGTTTTCGTAAACGACTGATTATGATAACTCGCAATAGGAAAAAAAGTTCTCATTTATAAAGTATGCAAAAAATAGTGTTTACACAATAAACACTTTTCGCACAGAAATTTGTACTTTTGCACTTCGTTTAATGAACCTGAATAGAAAACTTTAAAAACGAAATAGAATGGCAGTAGAATTGAAAGACCTTACCAAACGTAGCGAGAATTATTCTCAGTGGTACAACGAGTTGGTGGTGAAGGCCGATTTGGCAGAGCAGTCGGCAGTGCGCGGATGTATGGTAATCAAGCCTTACGGATACGCAATCTGGGAGAAGATGCAGCGTCAGTTGGACGATATGTTCAAGGAAACAGGACACGTAAACGCTTATTTCCCCTTACTTATTCCGAAATCATTCCTCAGTCGTGAAGCAGAACATGTGGAAGGCTTTGCCAAAGAGTGTGCCGTAGTGACGCACTATCGTTTGAAGAACGACCCAAATGGCGGCGGCGTAGTGGTAGACCCCGCTGCAAAGCTGGAAGAGGAACTTATCATTCGCCCTACTTCGGAAACTATCATTTGGAATACCTATAAGAACTGGATTAACTCTTACCGCGACCTGCCTATCCTGTGCAACCAATGGGCAAACGTATTCCGTTGGGAAATGCGTACTCGTCTGTTCCTGCGTACTGCAGAGTTCTTGTGGCAGGAAGGCCACACGGCTCACGCCACTCGCGAAGAAGCCGAAGAGGAGGCAGTGCGTATGCTGAACGTGTACAGCGAATTTGCCGAGAAATACATGGCAGTGCCCGTTGTCAAAGGTGTGAAGTCGGCTAACGAACGCTTCGCCGGCGCTCTCAACACCTATACCATTGAAGCGATGATGCAGGATGGCAAAGCTTTGCAGAGTGGTACTTCACACTTCTTGGGACAGAACTTCGCCAAAGCTTTCGACGTGCAGTTCGTAAACAAGGAAAACAAACTGGAATACGTATGGGCCACTTCTTGGGGAGTATCTACCCGCTTGATGGGTGCGCTTATTATGACACATTCCGATGACAACGGTCTGGTGCTTCCGCCGCACTTGGCTCCGATACAGGTGGTTATCGTACCTATCTACAAGAATGCCGAAATGCTTGCCAAGATTGACGAGAAGGTGGCAGGCATCGTAACCAAACTGAAAGCGATGGGCATCTCCGTAAAGTACGACAATGCCGACAACAAACGTCCGGGCTTCAAGTTTGCCGATTACGAGGTGAAAGGTGTACCTGTCCGTCTGGTTATGGGTGGCCGCGACTTGGAGAACAATACAATGGAAGTGATGCGCCGCGATACGCTGGAGAAAGAAACCCGCTCTTGCGACGGTATCGAGGAATACGTAAAAGACCTGCTTGAGGAAATCCAGGCGAATATTTATAAGAAAGCATTGGATTATCGCAACAGCCGTATCACTACGGTGGACAGCTATGACGAGTTCAAGGAAAAAATTGAAGAAGGCGGCTTTATTTTGGCTCATTGGGACGGAACGACCGAAACCGAGGAGAAGATTAAGGAAGAGACCAAAGCCACTATCCGCTGTATTCCGTTTGATTCTTTCGTACCGGGTGACAAGGAGCCGGGCAAATGTATGGTTACGGGCAAGCCGTCTGCCTGCCGCGTGATATTTGCACGTTCTTATTAATAAGGATATTTTTCACTTTGCTGGATGAAGCTTTTTTCATAGTAACCTGTGACGAAGTTTCTTTCCTTTTCAGGAGTATTCGGCAGATGTTCTAAAAAATAAGATGGCATATGAAATGATTATAATCAGTCATTTTCATATGCCATTTTTCTTTGTGGAAAATATTTTATGTTATACGCTAATTCTTATTAGTCTTTTTGAAAAACCTTCTTAATGATTGTGTAGTTACCTAAGTTTGACTACTTTTGCTCTCCTATAAATGGAGGCGGCTATGAAAGACACATTAATTATTGAGCATTTACGTAGGGGGGATGAAGAAGCATTTAAGTACATTTATGAACGTCATTATGTTCTGCTTTGCCGCTTTGCCAATCAGATATTGAATGATGCAGCTCTTTCGGAAGAGGTGGTGGACGATGCTATATTTTATTTATGGGAGCATCGTCGGGAGATAGAAATCACGTATTCTGTCCGTGCTTATCTGATGCGCGCTGTACGTAATCGTTGTCTGAATGAATTGCAATCCTTGCGTCATCGTGAGGAACTGCACTTCTCATCTTTTATGTTACCGGAAAATATGGATTTTCTTGATTCTGTTTTTGTGGAAGAGAATCAGCCCTTGGGTGTATTGCTCGAACGGGAGTTGGAAGATGAGCTGACCCGCAGCATAGAAGAATTGCCTGTGGAATGTCGTACCGTATTTAAGAAAAGTCGTTTTGAACAAAAAAAGTACGAAGAGATTGCTTTAGAGTTGGGAATCTCCATCAATACGGTTAAGTATCATATAAAGAATGCTTTATCTCTTCTTCAAAAGCGTTTGGACAGCTATTTGCATTTATTGATTATTTATATTTTTATGGATATTTGAAAAAATATAATTTTTCGACTACCCTCATTCTTGATTTTTTTGTCTTATATATAAAGCAACGGAATTATGCAACTGGAAGAACATACTGATATAGATTTATTGATAACTCGATATCTTTCGGGAAAAATGGATAAAGAATCTTTTGCCGAACTGAAACGTTGGAGTTTGGAGTCTGAGTCTAATCGGAAATATGTACGGAATAAGTTAGAGGTTTGGTTTTCTTCAGGAGTTGCTGATACTGCTGTGCAGTTTGATAAAGACAAGGCATTTTCTTTATTCAAGCAACGTATTGTCGGGGCTGAGGAGAAACAAAAACGGATGTTCCGCTTCTCATGGAAGACATTTATGCGGGTGGCGGCAGTTGTGCTGATTCTTATGATTCCATTTGCCGCATATTGGCAGGGAAAGCAGGCTGTAAAACAAAGCTTTGCAGATATGGTTGTAGAGGCGCCTATGGGAGCGCATACAAAACTCTATTTACCGGATGGGACATTGGTATGGCTGAACGCAGGATCGAAAATTATATATTCGCAAGGCTTTGGAGTAGACGACCGTCGGTTGTGCTTGGAAGGAGAAGGCTATTTTGAGGTGATGAAGAACGAAGAAGTACCTTTTGAGATAGACACGAAAGAGTTGGATTTGAGAGTATTGGGCACAAAGTTCAATTTCAGGAACTATCCAGATGATGAAGAGGTGACGGTAAATCTGATGGAAGGAAAAGTTGCTTTGAGAAACGGTATCAGGGAAATGCCTGAACTTTATCTGACTCCGGACGAGAAAATGGTTCTTAATAAGGCAACCGGACAAATGGTAAAAAGCAGTACGAAAGCTGCCAAAGCCAATGTCTGGATTAACGACGAACTTTTCTTTGATGAAGAGCTGCTGGAAGATATAGCCAAGAAGCTGATGCGTAGCTATAATGTAAAGGTGGAAGTTGCCGATTCTTTACGTAACAAGCGTTTTTATGGAAGCTTCGGTATTTCGGGCAATACGATTGATAAGATTCTGGATGTGATGGCTTCGACCCAGCAAATGAATTATAAATACGAAAACGGTGTATATATACTATATTAATGTTGAACTTAAAAAATAAAACATGAGAAACAGGAGTTGTATGAAATTTACTTTTTCCGGCTGACGTTGGCATTTTGCTTCCCGGACAATAGTCTGGAAGTCAGCTTTACTTGGTAATTTATTACCAAACCTTATTTCTATTCATTAATTAAAAAATTCAAAAAGTTTATGGGAAACTTCAGTAAGGCTATTTTAATAGCCTCAGTAGCTCTTTGTCTTCACCTTCCTGCTTTTTCGCAGAATATATCATTGAAAATAAGTGATATAACAGTGAAAGATGCAATTGAACAATTGAAAGAAAAAACCGGTTATGCGTTTGTGTTTTCATCTGCGGATGTAGATACGAATAAGCGTGTCTCAATTATGGCCAATGAAGAGGATATAAATAATGTTATAAAACAAATTCTACATGGGCAGAATGATTTGAACTATGAAATTAAGGGTAAGAAGATTATCATCAAAAAAACACAACCGGTTGATTTGATACAAAAAATTAAAGTTACGGGTAAAGTTGTGGATGCTAATGGGGAACCTATTATTGGAGCAACAATTAAAGAACAAGGGACTTCAAATGGTGCTATTTCTGATATTGATGGTAATTTCTCTTTTGAAACAGCTGACAATGCAAATTTGGAAGTGTCTTATATAGGTTACCAAAATCGGAAATTTAAAGTACAAAAAGGTAAGGTTTTGGCTATAACTTTGCAAGAAGATACAGAAATGTTAGACGAAGTAGTTGTTGTTGGATATGGGACAGTAAAAAAAGCCAATGTTGTAGGGTCCATTGCAAAGATCAATTCGGATGTGATACAAGATCGTCCGGTAGGCAGAGCTGAACAGGCTTTACAAGGGCAAATGGCTGGTGTATCTGTTAGAAGTACTTCAGGTGCTCCGGGAAGTGATATTACTATAAATGTACGTGGAGCTGCATCTATAAATGGAGAGAGTACTCCCTTATATGTTGTTGATGGAGTACCTATTGATAATTTATCCGGTATAAATCCTAATGATATTGAGTCTATTGACGTGTTGAAAGATGCTGCTTCTGCTGCAATTTATGGTTCGCGTGGTTCTAATGGTGTTGTGCTAGTTACTACAAAGAAAGGAAAGACAGGTGCTCCTGTGATAACTCTGAATGCTTATACGGCTATTTCTACATTAGAAAAAAAAGTTGATGTGATGGATTCCAATGAGTGGATTGCTTTTAATAAAAAATGGTATGATTATCAGTGGATGAAAGCTTCCGGTATGCCGGCATCTACTAGTCAGGCTGATAGAATTGCTTATGCGGAAACAAAATTAGGAAAGAAACTCGCAACGCGTGATGCATTGAAAGAAAATGGTGTACGGAATACTTATGGTATCTATGACCCTTGGTGGGGTAGTTCAGAGATAGAAGCTATCGATTGGCAGGATGAACTGTTCCGTACGGCTCCGGCATATGATATTCAGTTAGCAGCTTCTGGGGCTACGGAGAAAATTAATTATTCGTTGTCTGGTGGTATTTACAAACAGGATGGTATTGTGTACGGTTCTTCTTACAATCGCTATAATCTTCGTGCTAATGTCGAAGCCCAAATGACAGATCGTATTAGGGTTGGTTTGATGGTAGCTCCTTCGTATGGAGTACAAAAGGGAGCCAAAGTGGATGGAAAAGAAAATGCAGTTTCAAAGACACTTGGATTACCGGGGTGGGTACTTGCCGGAACAGGTCGCGATGCAGGAGCTGATCCATATAAGTTTTATGATGGTTGGGGACCGGGGCCTAATGTAATCAGTCCTTATATTCAAGCTACTGCTCCTGAGAGAAAGAAGGCTGATATAAGAATCAACACTGCTTTGAATACAACAGTTGATATTATTGATGGATTAAAAGTTCAGGGTATGGTTGCATGGAATTATAGAAATAGAAACGAAAGAACATATACTCCGACTTGGTCTAATGCAAAGTGGAATACTGCGAAGCATCCCGGTGAACTATCCAGCTCCAGCTATTCTACCAATATTTCGAATTCTTTATTGATACAAGGTTTGCTGACTTATAATAAAACTTGGGGAATTCATAGTCTTGATGCTATGTTGGGAGCTTCTTATGAATCAAATAATGCTAATACATCTTTACAGAGTGTTTCAGATTTCCCGGATGATAAAAGTTGGGTCTTTGATAAAAACAAAGGAAGTACAGTCAAAAACAATGAAATTGATTATACGGAAAATGCACTTCTTTCATACTTTGGTCGTGTACAGTATGCTTTGATGGATCGATATTTGTTTTCTGCTTCTTTAAGAAGAGATGGCTCTTCTAAATTTGGCTCTGAAAACAGATGGGGGTGGTTTCCTTCAGTTTCAGCAGCTTGGAAATTAAACGAAGAGCCTTTTATGAAAGATATTGATTGGCTTGGTTCTGCCAAATTACGTTTAAGTTGGGGACAAGCAGGTAATGACCGTATTGGTGAGGCTCAATTCTTATCAAATATGGTTGCTCTGAATTATGCGATTGGAAATTCTCAGAATATGGTTAGCGGTTATGTACCTGGCAATTTGGCAAATCCTTTATTGGGGTGGGAAACAACCACTTCTTATAATGTAGGCATTGACTTCGGAGTCTTGAATAACCGGATTTATTTTTCGGCAGATTATTATAAAAAAGTAACAAAAGATTTATTACTGAAATCTCCAGTATCTTTAATTACTGGTTTTAGTACAATGATGGCTAATGTTGGAAATGTAGATAACTGGGGATTGGAATTTGAGTTGAATACAGCTAATATAAGCACCTCATCTTTCAAATGGAACTCTTCATTGAATATTTCACTAAACCGGAACAAAATTACGAGTTTAGGAGATGATGACTCTGATATTCGTTCGGGACAAGGAAGTACAATTATTCAACGGGTTGGGCATCCGGTAAATTCTTATATGTTATTAGAAGTGGAACGGACATTGACTGCTGATGATTTTGAAGCTGATGGTGTTACTCCTAAGAAGGGTATCGCTATATATACAGGGCAGAAGCCGGGAGATTCAAAATGGAAAGATAATAGTAAGGATGGTAAAATAACATCTGATGATTATGTAGTGGCAGGTAGCTATCAACCTAAATTTGAATGGGGATTTACGAATACATTTAAATATAAGAATTTTGATGCCTCAATTTTGTTGCAAGGTCGTGTAGGAGGTGAACTTTTGTCTATCGGTTCGAGAAGTTACAATCGTGCTACAAATGATCCGAAATATAATTATTTAAGTAGGTGGTTATATAATTCATATTGGTCGGAAGATGAACCTGGCGATGGAAAAACACCGGCATTTTATGCTACTGTAACAGGAGGACAATATGATACAAATTGGTTGTATGATGCAAGTTATATTCGTATTAAGAATATTACGTTTGGTTATAATATACCATTTAAACCCAATTCAATTTTAAATAAGGCCCGAATATATGTATCTTGTGATAATGTCTATATGTGGGATCATTATGATGCGGGCTTTTCTCCTGAAGCAGCTACGCAAGATAATGCATCTTCTGATTGGGCAGCTTATCCATTATCAAGGACTTTTTCATTGGGTGTTAACATTACTTTCTAAATTAAAAGCTTATGAAAACAAAAGAATATATAGTAACATTAATAGCAGCATGCAGTTTATCTTCTTGTAATGATCTTATAGACATTTATCCGGTTGAGAATAATTTTGCTGATACATTTTATACTTCGGAATTTGAGATTAATCAGGCTGCCATGGGAATTTATGCTCGTTTAGGGCGTAATGGAGGAAGTCTGGATTTTCCAACAATTTATTATTTCATGGCTTCTGAGGGACGTTCCGATAACTTATATTATGCGGCTTTAGCTAATGCTCAGAGAGACCAGGTTGACTTTAGAAATTATGCTGTTACCGATGTCACAGGGACTAATGAAGATATATATGCACGTTTATATCAGATAATTGGAGATGCCAATATGTTGTTACAGAAGGTTCCTGATGAATATACCCGTTATCGTGCTGAGGCTTCTTTTCTTAGAGCATTGGCGTATTTTGAACTTGTTAGAGCATATGGCCCTCAGCCTGTGGTGGATTATCCCATTTTGAATGAGGAGGCTCGTGGAATGTTGCGACAACCTATAGAAGAAGTATATAAGTTGATTATTTCAGATTTGGAGTATGCGGGAAATAATTTAGAAGCATTTTACACAGGAGAAGAAGCAGGAAGAGTGGGCTCTGTTGCTGCAAAATGTTTATTGGCAGAAGTCTATGTGACAATGGCTGGGTATCCGATGAATGACCCAAGTGCTTATCAGAAAGCGGAAATAACTTTAGAGCCTATTATGGATGAGGTAAAAAAGAGATTTGCTCCTGATTATTCTTATATTTTTGATGTAAATAAAGAAAATCAGTATGATTTATTTTCTGTACAATTCGCATCCGGTAATCAGGGGCTCGGTTCTTCTTTAGCCGGATATACAACAGAAGGTTCTGGTGGTGTGATGATACCGGAATGGTTTTACAGCGGTTATCACTTGCAGGGACAGGATTTTCGGGTTGATACGTTGTTAGTGAAAGATATGAAAACGAAAAATGATAAACGTTTGGAAACGTCTGTAGCTGAAGGATATTGGGATACGACGGAGCATGGATTTACTCCTGAAGACTATGCTGCTCATTATAAAAAACGTTGTATGATGATTAAATTCTTGGTAAAGGATAATACCAATAAAACAATTAAGGCATGGAACGATTATCCGTTGAATTTCCCGATATTGAGACCTGCTGATGCCTATTTGCTTTATGCCGAGGCTTTGATTAATAATGGTAAGGCAGAATTAGCTACGAAGTGGATTGACGCTATTCGTGCAAGGGCAGGTTTAGCTTCTTTGGGGCATACTCCGACAATGGATGACATTATGTATGAAAGAAGATGTGAGTTCATTGGTGAGGGTAAACGATATTTTGATTTGGTAAGGATGGGGAAAGGAACTTTTATTTCGACCATGAAAAAGTTTTCAGATCATTATGAGCACGTGTCCAAAATGGGAGCGAATAATCCGTCCGAAAAAGATTTATTATTACCGATACCATTAACGGTAATGAATATTCATGCTTCATGGACTAATAATCCTGGGTATTAAACTGCATACTTGAAGCAAGTTGTCTCAATCTGATTTTTTTATTGAGTATAAATAATGTTTTTGAGGCAACTTGTTTCTTTTTATTGTTGAAACTTTATATGAGTAGCTTTCATGAGGATAATAAGATTGTTTTTTATTTTTCTATTGATAGGTCCAATGAGTTATGCCGGTTCCTGTTTATTACCTGGAGGGTCACTGCGTAATACATTGTATGGTTTTTTGAATCCGCAGGATTCCACACGAACTAAGATGTGGTGGTTTCATGGAAAATTTCCTTCTACCAGAGAAGGAATGACTAAAGATTTGGAATCATTCAAACGTGTAGGAATCGGAGGTATTGTTTATTATGATCAGGTGCATGGTGACCAATTGCCGAATACGGAGTTTTCAATGAGTAAAGAGTGGTGGGATAATATTTATTATATAGCTAAAGAAACGAAACGCTTGGGACTTGATTTTGAATTTCATGTATCGAATGGGTTTGTGGCGGGTGGTCCGTGGGTTAAACCATGTGATGCTATGAAACGTCTGGAAAGTGTTGAAACGGTTGTAACAGGTGGAATGCCATTGACACTAAAATTGCAAACTCCCAATAATAAATATAATTTTTATCGGGACATAAGAGTTATAGCCATTCCGACAAAAGATGTTCCTAAGATTTGCATGAAACTTTCTGCCAATACATCTCAATTTGCACCGGAACTTCTTTTTGGTGGACAGGAGCTTTATAGTATTCCTGCTATGAAAGATGCTCCTATATACATTAATATAGATTATACAGAGGTTACATCTTTGAGGAGTATATCCTATATAATAGGCCCGTCGGGTAAAGCAACAACTAGTGCAACAAATGTTCCGGGAGAACCTCAAGCAACATTTGTAGGGACCGGATATAAGATATTACCGCCAGTGGGAGAATTACAATATAGTGAAGATGGAGAGGTGTATCATAAAGTTTGTGATTTGAAACCTTTATATCGTGCTCACGAGAGTTACAAAAAGAAAACCATATCATTTTTGCCGGTAAAGGCGAGGTTTTATAGAATTAAGCTGCAAGGATGGAATGGTTCGGTTGAGGGTAAACCTTTACGTCTGGGAGGAATTACATTAAGTTCGGACCCTATGATTAATGAATATGAATATAAGGCTGGTTATATATCAGAATACATTGAAAAAACAATGACAACACCGGCTTATTCTAGAGGGGAAGTCGTGCCGTCTGATAAAGTATTGGATATAAGCCGGTATGTAGGAACAGATGGCGTTTTGAGATGGAATGCTCCAAAAGGTAATTGGCGGATATTGAGACTATGTATGGTACCGACAGGCGGAAGAGTAAAGCATGGGCGTCCGGATATGATGGGGCTGGAATGTGATAAGATGTCATTCCGAGCTTCGACTTTGCAATTTAATGCCTACTTTAAGCAGGTGTTAGACTCTTTGGATTATCATGGTATTAATAATTTGAAGGGCATGGCAATGGATAGCCACGAAGCGGGTGCACAAAATTGGACTGATGATTTTTTGACGGAGTTCAAACGGCTTAGAGGATATGACTTGTCTTCTTATTTACCGGTAATGGCTGGATATGTAATTGATGATGTCAGAACCTCAGAGAGTGTGTTGTATGATGTACGTCTTACAATTGCTGATTTGATTTCGGAACGCTATTATGGCACATTTGATAGGCTATGTCGTAATCGTAATATTGTTTTTACAGCACAGGCCACAGGGAATGCTCAATGTATAGTTGCGATACCGATTGTCGCTAAAAGTAAGGTACAGAAGCCTCAGGGAGAATTCTGGCTTATGCAACCGGATGGTAATTATGATATAAAAGAATCATCTTCATCTGCTCATTTATATGGTAAACAAATAGCTTCGGCCGAAGCTTTTACAGATGGAGATTTGACTACAATGCCGGATGATTTGAAAAATATTGCGGATGGTGCGTATTCACTTGGTATTAATGAGTTTGTCGTATGTGCTTCTGTACACCAGCCATATACAAAATATGCCGGATATCCGGGAGGGAGATTTTATGCAACCTATTCGCGTAATAACAGTTGGTGGGAGAAAAGCCGTGATTTTGGAGATTATCAATCACGCGTCAGTTATGTTATGAGGCAAGGGCGGCCAGTTGTTGATTTATGCGTTTATTTAGGCAATAACGCTCCTGTAAGAATCTTGACTCATCGGTTGCCAAAGATACCTGCTGGATATGATTTTGATGCGTTTTCAGAAGATGCGTTATTATCCCGAATGGAATCGAGTGAAGGAAAAATTGTTTTACCCACAGGACAAAGTTATTCTATGATGGTACTTCCACGTTCGGGTGAAATCTCATTAGGTGCTTTGCGTAAGATAGCTTCATTAGTAAAACAAGGTATTTATGTATATGGTAACAGACCGACAGGATCACCATGTAAAGGAGATATAGGTAAGGATAAAGAGTATGAAGATTTAGTAAGTGCTTTATGGGATTCGGAGAGTTATGGTAAGGGGAAAGTTTTTTCTGGAATGACTTTAGATGAAGCTTTACAGAAGGCTCGTGTATTACCGGATGTACATGGGAAAAAACTCTATTTTGCACATAGAGAGACAAACGATTGCGATATCTATTTTTTGAATAATCACACTGACAGTATAGTTTCAGGATTATATACATTTAAAACAAAATATCAATATGCACAATTATGGGATGCGGTTTCGGGAAAACGCTATCGTTTATCGGCAAATCAAGGATTGGTTACTTTACGTTTATCTCCTAGAGAATCTTGTTTTGTGGTATTTTCTAATAATGATGAACAACTGGACGATAAGCCTTTGTTAAGTAAACATCACGTTATTGATAGTAAATGGACAATTGATTTTAATTGTCGTTATCAAGGGGTAGGGCAGATGGAGTGTAAAGAGCTTAAATATTGGAATAAATCGGAAAATTCAAAGATTAGATATTATTCAGGAACGGCAGTTTATAAAACATCTTTTGAGTGGAAAGATGTTAAGTCGGCAGTTTTTCTTCTATTGCCCTCTAATAATTGTGTAACGGAAGTATATATAAATAAGAAAAAGGCAGGATTGATTTGGTGTTCTCCTTGGAACTTGGATATTTCGCCTTACTTGAAAGAAGGGAAGAATGAATTAAGTCTGGAAGTTACAAACTCATGGAATAATAGAGCTGTGGGAGACTTAAGGTTGAAAAATGATAAAACAATATGGAAACCGGAGTTGTTTGTATCAGAAAACTCTTTGTTACAAGATGCGGGTCTACAAGGTGATATAATGTTAGTTTTTTAATTCTCGTAGATTATATTTGGTTGAAACCTTAGAATTCAATAAGCAGGAAAAGCTCATCCTGTCTTTCTCTGATTATTGATTCTAAGGTTTTCTTTTGGTTGAGGCCAAATATCCTCTATGCTTTTCGTAAAACTGTATACAGAAACAGTTCCGAGCCTTTTTTAATATCTCTGCAAGGTTATTACAGCGATGCGCTATACTTTATCAGCGCATAGCCGCCTACTATCTGCATTGCCATTCCCGGCAGCCCGATACGGAAATCCTGTACAGCTTGGAAGAAGCTGCCCACCATAGCCCATTCGCCCAGAGTACCTGCTACCTGATAGAACAGTACAACGGCCAATAGGATAGGCAGAGAGATACGGTTGAAACGATGTGCTGCCCAGCCGGCTGCTGCTGCCAGTAATACGGACTTCAACAGAATGGCGGGAAGCACTGCCGGAAGAGGCATCCCGAACAGCAGTGAATTGATTACCGGAGAAAGGACCGCAGTCAGCAATCCTACCTTCCAGCCGAATTTGTATGCACCGATTAAGGTGAAGAAATAGATGGGCAACCATGTGATACCGCCTTGCGGTATAAGGTGGAAAAGCTGGGGCAGTGCCATATTGCCTGCAATGAACAATGCGGCCATTAAGTAAGTTCTTGCATTGCTGTAATCCAGCGAATAGAGTTTTACAGTTTTTGTTTCCATATTTTTATTGTTTATAAAATAATCTTATTCATTTATCGAGTAAATTGTATTGGTCCGTCGGATAATCTTTATCGGCTTATCAAACAATCTGTTTTATACTTACAAAGTTATAACTATTATTTCAAACCAATACGGTCTTGACAACAGTAATGCCTGATTTTGTCAGAAATTGATATTCACTCCGCCCATAACGGTTGCCTTAGGCATCGGAAAGCCGTCGTTTATTTCGTAGCGTTGCGCCAGCAGGTTTTCCCCTCGTACAAAGATATCAGCATAGCGGCATACACGATAATTGGCACGCAGGTTCCAGAGAACAAAACTTTCTTTCTTCTCCTTGCCTTTGCTTACGTTGGTATAGAGGTCTTTTATATATTGCACCCCGGTTGACACTCCCCAGCGGCCTCGCGTAAAGTCAACGCCTGCATAGAGTTTATGTCCGGGAGCGGCAATCACCGGATTCTCCATGTGCAGCCAACTGTAATTGGCATTTACATGCCAGTGCGGGGTAATGCGGTAACCGATATTGGCTTCAATGCCCCGGTTTTCAATTTTGCCGGTATTTACGTTCTTGGGCTTGCCGTCCGTAGGAACGGTCATAATCATATTGTCGCCGTCAATGTAGTAGAGGTTTATGCCGTAAGACAAAGCGCCGTCCAACACCCGTTGCGAGAAAGACAACTCGTAGCTCATCAGGCTTTCCGCCATTAAATCCGGGTTCTGTGGCGGAAACATGTACATCTCACGGATGGTGGGGTTGCGGAATCCCTTGCTCACCATTGCTTTCACTTCCGTCTGTCGGGGCAAGTGGAACGAAAGGCCGCCCTGCGGAATCCATTCCGTGCCTACATGCGAATGGTGGTCTACACGGATACCGGCATCCAGAGAGAGCCATTCGCCGAGGTCCTGACGGAAGTCTATATATCCGGCAAATTCATCTATTTGCTTGTCTACACCCGGAACACGTTCGCCGGTGGACACCATCCGGTTCCATGATTCGCCGCCGAAGTGCTGATAGTCAAAACCCACAGTCAGACGGTTACCGGTGAAAAGCGTTGCGCTCTGATACCACGACACGCCCAGCATGCGGTCTTTGGAGTTGAAGTGGGATTCCTGCGGCGTACCGCCGGGGTGATAGCCGTCATTGATTTTATGTCGTCCCCAGTTATAGAAGAAACTCAAGGCGCCGGAGCTCTTTTCATAATGGTTCTCGAGAGCGAGCGAAGTCATGCCGCGCGTGATGCGGGAGTCATTGTCTATGTACGGATTACCGGCTTCGCCCGGATTGGAGGCCTTGAACTGTGTGATGTTTACATCGCCCCACAGTTCCCAGGAATCGTTGAAGTCATATCCCAGCTTGGCATAGCCGCCGTATTGCTCAAACTCCATATTGTCGCGATGCCCGTCGGTACGGTTGTAAGAGCCGGTGACAACGCTGCTGAAACGCCCTTTCCTGATGCGGTTGGAAACTTCCGTCTGCAATGTGTTGTAGGAGCCGTAGCCGATTTGTGCATGGGTCTTAACCCCGTCTTCCTGCATCTTGCGGGTTACGATATTGATAACGCCTCCCATGGCGTTAGAGCCATACAGCACCGAGGCAGGACCGCGAAGCACTTCCACCCGGTCGGTCAGCATGGTCTGGTAGGCATCGGCAATGGGATGCCCCATTAATCCCATATATTGGGGATGGCCGTCAATCAGCACCAGCAAACCAGCCGTAGGGCTGCCGCCGATGCCGCGCAGGTTCATTCCGCCTGCCGCTCCCGTAGACACGCCGTATCCCATGATGCCGCGGCTTGTGGCAAACAGTCCGGGCACTTGCTCCGTCAGTGCGGGCAGTACGGATGGTTGGAAACGTTGCTCCAGCGCTTTGCGGTTCACTACGGAGATGGTCATCGGCAGATGCCGTATATCCGTTTCGTTTCTTGTTCCGGTTACTACCACTTCGTCTATAGTCAGGTTCCGGGCAATGCGTGCGCTGTCCTTTGCTGCCTGCGCAAATCCCGCCATTGTCCAAAGGCCGGCTATCGAAAGGAGTAATATGTTTTTTTTCTTCATTCGTATCGCTTTCCTCATTATTTGTTCCGCCAAAGATAGGGCGTATTTTCTTTTTCCGTTTGTATTATAATCTCTCTTGTTTGAGATTTTCTACAAACCGGTCTATTTCCTGTAACTTTTTGGGTATATCGATGCTTTGAGGACAGTGCGGGTTGCATTGGTCGCATCCTGTACAATGGCTTGCCTGGCGGAGCTTCGGTACGCTACGGTCATAACCGATGAGGAAGGCGCGGCGGGCTTCGCGATAGTTCTCATCCCGGCTGCTTTTGGGTATATTGCCCTCGTTGACGCAGCGGTTGTAATGCAGCAGAATGGCGGGAATGTCCAGTCCGTAGGGACAAGGCATGCAATACTTGCAGTCGTTGCACGGGATGATAGGATAGGTAAGCATTACCTGCGCCGTATCTTCCAGCAGAGCCAGTTCTTCTTCCGTGCAAGGGTCGAGGGGGGAATAGGTGCGGAGATTGTCCTGCAGATGTTCCATATACGTCATGCCGCTCAGTACCGTCAGTACCTTGGGGAAGCTCCCGGCAAAGCGGAATGCCCAGGAAGCCACACTCTCTTGCGGGCGATGTTGTTTCAGGCGTGCCACCAAGTGGTCGTTCAGTCTGGATAGCCGTCCTCCCAGCAGCGGTTCCATGATAATGGCGGGAATGTCGCGTTTAACGAGTTCGCCATACAGATATTCGGCATTGACATTATTGCCCGAAGCATGCCGCCAATCGGCATAGTTGAGCTGGATTTGCACGAAATCCCAGTGTATGCGGTCGTGCATGGCCAGTATTTCATCGAACACGTCCGTTGTTCCGTGAAACGAAAATCCCAGGTTCCGGATACGCCCGGCCTTGCGTTCTTCCATCAGAAAATCAATTATACCGTTGTCGATGTACCGTGCCCGGAATGTCTTGATGCCGCCATTGCCGACGGAGTGCAACAGATAATAATCGATGTAGTCCACTTGCAGGTCTTCGAACGATTTCCGATACATGGCGATTGAATTCTCGCGGGTGTAATTGGAAAAGTTGGACAGTTTGGTGGCTATCAGGAACTTTTCACGCGGATGGCGTTTCAGTGCTATTCCCGTTGACTTCTCCGACCAACCCTGCACATACACGGGCGATGTGTCGAAATAGTTCACGCCGTGGGCAATGGCATAATCAATCAGTTCGTTGACCGCTTCCTGGTCTACCTCATCTCCGTTTCCGTCAGCCCGCTTCCGGGTAGGCCAGCGCATGCAGCCGTAGCCCAATAAGGATACCCGGTCGCCCGTGGTGGGATTGGTACGGTACACCATCTTATCGGTAGGAATTTCACCCAAAGCGGCCGATTCGCTGTCCGAACGGTTGTTCTTGCCGGAGCAGCCATACAGTGCGGCTGCCGATGCAAGCGTTCCTGCGCCGGCAAGCTTGAAGAAGTCCCGGCGGTTTATCTTGCTGTTATTTTTATTAATCTTCTCTTCCATAGTTACTCGTATTTATTCTTCTCGGTACTGTCTGTTGTCCAAAGCGTATCGAAGATTTTCCTTTATCGTTTTGTCATCTGATTCTCACACCGTTCTGTGCATGATATGCCCTTCCACATAGATTGCGCTGAACGGGCGTGCCGGACACAGGTTCTCACATGCGCCGCAGCCGATGCAGCGTTCGGTATTGACAACGGGTATTTGGGGGGATTGCGGATTTCCGGAGTCCGAAGCCACCATTTGTATGGCGCCGGCCGGGCAGTGGCGGGCGCAGTTGCCGCACTCCACCTTATCGGTGATGCAGATGCAATTCTCCTTTATCCATACGGCATGACCTATCTGGATGGCCGATTTGTCGGCTTTCGTTATCGGCCGGATAGCACCTGCCGGACAAACTTCCGAACACTTGGTACATTCGGGACGGCAGTAGCCGCGCTCGTAGGACATTTCCGGCTGCATCAGCCGTGTCAGGTCGGAAGAGGGGCGCAGCACCTGGTTGGGACACACCGCAACGCATAGCTGGCAAGCCGTACAGTGTTGTGCAAAGTTGCGTGCGCTCAACGACCCCGGAGGAGTAATGGCGGCGGCACGTGCGGGTATCTTCTTGTCTTCGATGGCGGCCAGTCCGCCGTCTACTTTCTTCTCTTGCGCCTTTAGAGCGGCGGTAGTGGCCAATACTGCCGTTGCCGAGAGAAATGCGCGCCGGGTATCATCTGCCGGTCCGGTAGAAGTTGTTGTACATTGAGTCTGATTCCGGGCGGATATTTTCGCAGCATCCGCTTTATGACGGCGGCGGGTGTAGGTGATGGCTCCCTGTCTACATTTATCCAGGCAGTCCATGCATGCCACGCAACGGCTGTAATCAATTTCGTGGGTTTTGGAGTTGATGCACGATGCCTTGCAGTTGCGTGCGCAAAGTCCGCAGCCGTTGCACTTCTCGGTATCTATGACCGGTTTGAAAAGAGAATACCCGGACAGGAAACCGAGCACCGTACCTACCGGACAAATCGTGTTGCAGTACGTACGTCCGCCTCGCCATGCCAATATGATGAGCACGACAAAAGTAAGGGTCGCAATGATGAAGGTGGGCAGGCTTTTCATCCACACCTCCGTTTCATAAAAAGCGTAGCTGTCCGCCCGTTCCGCCAGATATGCCAGCAGGTTATTGCCCCACTGATAGACGGGAGCGAAGAGACTGGAAGCGATGCGTCCGTAAGAGCTGTACGGTTCGAGCAGTGAGGCGACTGCATGAAAGCGCACGCCCGCAACGAGGGCCACGGCAAACACTGCCAACATTCCGTAACGCAGCCATTTCCTGGCGGGAGAATAGCGGAAACGGTTTTTCTTCCGCTTGCCTGCAAACCGGGAAATGACATCCTGAAATACGCCGAGCGGGCAGATAACGGAGCAATAGACGCGTCCGAACAGCAGGGTCAATGCAATAAGCAGCAGTACCACGCCTGCATTCAGTGCGAGCAGTGCAGGGAGAAACTGTATTTTCGCCATCCAGCCCATCCAGCCGTGTAGCGTTCCGGTGAAATCGAGGAACAGGAGCGTGACGAGCGCAAAGAATACAATTGCAAGTGTCAGTCTGATAGTACGTAACATAGTCATAATAGTTTTATCATTGCAAAAATAAGGAGTTTATAATTAGTTTGTGTATATGGATTACGTTTGTTTTTACCGATTTTACAGAAAAAAGCTTATTTCTTGTTCAATTCCTGTTTCTTTCAGAAAATCCCGGTCGTGTGAGACTGCAAGTACGGTACCTTGATAGTTACGTATCGTAGCTGTGATGATTTCAATACTTTCGATATCCAGATTATTGGTGGGCTCGTCCAGAATAAACAAGTCGGGAGTGTTATCGGCAATCATCAGGCAGCAGAAGGCAAGACGCATTTTCTCACCGCCGCTTAATTTGCTGCAAGGCTTGTTCCAGACGTCCTGCGGGAAGAGATAGCGGTTTAAGACAGTCTTTATTTCATGCTCCGGCAGATGCCGCAGGTTGAAGGCTTCCGCTTGTTCCGAAACGGTATATTCATTTTGGATAAGGGAGTACTCCTGATCCAGATAGACATAGGTAAAGTCTGCACGTTCTATCGTCCCGCCGGTCGGTGTCAGTTCACCGGTAATCAGTCTCAGCAAGGTTGTTTTGCCGCTGCCGTTATCCCCTTTAATGCAGAACCGGTTGCCGCTGCGTAGCTGAAAACTGAGCGGAACCGTCCAAAGGTTTGTGTTGCTGTCCGGATAGTGAAAGTTGATATTCTGTGCCGTGACGAGTACTTTGCCTGTGTGCAATGCCGAAGCGTTGAAATCTGTTTTCAACTTATCCGTTTGTGATAAGGAGTTTCTGATGTCCATTACTTCCTGCCGTATCTTTTCCGATTTTTGGATATGGATATTATTTAGCTTCCCGGTACTGTTTTCGGCATGATTTTTCAGATTTCCCATCATGATACGTGGAATGCCTTTCTTCAGGGCGGCTTTTTCACCCCGCACATTTTGTTTGGCTTTCCGTTCTTCCACTTCACGGGCTGTTTTTCGGGCAAGGCGGAAAGCTTTTTCTTTTTCTTCCAACTGTTGCAGGAGAGCATTCTGATGTATCTTTTTTTGTTCTTTGTAGAAGTCGTAACTGCCGCCATAATAGGTCAGTTTGTTACGAGAGAGTTCACAGATAGCCGGCAACAAGTTCAGCAGTGTACGGTCGTGACTGATGATGAGCGCTGTGGCAGAGGTACGGCGTATAAAATCATAAAAACGCTCCCTGGCAGAAGTGTCCAGGTGATTGGTCGGTTCATCCAGCAGGATAACATCGGGTGCATTCAGTTCCATGCCGGCAAGAAACAGACGGGTTTTCTCTCCGCCACTCAATCCGTTCAGTCGGCGGGAGAGGGACAGACCTTCCAAGCCCCATACACTGAGGGCGGATTGGGCACGTTTTTCAATCTCCCAGTCATCGCCGAGAACTGCGAAGTGTTCTTCTGCGACATCTCCGTCCAGTATGGCACAGAGCGCGGTTAGCTTGCGGTCTATGCCTAATACCTGTGCAACCGTCCTGCCGTCATATTGTCCGAAATGCTGGGGCACATAGTAAAGATGCCCGGAACAATGTACACTGCCGGCTCCCGGCGATGCTTCTCCCGCAAGGATACGCATCAGGGTGGACTTTCCGCAACCGTTATTGCCTGTCAGCGCGGTCTTTTCTCCGGAATTGATAATTAGATTAAGGTTGGAAAACAAAACTTCCTTATCGGTATGGGTATAGCTAAGGTCTTTGATAATGATACTCATAAAATTACTGTGTTTAGGGTAGATAACATAGGTGTCTGCACGACACACTTTCGACTCTCGTAAGGCTGTGGGAAACAGACAAACACAGTAAAGGCTAAACATTCCCCTTTTGAGTGATGCTCAGCGTTCTGATATGAAAAGCATATATAAAGTGATGTTTACCGGAATGTGCTGTCTTTATTTGGATATTCTCATTGGTGGTGGTATTTGTTGGTTAGCGGTTGCAAAGGTAGGTATTTATTTTATAACATGGAAGACGCATCGAACGAAAGCGGCAGCAATGCGCCCACACTCCTCAATTCATAAATGCCTTTTTCGCCGGACAGCAGTATGCGCATGGGACGTTTGAAGCGTTTTTCCGTTTCGAGCATTACCTGTCGGCAGGCACCGCACGGGGGAATCGGTTCTTCCAGGAACTCGCCGCGTTCGTTGCGGGCGGCTATGGCGAGTGTCTCCACGGCCTGGTCGGGATATTGGGAGTTGGCATAGAACAGAGTGGTGCGTTCCGCGCAAAGCCCCGACGGATAGGCTGCATTCTCTTGGTTGGTTCCTGTGACAATGATATTGTTTGCCAACCGGGCGGCCGCGCCTACCGAGAAGTGCGAGTAGGGGGCATAACTGCGGTAAGTTGCCTGCCGGGCGGCATCCAGGAGCTCGCGGTCGGCGGCATTCAACTCTTCGTATTCGTATATCTTGATGGCAATCTGTATGTTCAGGTCCTTCATAGAATAATGGTTTATTGTAATTAATGTTACAAAGATAGGAAAGAGATTGGTTTTTTCAATTCTTTTGCAGACTTTTGTGTCAAATTCAACACCCGAAGCATGAAACCTATATTCAGACTGACTGCTATCATAGCACTTCTCCTTATTTGCGTGGCTGTGCAGGCACAACGCAGAAACTCCCGTTACAACGAATATATCAAACAATATGCCCCGCTTGCCGTGGAGCAGATGAAGGAACATAAGATCCCCGCCAGTATCACACTGGCACAAGGCCTGCTGGAGAGCGGTGCGGGACAAAGTGCACTGGCACGCAAGAGCAACAACCACTTCGGCATAAAGTGCCATAGCGACTGGCGCGGGCGGAGAGTGTACCACGACGACGATGCCAAAGGAGAGTGCTTCCGCGCCTATCGCCACCCGAAGGACTCCTACGAGGACCACTCGCTCTTCCTGAAACGCGGCGCACGCTATGCTTTCCTGTTTAAGCTGAAGATTACCGACTACAAAGGCTGGGCGCGCGGCCTGAAAAAAGCGGGATACGCCACAGACCCTTCCTATGCCAACCGCCTGATAACCATTATCGAGGACTATGACTTGTATAAGTACGACAGCCGAGGCATGAGCAAGCGCGAAGCCCGCAAGTGGGAGAAAGAACTGAAGAAGAAACCCTGGCTTGCCAACCCGCATCAGGTGTATATTGCCAACGACATTGCCTACGTTGTGGCCCGCGACGGCGATACTTTCCAGTTCCTGGGCAAAGAGTTCGACATCAGTTGGCGCAAACTGGTGAAGTATAACGACCTGCATAAAGAGTATACCTTAGAGGCAGGCGACATCATTTATCTGAAAGACAAGCGCAAGAAAGCCGCCAAACCTCATACCGTTTATATTGTAAAAGACGGCGATTCCATGCACTCCATTTCGCAGAAGTACGGCATCCGCCTGAAGAATCTGTATAAGATGAACCGCAAGGATGCGGAATATGTGCCCGAAGTAGGGGACAGACTGCGCCTGAGATAACGTTCAGGAAAGATTATCGTAAGTGCTTGATACTCATAAGAAAGTATGTACCGGGAAATACCTCGGTTTGGTACGCGGAGTACCAACCGTTGGTATCTCTCGTACCATAGTGTGGTACTTGTCGTACCAAAGCTTGGTACATGCCCTACCAACGCGTGGTATGACAAGTACCAGCGCGTGGGACGGACGCAAAGGTTAGGAGTTTGGCCCGTTATCCCCTGCTGTTTTATATTTCTTCTACCGGACTTTTATGTTTTCTTTCCCGTCCGTTTCTTCTTTTCGTACAGTGCCGCTATCCGAAAATGTACAGAGTGTCCGAAAACGGACACTCTTCTTTTTGCCTTAACGCTTGTTTTCAACGATTTATGTTTTTGGCACGGATTTGGCAAGTATAAGGGCGAAGAATCGCAGGCTGTCCGTTTACGCAACAGGACAGCGGCAACGTAAAACAGTAAATAAAGACAGAAAATATGGATAGAGAGATTCCGAAAGAAGTTCGTAACAAAGAGCGTAACAAGAAAATCATTCGTTATGGCGGCATGGGCGCTGCGGGTATCGTTGTTATCAGTGTGCTCATTTCATTGATGCGCACGGGGGTGAAGGAGAAAGACATCGTGTTCTCCCAGGTAAGTACAGGCACGATTGAGGTCAGCGTAAGCGCTTCCGGAAAGGTGGTTCCTGCCTTTGAGGAGATTATCAATTCGCCCATCAACACCCGTATTCTGGAAGTATATAAGAAAGGTGGCGACAGCGTGGATATAGGCACGCCCATCCTGAAGCTGGATTTACAGAGCGCCGAAACCGACTACAAGCAGAAACTCGACGAGGAGCAGATGCGCAGCTACAAGCTGAAGCAGCTCAAGCTTGAGAATATGACCAAGCTGAACGACCTGGAGATGAAGATAAAGGTATCTGCCATGCAGTTGAACCGCAAGAGAGTGGAACTGCGCAACGAGCAATACCTCGACAGCCTCGGTTCGGGCACTACCGACAAAGTGCGTCAGGCAGAGCTGAGTTACAACGTGGCTGAGCTGGAATACGAACAGTTGAAACAGCAGTACGCCAATGAGAAGGAAGTGCTGGACGCCGAATATCAGGTGCAGGAGCTGGACTTCAGCATCTTCAGGAAGACGCTTGCCGAAACGAAACGCACGCTGGACGATGCGCAGGTCCGCTCGCCCCGCAAGGCAATCCTCACTTACATAAACAACCAGATCGGCGCGCAGGTGGCGGAAGGCTCGCAGATTGCCGTCATCTCCGATTTGAGCCACTTCAAGGTAGAGGGCGAGATAGCCGACACGTACGGCGACCGTGTTGCCGCCGGTGGCAAGGCGATAGTCAAGATAGGCAGCGAGAAGCTGGAAGGTACGGTGAGCAGCGTCACTCCGTTGTCCAAGAATGGTGTTATTTCCTTCACCGTACAGTTGAACGAGGACAACAACCGCCGTCTGCGCTCCGGCCTGAAGACGGACGTGTATGTGATGAACGCCGTGAAAGAGGACGTGATGCGCATAGCCAACGCCTCTTACTACGTGGGTCGCGGGGAGTACGAACTGTTTGTACGCAATTCCGACAAGGAGATTGTGAAGCGCAAAGTGCAGTTGGGCGATTCCAACTTTGAGTTTGTGGAAGTAATTGGCGGCTTGCAACCGGGCGATGAGGTGGTGGTGAGCGATATGAGCCAATATAAGAACAAGAATAAGCTGAAACTGAAATAACAATTAAATACCTACCATTATGATTAAGTTAACTGGCATCAACAAGATTTATCGTACCAACGAGATTGAAACCGTAGCGTTGGAGAATGTGAACCTCGAAGTGAACAAGGGGGAATTCCTCAGTATCATGGGACCTTCCGGTTGCGGTAAATCTACTTTGCTGAATATTATGGGTTTGCTGGATGCGCCTACCGGCGGCACGATTGAAATAGCCGGTACCAAGGTGGACGGCATGAAGGACAAGGAACTGGCGGCTTTCCGCAATCAGAAATTAGGCTTTGTGTTCCAGTCTTTCCATTTGATTAACTCGCTGAATGTGCTGGACAACGTGGAACTGCCTTTGCTGTACAGAAAGGTATCGTCCAAAGAACGTCGCCGCCTGGCAGAGGAAGTGTTGCAGAAAGTAGGCCTGAGCCACCGTATGCGCCACATGCCTACACAGCTCTCCGGCGGTCAGTGCCAGCGTGTTGCCATCGCACGCGCCATTATCGGCAATCCGGAGATAATCCTCGCCGATGAGCCTACCGGTAACCTGGACTCCAAAATGGGAGCGGAAGTGATGGAGCTGCTGCATCAGCTGAACAAGGAAGACGGGCGCACCATCGTAATGGTAACCCACAATGAAGAGCAAGCCAGACAGACCTCAAGGACAATCCGCTTCTTCGACGGCCGTCAAGTAGAATAACCCCCATAATCCATAACTTATAACTCATAACTCAAAAATGCAGACCATTCGCCAAGCTTTTATACTTTTACGGCAGAACCCGTTGCTGAGTACCATATTCATATTGGGTACGGCATTTGCCATTACCATGATTATGGCGATTGTGATTACCTGGCAGATGAAATATGCCGACATCGAGCCGGAAGTGAACCGTAACCGCTCTCTCTACATAAGCAAGATGCATTTGCAGGGCAAGGAGAACAAAGGCTGGAATAATTATACAGCCTGTTCGCCGGCTTTCATGAAGGACTGTGTGCAGCCGTTGCCCGAAGTAGAGGCCTGTACGGCATTTGTTCCGGCAACGGTCGCCCTGGTTTCCATGCCCGACGGCACTAATGCGGTGAAAGTGGATGCTATGGAAACCGACCCGGGATTCTGGAAAGTGTTCCGGATGCAGTTTGTCGCAGGACGGGGATTCGACGATTCCGACCGGGGCGGCGATGTGTCCGCCATTGTCGTGGCCGCCTCTGTGGCGCGGAAACTGTTCGGCACTACGGATGCAGTAGGCAAGACGGTGCTGCTGAACCGTAACGAAGCGCGTATCTGCGGGGTGGTAAAGGATGTTTCGGTCATTGCGAAGGATGCTTATGCGCAAGTGTGGCGCATGTATCCCGCCAAGTTGCAGGATGCCACTTCCATCTGGAGTTATGCCCAATCGCATACGGTGGTGGCGCTGGCACGCTCTTCCGAAGATATTCCGGCCATCAGGCAGGGAATAGCGAAGCGGGTGAAGGACATCAATGCCGTACAGACCGAAGTGCTGATGGACATCATGGAACAGCCCGATGAAATCGTGACACATGTCAACCATGTGTGGGCCAACGTGGGGCCGGATTTGCGGATGTTGTACATACAGTACGCTTTGGCATTGCTCATTGTTCTTTTAGTGCCGTCGCTCAATCTGTGCGGCCTGAGCAACAGCCGTATGCAGCAGCGCATCAGTGAACTGGGCGTGCGTAAGGCATTCGGAGCAACGCGCGGCGTACTGATAAGGCAGATATTGAATGAAAACCTCGTACTGACCCTGATTGGCGGAGCGGTGGGGCTGGTGTTCAGTTATCTGGCCGTGTACGGCATGCGTACGTGGCTGTTCACCAATAATCAGAACACCGGCACTTCCGGCGAGTTCGACCTGAGCATGTCGGTACTGTTCAGCCCTACGGTGTTCTGTCTGGCATTCCTTTTCTGTCTGGTCATCAACCTGCTGAGCGCAGGCCTGCCTACATGGCTTGCCGCACGGCACACGATTGTGGATTCTTTGAACGATAAATAAAGCGAGATTGATTATGAAATTCATAGTACATAACTTACGTATGATTCGGGCGCGTCTCCGCAGTAACGGATGGGTGCTTGCAGAACTGTTTCTGGTATTTATCGTGATGTGGTTTCTCTGCGATTCGCTGGGATGCCTGAAGTATACGTTCTATCGCCCGTTGGGCTATAACATAGACCATGTGTACCAGCTTTCAATGATTAAGGGCGGTGAAAGCCGGGACAGCAGCATGACGAGTGCGGACAAATATCTGGGCATCCTGCAGAAGCTCGAAAGGGAGCCTGCGGTTGAAGTGGCCGCCCTGTCGTATTGGAGCCTGCCGATGAGCGGCAATAATTCCTATAACTCGCTGGCTGTGCAGGATACCATCGGCTGTGCGGTGCGTATAATAAACGCTACCGGAGGATATACGCGGGTATTCCGCATGAAGGAAGATGCCGGACGTCCGTTTGCGGCAATGCCTGTGGGGAATGATGTCACGTCCGGCAATTATGTGATGCTGAGCGAGGGTACGGCCGACTATTATAAGGAAAGGGTGCCCGGCTTCTCTTTGGATACTCCCTTGAGCTGGTACGGGGATACCGCGAATGTGGTAACGCAGTGCGGCATGATCGGCAGTTTCCGTTCCTATCGCTATGGGGCCGATGCAAAGTGGGCTTTCCGGAGAATTGACGAGAATGTGATACGGACCGAATTACAGGATTATGAAGCGCAGATTGTTTTCCGTGTGAAGGAAAACATGGATTCTTCCGATTACCGGAGCAAGTTCCTGAAAGAGATAGCCCCGCATCTGGACACCGACAATATGTTCATAGCCGATGTAGCTCCTTACACGGAGCAGCAATATCAGTTTGAGGTGATGAAAGGCGATGTGGACAAGGTGAATACGCAAACGGTTGTGGTGGTATTCCTGTTGGTGAATGTGTTCCTGGGGCTGATAGGTACTTTCTGGTTCCGTACCCGTAGGCGCCGCAATGAAATAGCTTTGCGGCTTGCCATGGGCAGCACGAAGAAACAGATATTCTGTCTGCTTATGGGAGAGGGATTGCTGTTGCTGACTCTTGTTGCGCTGCCTGCCATGATTGTCTGCTATAACGTGGGCATTGCCGAATTTACAATGGGACATACGGAACTGATTACCACCTGGCCGGTGGAATGGAGCTTCCTGCGTTTCCTGCTGGGCTCGTTGGGTGCATGGCTGCTGATAGCGCTGATGGTGGTGATTGGAATATGGTTCCCGGCACGGCAGGCTATCAAGATACAGCCGGCAGAGGCGTTGCACGAAGAATAGAATGTGAAACAAAATAAAAAAGAAGAAATATGAGAACTGATGTAGCAGGTGTTATCATTGCATTGGTATTGGCCTTTGCAGGTATGCTGAGTGTTTGTGCACAAGATGCAAAAGTAAGTGAGGTACGTAAAGTGGATGCTTTCTCGTCCGTTGAGATAACCTCTGTGGGGACAATTCATTTTACACAGAGTGACACTTATTCTTTCAGGATTGAAGGCAGGGAGAAGTACGTGAAGAATACGCAGACCACAGTGAAGGACGGTCGTCTGCTGATAGGTTTCAAGGACGGGAAAAACAAGCGCAGGAGCAATCAGAAGGATGGCGTGACTATCTGGATTTCGGCTCCCGACTTGAAGGAGGTGGAGTTTACCGGTGTAGGCGAATTCAAATGTGAGAAACCCTTGAAGCTCGATGCCGTGTCATTCGAGATAAAAGGTGTGGGTGAAGTGAATGTCTCCGACTTGACGTGCAACGAGCTGAAAGTTGCCTTGCGCGGAGTAGGCAGCGCCGATATTCATGTAACCTGCGACTATTTGTCCGCCAAAATGGGTGGTGTGGGCGATGTCACTTTGAGCGGAACCGCCGGACGTGCCGATATTTCCAAAGGAGGCATAGGAGGAGTAAATACAGATAACTTGAAAATAGGCCGTTAAGATGATAAAGCAATACTTTGCACAAGCCTGGGCGCAGTTGCGGCAGCAGCCGATGATGAGCGCCGTCAGTATAGCCGGTACTGCGCTTGCCATATTCCTTATTATGCTGGTGGTAATGATGCAGCAGGTAAAGGTGGCTCCTTTTGCGCCCGAAAGCAATCGCGACCGCTTCCTGCATGTCAAGGCAATGAGCATCTCCAACTCGAATTGGGGAGACGGTACAAGCAACGGACCGATGAGTGTACAGACAGCCCGTGAATGTTTTCAGTCGTTGAAGACGCCGGAAGCGGTCACTATCTATACCATTTTCCCCGTATCCACTCCGGTGTCTTTGCCGGGCAAACCGGCAGTCAGTGTGGATTTACGGCAAACGGACGACATCTTCTGGCGCGTATTCGACTTTTCCTTTATCAATGGAAAGCCCTATGATAAAGCCGTGTTCGATGCCGGGCAGCCGGTTGCCGTACTTACGGAGAGTGTAGCGCGCAGCCTCTTCGGAACGACTGATGTTGCAGGGCGTGAGTTTCTCCTCAGCCATGCGCCCTATCGCGTAGCCGGTGTCGTGAAGGATGTGTCTACACTGGCGGATTGCGCTTACGGACAGGTATGGGTTCCGTATACCTCAACGGGTATGGATAATGAAACATGGAACGACCGGCACATGGGAATGATGAGTTGTACGATGCTGGCGCGCAGCCGGGATGATTTCCCCGCTATACGCCAGGAAGCGGAACGCCGTAAATCGGAGTATAATACGCTTATCGGAGAGAACGGCTGGAAGCTGATTTACCGCAATCGCCCTTACGACCAGGAAAAGAATTCCATTGCTTTCGGCGCCAATATCGAACCGGATGTGAATGCGGCGCGCCGTCAGCGGATTATCATCTTCGTCATTCTGCTGATAGTGCCTGCCATCAATCTTTCGAGCATGACACAGAGTCGCTTGCGTCAGCGGGTATCGGAAATCGGAGTGCGCCGTGCTTTCGGCAGTACACGGATGGAGCTGATTGGGCAGATTGTGGCGGAGAATCTGGTAATGACTTTATTGGCGGGTATTGTCGGTTTGCTGTTGAGCGTGGCCTTTGCATACGTGGGCAACACGTTGCTTTTTGCGCAGGAATTCAGTCAGACTTTGAACCCGCCGGAAGTGGATGCTTCCATTCTGCTTCATGCTTCCACCTTTGGGTGGGCGTTGCTGTTCTGCTTTGTGCTGAATCTGATGAGCAGCGGTTTCCCGGCATGGAAGGCTTCCCGCATCGGGATAGTGAACGCATTGGGAGGACGGTTGCACTAAACGCTTGTCGCTAACTATTAATTACGAAAAGAAATGACTAAGAAACTTTTGGTACAGATAAAGAATGAATGGCGCAATAACCTGTGGCTGGCGTTGGAATTGCTGGTTGTAAGCGTTGTGATGTGGTTTGTGGTGGACTATCTCTATACGCGTACGGCAACTTATCTGGAGCCGCGGGGCTTCGACATCAGCCATTGTTACCTTATCGAAATGGGAAAGCTTACCGATAAGAGTCCCGATTATATCCCGAACCAGACCGATGAGCAGGAAGATGCCGATATTCTTGAACTTGTAGACCGTCTGCGCCGTCGTCCGGAGATAGAGGCGGTGAGCCTTTCGCAAAACTCATATCCATATAATGGCAGTAACTCCACAGATCTGGTGCAGTACGATACGCTGGTCTCCGGTAATTGGACGATACGCCGTTTGGTGACTCCCGATTTTGTGCGTGTGTTCCGTTATCAGGGCACACGTGGCGAGACGCCCGAACAGCTTGCCGGGATGTTGGAAAGGGGAGAGTTCCTTGCTTCCGACAACCTTTACCGGAAGTACGGCCGTCCGCTGACGGAATTCGTAGGCAAGAGCTTCCGGCTTTTCGGCGATACGATACAAACCTACCGGTTGGGAGCGGCCTTGGAGAATGTACGTTACAATGATTTCGAGCAGGCCCGCGATTCGTATACCTTTCTTTATAAACTCGATTGGTATGATACGGGATTGGAACTCTGTGTCCGTGTCCGCGAAAATCAGGACCATGATTTCATCCAACGCCTGAAAGCGGACAGTGAGAAACAGTTCCGTATCGGCAATGTTTTTATCTCCGAGATACGCTCCTTTAAGGACATCCGCCGTAATTTCCAGCAGGCATGGAGCAACGACCTGCGCAATTACGCAATGGGTATGGGATTTCTGTTGCTGAATATATTTTTGGGACTGCTCGGCACTTTTTGGTTCCGTACCCAGCAACGCCGTTCGGAGATTGCCCTGCATAAGGTGCATGGAGCATCGGACATGAGTATTTTCACCCGTCTGATAAGCGAGGGGCTGCTTTTGCTGTTGCTTGTCACGCCTGTCGCTTTGTTCATTGACTATAACCTGGCAAGTATGGAACTGAATTCCTGGCGCAACGGTACGACTTTGGAGTGGGAGCGCCTATTGCTTTGCGCTGCCATCAGCTTCCTGCTGATAGGATTGATGATTGCGATTGGTATAGGCATTCCGGCACGCAGGGCAATGAAGGTACAACCGGCAGAGGCTTTGCATGATGAATGATTTTAGGAAGTTAAACGAATAACGGAATATGATACGTCTTTACTTTCAGCAAGCGCTATATCACTTGCGCGAGAATCCCATCATAACATGGGTTTCTGTACTGGGTACGGCATTGGCCATCTGCATGATTATGGTGCTTGTTATCACTTTTCAGGTGCGGCTCGTGGACTGCGAGCCTGAGGTGAACCGCAGCCGTTCGCTGTATGTGTCTGCCATGTCCGTCAAGAACAAGGGCGGAAGCGACGGCGATTCATCCAACGCCCGCATGTCGGTGCGTACGGGGCGCGAGTGCTTTAAGAGTCTCACTACGGCGGAGGCGGTAACGTTGGTTTCCTTGCCCGAAAAGGTACGTGTGTCCCTGCCGGCAGGCAACAAGGTCACGGCCGACATGGTGCAGACGGACGACGCCTTCTGGCATATCTTCCGGTTTCGCTTTCTCAGCGGCAAGGCGTTTACCAAGGCCGACAGCGATGCCGGAGTGCTATGCGCCGTGTTGAGCGCTGCGGTGGCGCGCCGCCTGTTCGGCACAACGGACGTTGCGGGAAAGACGGTGCAGTTGAACTATGTAGAGTACCGTATATCCGGTGTAGTGGCGGATGTGTCCGTACTTGCCACTTCCGCCTATGCGCAGGTGTGGATTCCTTATACGTCCACAGACATTGCCCGGCTGGCGTGGTGGGAGGAGACCGTAGGACAGATGAGGGCGGTTATCCTTGCGCGTTCCGCAGCCGATTTTCCGGCTATCCGTGAGGAGGCGGAGCAACTTCGCCGTAAGTATAACGACAGCCTGCGCGACTCGGAAGTGTTCTATCGCGGGCAACCCGATGAGCGGTTTGCCAACCTTTACCGCAAGTGGAGCGAAACACCCGATACCAAAGCCATTATCCTGCGCTATATGCTCGTTATTGCCATCCTGTTGCTTGTGCCTGCCATCAACCTGAGCAGCATGACGCTCTCCCGCATGCGCAGACGTATGGCGGAGATAGGCGTGCGCAAGGCTTTCGGGGCTACGGGTGGCGAACTGATACGCCAGATATTCTTTGAGAATTTGCTGCTGACATTGTTTGCCGGCGTGTTGGGACTTGCGCTGAGTTACGCCGCTACTTTCCTGCTGAACGGTTTTCTTTTCAACAATAGCACCAATGCCTACCTCAGCGGGGAAACCGCCCTGACACCGGGCATGCTGCTTTCGCCCTGGGCATTCCTTGCAGCTTTCGGTTTCTGTTTGCTGATGAACATCCTTTCGGCAGGCATACCGGCATGGAGGGCTTCGAGAATGAATATAACGGATGCGATCAATCAAAGGTAAACGATGGTTATGAAAACGATATTGAAACAAATAAAGAACGAGTGGAACAGCAATCTTTTTCTCTTTGTGGAGCTGCTGCTAGTCTTTGTCGTGCTGTGGTATATTGTGGACTGGACGCTTGTTACTGCACAGGTCTATCACGCTCCGATGGGATTCGATACGGAGCACTGCTACAATATCACCGTAGGCAAGTTGGGAGAGGACTCGCCTCTTTATAATCCGGAGCTAACCGCCGATGATGATATGGACGACTTGCTCCGGCTTACGGACAGGCTGCGTCATTGCCCCGGCGTAGAGGCCGTTGCCCTTTCGCAAAACTGCTTTCCGTACAATGAGGGCAGCAATGGTATTGATTTGGGTATTGACTCCGTGGCTGTCAATGTACATCTTCTTTGGGTGGAGGCGGACTTTTTCCGCGTGTTCCGTTATGCCTTTACGGAGGAAGCGGAGTTTGCCAAGGTAGAGGCTGCATTCCGCAATGACGAGCCGGTGGTATCTTCCAACCTCACCGAAGGACATCCGGAATTGGGAGGCGGTGCGTCCTTGCCGGAGCAGGAAGTCTTGCTGTTAAACTACGGCAAGGATGTCCGCCGTCGCATCGGTGCGGTGGGCACGCCCGTGCGCTGGTCGCATTTCCATACTCCGTCGCAGTGGGGCGGGGCTTTTGCAGCCCTTCCGCTCAATGCGAAGAGGTTACGGAATTTCGGCGATCCCCGTTATGTCACAGTCAGCCTGCGCGTTTCCGAAGATGCCGATAAGAACTTTGCCGAAAAGCTGATGAATGATGCCGACCGCTTTTATCAGGTAGGTAATCTGTATCTGCTGGACATTACACCTTTCAGCCATTTGCGCGAAATCTGCGAGCTGGAAGACATGAACGAATGGAAGACGCAGCTTTGCGTGCTCGGTTTCCTGCTGTTGAATATCTTTTTGGGCGTTATCGGCACATTCTGGTTCCGTACGCAGCAACGCCGTAAAGAGGTTGCGCTGCGGATGGCGCTGGGCAGTTCGCGCCGGGAAATATTCTCCTGTCTCATGTACGAAGGGGTGTTGCTGCTTACGCTGGCGGCCGTACCGGCGGCTGTCATCGCTTTCAATATCGGTTATGCCGAACTGGTGGATGTGGGCAAGATGCCTTTCGATGCCGGACGCTTTCTGCCGGCTCTTGCCTTGACATGGCTGCTTATGGCGCTGATGATTGTTGCCGGAATCTGGTATCCTGCTTATGGAGCGATGAAAGTACACCCGGCAGAAGCATTGCATGATGAATAAAGTTTTTTAAGAAAAGATGTATATTCTCGATATAAGCTTGTATATTTGCGTAGTTATAAAGAAGTTTACGCAGACAAATCAAAACAAACGGAATGGGAAAACACTTTTTCTTAACATGTTCATTAGCTTTCTTATGCATGATATCGGGGACGCTTTCGGCTGCGGAAACCAATTATAATGTACTTTTCATACAATCATACACAAACAGCTCTTCCTGGCATAATAATCTTATTGCCGGTTTGCAGGACGGCTTGAAAGAAGGCGGTGTAAAAGCAAATGTGGTTATAGAGTATCTGAATGCCGATTTTTGGACGTTTGCTTCGGAGTGTGTCATCATGCGCCGCATATGCGAACGTGCCAGACAGCGGAAAACGGATTTGATTGTGACGTCCAGCGATGAGGCTTTCTTTACCTTGACTCACTGCGGCGATTCTTTGCCGTATCAGATACCGGTAGTTGTTTCGGGCATTAAATATCCTGACAGGAAGTTGTTCGACCGTATGCCGAATGTTTCGGGCTTCACTTCAGTAACGGATTTTAATGTGTTGCTTGAGGAAGCCATACGTTTGTTTCCTGCACGTAAGGAAATTGTCTGCCTGTCGGACAGCAGTTTTTTGAGTGCTAAGGGAGTGGAAGCGGTAGAAGAAGCCTGGGAGTCTTTTCATAAGAAACATCCCGAATACAGTTTTAAGGAACTGAATGTGCAGAGAAAGTCCCTCAACTCTCTCATAACGTCTATTTGTTACGATTATCATGCCCATAAGTACATTGTTATCGCCCCTAAGTGGATTCCTTTTCTTTCTCTGAAATTGAAAGCTCCTGTATTTGCCAATCAAAACCTGGCAATGACAAGCGGTGTTTTATGTGTTTATGATGTAGAACCGGCGGCAGATACTTATGCTGCGGGCATACAGGCGGCAAGTATTCTGAAGGGCCGGTCGCCTGCTTCATTCGGAATAGGAGACTTGGGCGGCAAGTTATTGTTCGACTACAAGCAGTTGGACTTCTTCCATGTAGATGTGGATAGTGTTGAAAAACGGGGAATCGTTTTGAACATTCCTCTGATGGACCGCTATCAGGCCTGGTTTATTCTGTTCTATTCGGTGATAGTGGGTGCGTTGGCATTTCTTGTAGTCTGGCTCTATCGGAGCAACCGGCGTGAATCGCGCAAGCGGATACATGCGCAGACCCGTCTGCTGATACAACACCGTCTGGTGGAACAGCGGGACGAATTCGATAAGATATTCTGTTCTATTCGCGACGGACTGGTTACGTATGATATGGATTTGAGAATCCATTTTGTGAACCGGGCTTTAGTGGAGATGCTGGGATTGCCTGCAGAAATGTATACGACACGTCCGTACGAAGGACAGGTTGCCGGTTCCATTCTCCATATTTACATGAATGGCGAGAACATCCTGCAGGCTCTGTTGAAACAGGTGATACAGGATAGGAAGCCTGTCATTATACCGGAAAAGGCATTCATGCAGGAGAATACCAAAGGTACTTATTTCCCTGTTTCGGGCGAGGTGGTTCCTATCTTTGCGAAAGACAAACTGACGGGTATGGCAATTGTCTGCCGTAATATATCCGAAGAAGAGATGCAGAAGCGTTTTTTCAATATGGCTATTGAGGAAAGTTCCATTTATCCGTGGCAGTACAACACACGGTTGAAATGCTTCCATTTTCCCGACGGACTGCTGCAACGTTTCAATTGCTACGACAATACGGACTATATCTCGAGGGAAGAACTGGATCGGATTGTCCATCCGGAAGACCTTTCCCGCACATGCAGGCATTTCGACAATATCATGCTGGGGCATGAGCCGAACTCGCGCATGAGTTTCCGGCTGCAAAACGCAGATGGCGGATATGAGTGGTGGGAGTTCCGGAGTACCGCTTATGAGGGGCTCACGGTAGATATACCTTATAGGGTATTGGGTGTATGCCAGAGTATCCAGCGTTATAAAGACACCGAAGAGGAACTTATCGCGGCCCGTGACCGTGCCTTGCAGGCTGACAGACTGAAATCGGCGTTCCTTGCCAACATGAGCCATGAGATACGTACTCCGTTGAATGCGATAGTCGGTTTCTCCGATTTGTTGAAAGACCTGCAAGCCTTTTCTTCGGAAGAAGTACAGCAGTTTGTCGAGACTATCAATATAAACTGCACGTTGTTGCTGGCTCTGATTAATGATATTCTGGACCTCTCGCGCATTGAATCGGGCACAATGGATTTTCAGTTCTCTTCTTACAATCTTACGTTTATCATGCAGGAAGTTTACGACTCCCAGAGGTTGAGCATGCCGCAGGGAGTGGAATTATGCACCGATTTTCCGGAAGGGGCCGACAAGTATATCACTACCGATGCCGTACGCTTGAAGCAGGTTTTGAATAATCTGATTAACAATGCCAAGAAGTTTACCGTACAAGGGAGCATCACTTTAGGATATAGAGTGGATGAATCCGGATATACTACCGTCTTTGTGGAAGATACCGGAGCGGGTATATCCGATGAAGACCAGAAGCATATCTTCGAGCGTTTCTATAAGGCGGACAGCTTTACGCAAGGGGCCGGTTTAGGGTTGAGTATCTGCCAGACAATTGTGGAACGTATACACGGAACCATTACGGTGACTTCAAAGCCGGGCAGAGGAACCCGCTTTGAAGTCCGCATGAGTGATGATGTAATATGATTGCCGGTCGGTTTTAGAGTTTATTCTATCCTTTTGCATCCGTTGGATTGCAGGAACTCGTCGAGCATCAGTTCGTAGTTGCCATGCAGCATGATGTGATGGTTGCCCAACGGATTTCTCAGGAAATATTCTGCCGGGGCGTTCATCTTGATACGTACCTGTGTGCGGCACATATTGATGTAGTTGGTGTTTTCGGTCAGTGTACCCGTGCCGAGGTAATATTCGTCCAGACATTCTCCGCCGCATTTCACGATTGTCACGTCTCCGGTAGGCAGTATTCCCTGTATGCCGATGCCGCTTTCCGTTTCAAAGTGGTTGCGGATGATGAACTGCTCTGTCTGTGCGATGCCGATGGTGCAATGCGCCAGTATGATTTCGTTGGTGCGTGCATTAATCATGGAAGGATTGGCCATGAAAGCAGGTTTGCCTGTAAGCACTTTGGCAGCGAGCATGGTGAAGACGGACTGCAAATCGCCTTCGCATCCGGCAATGATGCCCTCGTCATTCAGCAGGGAAAGCGCCAGGCAGCCGGTAGTGCCCGTCTGTTCTATCAGGCGGAAGCAACTCAGGGTGAGTGCGCTTAAACGGTCTTCGTCCACAATCTTCCGGATGGCGCGGTACAGGCGCATTGCCTTTATCATATCTTCGGGCGATGCTTCCCGGCAGGCAAGCGCTTTTCCGGCAAGGCCGGCACATGCTTCGCCTACTTCATCATCCGTGATTTGGTTGTAATATTCGTACACACGTTCCAGTGCGATGTCTGTGTATTCCACTCCCCAGCGTCGTTTGGCAAGCAGATAATCCACGTTGCTGGCAATGAGCCAGCTCGACGGAGTGCCTATTACACCGATACGCATCCCGAAGAGGCTGCGCTGTGCCATAAAATTGCTGTGCAGTACAAAAATACGTTTGATGATTTCGGACAGTTCGCCATGCAGGATTTCGCTTTTCATTCCCCGGCTGCGCAGCCAGGAAGATATTTCGAGGGCGGCGGCAAGCGAGTTCTGCATACCGTCTGCCAGGATGATGGCAGGGCGGGGAAGAGCCTCGAAATGCTGGATAACCAGCCGTTCCACTCCGCCGGTGGCGATGAACAGGATGCTGAAATCATCGGGAGACAGCTTGTTGATATCTTGGTAATCTATGAAATTGACGGTGAAATATTTTTCCAGTTCGTTCAGGATTATTTCATGGGAACTGCGGACTGATGCTTGCTTATGTAGCAGTGAAGCAAAAGTTATTAGGTTGATGACCATAGCGTTACTTACTATTTTAAATGTTGGTTTAAGATAAAACGGTTGTGGTTGTTCATTTGTTTACTATTTCAAAGGTACAAGATTCTTTTTAAATAGCATAGTGTTTTTAATATAGATAAGGTTTTTAAAGTTTTTATGTCTTTGCTTCCCTTTGGTATCAAATAAATCACTACATTTGCGACTTAAATGATAAAATGATATAAAAAACTCATGCCAACAATTTCTATTCGCGGAATGGAGATGCCCGCATCTCCTATCAGAAAGCTGGCTCCCTTGGCAGATGCAGCCAAGCAACGGGGCATCCATGTATTCCACCTCAATATCGGACAACCCGACCTGCCTACGCCGCAAGTCGCGATTGACGCCATCCGCAATATTGACCGTAAGGTATTGGAGTACAGTCCCAGTGCAGGCTACCGCAGCTATCGCGAGAAGTTGGTGGGGTATTACGATAAGTACAACATCAAGCTCACAGCCGATGACATAATCATTACATCCGGCGGTTCGGAAGCGGTGCTGTTCTCTTTCATGGCATGCCTCAATCCGGGTGACGAGATTATCGTGCCCGAACCGGCTTATGCCAATTACATGGCATTTGCCATCTCTGCCGGAGCCAGGATACGTACGATTGCAACGACCATTGAAGAGGGATTCTCGCTGCCTAAAGTGGAGAAGTTTGAGGAGCTGATAAACGAACGTACGCGTGCCATCCTGATTTGTAACCCCAACAACCCTACCGGCTACCTTTATACCCGCCGTGAAATGAATCAGATACGCGACCTTGTGAAGAAGTACGACCTCTTCCTCTTCTCCGACGAGGTGTATCGCGAGTTCATCTATACGGGCTCTCCATACATCTCCGCCTGCCATCTGGAAGGCATCGAGAACAATGTAGTCCTGATTGATTCCGTTTCCAAGCGTTATTCCGAATGCGGTATCCGTGTAGGTGCACTGATAACGAAGAACAAAGAGATACGCGATGCCGTTATGAAGTTCTGCCAGGCGCGTTTGAGTCCGCCGTTGATAGGTCAGATTGCTGCCGAAGCGTCTTTGGATGCCGGCGAAGACTATCTGCGCGATACCTACGACGAGTATGTAGAACGCCGTAAGTGTCTGATTGACGGTCTGAACCGTATTCCCGGCGTATATTCGCCCATTCCGATGGGAGCGTTCTATACCGTGGCCAAGCTGCCCGTAGACGATTCGGACAAGTTCTGTGCATGGTGTCTTTCCGAATTCCAGTACGAAGGGCAAACTGTTTTCATGGCTCCGGCTTCCGGCTTTTATACCACTCCGGGTTCCGGCCGCAACGAAGTGCGCATCGCTTACGTCTTGAAGAAGGAGGATTTGATCCGTGCGCTGTTTGTGCTTTCCAAAGCGCTCGAAGCTTATCCGGGACGTACGGAATAGAAGATATATAATACTACTGATGAATTTATCCCGTTTCATAGCGCTGCGTATTTACCGCAGTTCCGATGTCGGAAAGCAAGTTTCCCGTCCTGCCGTGCTGATAGCAACTATCGGTGTTGCTATCGGGTTGGCGGTGATGATTATTGCCGTGTCGGTGATAATCGGTTTCAAGAGCGAGGTACGCGATAAGATAATCGGTTTCGGCTCGCATATCCAGATTAGCAATTCGGATGCGGCGCGTTCTTTTGAAACCCGCCCCATAGCCGTGACGGACAGTATGCTTGCTGCTCTTGCGGATAATTCCGGTGTGAAACACGGGCAACGCTATTCCACCAAGCCGGGTATGATAAAGACGTCCGATGCCTTTCAGGGCATGGTATTGAAAGGTATAGGGCCGGAGTATGGCAGTTCTTTCTTTCGCCGTCACCTGATAGAGGGAGAGTTCCCGCAGTTCAGCGACTCGGCTTCTACCAACCGGGTGGTCATTTCAAAGGCGATAGCCGACAAACTGAAGCTAAAGCTCGGCGACAAGATAGACACCTATTACATACAGGACGATGTGCGTGCCCGCCGCCTGACAATCGTCGGCATTTACCAGACCAACTTTTCCGAATACGACAACCTGTTTCTGCTTACAGACCTGTGCCTGGTGAACCGTCTGAACAAGTGGCATCCCGACCAGGTGAGCGGAGTGGAGCTGGAGCTGTACGACTACGATAAACTGGAAGAAACCACCTACCGGATAGCCGATGAAGTGGGTCGGCATCCCGACCCTTACGGGGCAGAATACTGTGTACTCAACGTAGAGCAGTTGAACCCGCAGATTTTTGCATGGCTCGGCATCTTGGATGTCAATATATGGGTTATCCTTATTCTGATGATTGGCGTTGCCGGGTTTACCATGGTTTCGGGGCTGCTGATAATCATCATAGAGCGCACCTCCATGATTGGCGTTCTGAAATCTTTGGGAGCGAACAACCTCACTATCCGCAAACTGTTTCTTTGGCTGGCGGTATTCCTCATCGGAAAAGGAATGCTGTGGGGCAATGTAATAGGACTGGCTTTCTATTTTATCCAGAAGTGGTTCGGCTTGTTCCGTCTCGACCCGGAAACCTATTATATGGACACCGTTCCCGTATCTTTCAATCTTTGGCTTTTCTTGTTGCTGAATGTCGGCACGCTGCTGGCTTCAATCGCTATGCTGTTAGGACCGTCCTACCTCATTACACGGATTCATCCGGCAAATTCCATGCGCTACGAGTAGGGTAATTCCTCATTTATTTTCTCAGGAATTCGCTTTTCTTTCTAAACAGACAGTAGAGCTTCCAGCGGAGAGATTGCAGCGGCTGGAGTACATCGAACACGGGCAGCGACCAGTAGTATCTGCGCCGGTCGTTCAAATCCTTGGCAGTCTTGTTGACGATGATGGCTTGCAGGATAAACCGGAGTATCCAGACGAGGAATGCAATGCCTGCCGCCAGCCAGTGGAAATGCAGTATGGCTGTTGCGAGCGTAGCCATCCATGCGGCATAGAACGCGAGGCGGGTAGTGGTTTCCACTCCGGCAAGCCAGCGTTGCATGCCGTGATAGAGGCGGGCGGTAGATGCGTAACCGATTTTCTCTTCCCGCCAGTCTTTTGCGCGGAATACGGGTTGCATGCGTACGGTGGCATCCGCATCGGTTTCCACGCGGGTATTTTCGGCAGTGACTACATGATTGACGAACAGGTCGTCATCGCCGCGCTGAAGGTTGAGATGTGCAGAGAACCCTTTGTGTTCGTAAAACAACTCCTTGCGGTAGGCAAGGTTACGCCCGATGCCCATATACGGGCTTCCGGCAAGCGCAAAGCCGAGGTAGCGCATGGAAGTGAACAGATTGTCGAAAGCTACGCGCTTGTGCAGCCAGCCTTTGCCGCGTTCATAGCCGCTATATCCCAAGACAACTTGCGTACGCGAGGTGAAGTTGCGTGCCAGCAGCCGCAGCCATTGGTTGCTTTGCGGGCAGCAGTTGGCTTCGGTAAAGACGAGCCAGTCGTATTTGCTGGCTTTCACGCCGAGAGTGGCGGCGAGCTTCTTCCGGCTGATGTAGCGGGAAGAGTCGGGGACAAAACTGTGGTAGAGGTGCGGGTATTTCTCTTCCAGCAAAGTGAGGTAATCTTCGCTTTCGTCCGTGTTTCCGTCATTGATAACGATAACCTCAAATTGCGGATAATCCTGCTCCAGCACAGCTTTCAGGTTACGCCGCAGGTTTTCGCATTCTTCACGTGCGCAGATGATGACCGACACCGGCGGGAGCTCCTGCGAGAAGTGTACATTGCCGCGCTTCACGGCACGGCTGCGCAGGTGGATGCGGTTGTACAGGCAAAGGTAATAGAGGGCTTGAATGATAAAAAGAGTTCCCGTCGCTGCGAGTAATATCTGCTCGGTTGTATCGAATGTAAATGCTTCCATGTGTCCTATGACGTTTTATAACGTGCAAAGGTACGAAATTCGTCACAGATTACATGGTCTGATGCAGATTATTTATTTCCGGCACAACCTCAAACTTCGTTCCGGGGAAATGCCTGGAAAGATACTCCCGTATGTATTGCATCGTATCGTTCTGTATGGTCTTGTCCTCTACTGTGGGATAAAGGTTGTACAATACGGTGTCGAGCGTGATTCCCCGGTGCCCGATGGCTTCAAGGCTTAGCAGGGTGTGATTGATGCTGCCCAGCTTGCCGGATGTCACGAAGATAAGGGGGTAGTTCTTATCGGCAATGTAGTCTATGGTGAGATATTCTCCGGTCAGGGGAACCATCAGTCCGCCGGCTCCTTCCACGAGTACGGTGTCGTAGCGGCGGGCAAGCTCCTGCGTGGCGTTCTCTATTTTGTCGAAGTCGATAGGACGGTTGTCGATGCGTGCCGCAAGATGGGGAGAGCAGGGATAGGAGAAGATTTCGGGCATTGTAAGACCCTCGTTATCCTCAGGCAGATAGCCGGTGCCCATGATGCGGCGGTGCAGGTCGATGTCCTCGGAGTGTCCGGTATTGCCGGTTTGAATGAATTTCTGGGTGATGACGCGCTGTCCGTTTCGGGATAGCTGCTTGGCATACCAGGCAGTGCAATAGCTTTTCCCGGCATCCGTATCAATGCCGCTGATGAAATAAATGTTTGGTTTCATAATTCTTTATATCTTTATGTAAATTAACTGATTAAACATCGGTGCTCATACCTCTTATCACCTATGTGTTTACCGTATTCCTCATCCTTTATTTTAAAATCTCTTATACCTCATACTTCATACCTTATACTTTACATTTCGTATTTTATGCTTCGTATTTTGTACTTCATCCCTTATGCTTCTTACTTTGTCCTTCCTCTTTTTCTCGCTATTACATAAATCGGGTGATAAGTCAGCGAAACACTACGGTCGTCCTTGCCGTACATCCGGATATATTCCTCGCAGAAACTTTGCAGGCGTCCGCGCGTCCAGACTTTCTTTTCCGTCCCGGTAACTCCGGTTTGTCTGAGGTGTTGCAACACTTCGAGCGGAGTGCCGAATGGCAGGGAGACAATCTCTTCTTCGGCATAAAGAACCTCGAAGCGGGAAGACAGCAAGGCTTTCAGTTCTTCGAGCGAGAAGTACTCCAGTCCGTGTCCGGTCAGGGTATGTATCTCCTGCATATTCCTCTTGCCGAAAGTGCTGAATGCGAGAATGCCACCGTCCGATAGGAAGTGGTGGCAGCGGGTGAAGAACCGTTCCGTATCGGCAAACCATTGCAGGGTGGAACAGGACGTTATCAGGTCTGTCCCTTGCGGGAAATCGAGAGTTTCCGCATCACACGGCAAAAAGCTGACGGCAGGGGATATAAGCGGGGTTCCGTAAAGTGGCACTTTAGCTTTCTCAAGTGGCACTTTAGCGCCGTAGAGTTCTACTTTATCATCGTAAAGTAGAGGTTTATGAGGCAGAGGTTCACCGGCCGGCAACAAATCGCAGATACACTCCCTCATTTCGGGACACAAGTCGTTGAGCAGCAGAGTTTCCGGTTGCAATGCGTGCAGCAGCAAACGGGAGTAGCACCCGGTTCCGCATCCGAACTCTACGATATGGCGGAAGGGAGAGGCGTTGCCTGACAAACTTCGCGTATTGCCCTCGCCGTTGTGTGCCGCAGCAGACGGGCAGGCATGTTTCGTGAGCAGGCGCAGCATCTTCTCCGCCACCTGCTGCTGCACAAGAGCTTCTCGGCCGTACGTATTCCGTGCATGGGCAAAGCGTCTTGCAACGAGGGCTTTGTCGATGGATTGAATGGTACTGCAAATCATTTTCTGTTTCGTTTCATTCAATATTTATGGTTTTGACATGATATCTGAATTCACTGACAGTCATCTCCCACATATCTTGCAGCAGAAAGCGGAACATGGACTCGTCATAGTGTGCGTTGTCCGTCAGGACCGGATGGCAGTCTATCAGGTCGCAAAAGTTCATCTCCATGTTTTCGGGCGGGAAAATCCGGTCGTTCTTGCCGATGAAGGCGTAGTCGTATTCGTAGTTATACTTTTCGATGTTTGCTTCATACTTATCTTCCTTTTCCTCGTCGTAACTTTTGTTATTTGCGTCTCCGAACAGATCGAAGTACCGCTCCAGAATGAGCCTCAGTTCTTCCTTTATTTCGTCGAAGTCCCGTCGGGGAGTCACTTCCATGAATGCCTTGTAGGCGTTGCTGTCCTTACACATGCGGCGCAGGAACTTCTGGAGTGTTGCGGGGGTAAGCCCGTCGAGAGTAGCCTGAAAGGTTTTCACGGGGATACCTTCCAGATTGTCGATGGGGTATGTAGTTCCGTTGAATGCCAGGCTGAACACCTTGTCCCGGGGGACTTGGCTCAGTATGAGAGAGCCCATCCACACACCCATGGACCAGGCTACCACGTTTACTTGCCGGTAACGGTCGAAGATGGAATAGTCGAAATCCAGCGTGCGGTAGTCATAGCAAATCATGTAGTCCATGTCTTTGGGACGGTACTGCTTGAAGGGAGTTTCGTCCGCTGCCCAACCGGCAAAGAAAAGGAGTAACTGGGGATGGTTCTCGTTGATAATGTACACTTGTTTCATTGTTCTTTTTTGTTAGATGAAGATGCCCTTCTGTATGAAGATGCATTTCGGTTAATATTCCAATGCCGTCTGTTACGGGCATTGCTTAAAGTATTTTCGGGTTATTTCAAGTTCTCCGTTCTTTTCTTCAGTTCTTCTATTTCCTCTTGCCTGATATCGGCTGTCAGCGAAAAACGGATGCGCGACGTTCCTTCCGGCACTGTAGGCGGGCGCACGGGCAGGGCGTAAAAGCCATGCCGTTGCAAGGCCTCTGCTTTCAGCACGGTATCCGCACTCTGCCCGATAATCATCGGGACGATGTGGCTGGCGCCGGGGCAGGTGTATCCTTGTGCCTGCAGGGCTTCGCGAAGCGAACGACTGATGTGTGCCAGATGCTCGCGCCGTTCCCGCATGTCTGCCAGCCGGCGCACGACAAACAGTGTCCAAGCGATGTTTACGGGGGGCAGTCCGGTGGTGAAGATAAGTGTGCGCATGCGGTTGACGAGGTATTCCCGTATCACCTTCCGGCATACGATGTAAGCGCCTGCGGATGCTGCCGCCTTGCCGAACGTGCCGACAAGGAAGTCGATGTCTCCGGTGCAGCCGGACTCCTCGGCGCAACCGAGTCCCTGCCTGCCGCGCACGCCGAAAGCGTGGGCCTCGTCCACGTAGAGCAGCACATTGCCGTACCGGCGTTTCAGTTCCGCCAGAGCGGGCAGGTCGGCTTGGTCGCCGTCCATGCTGAAGATGCTTTCGGTGACGATGATGATTTGGCGAAAGGCGGAGTGGTGCTCTTTGAGCAGCCGTTCCAGTTGTGCCAAATCGTTGTGACGGTAGCGGATGCATTTGGCGGCAGACAGGCGGATGCCGTCAATCAGGCTGGCATGGACGAGCTTGTCGGCAAGTATCAGCGTCTGTGCATCGCTTACGGCGGGCAGGATGCCCGTGTTGGCATGATACCCGCTGTTGAACACCAGTGCGGCTTCCGTGCCGAAAAGGTGTGCCAGTTCGGCTTCCAGCTCTTCGTAAACGGTGAAGTTGCCCGTCAGCAACCGGGAAGAAGAAGAGGTGGGCAGGAACGTGTCGGGGGTGAGCGTGCGCAGGAATTCTTCGCGCAAGGCCCGGTCGGATGCCAGCCCCAGGTAGTCGTTGGACGAGAGGTTCAGCATGCGTTTGCCGTCCACGATGACATCCCTGCCGTCGTGTACCATCCGGGGCAGGCGGCGCAGGTTGCTGTGCTCTTCAAGAAGTTGCAGCTCTTGCTGCATGTGCGATATAGTACTCATTGGCTATGCTTGTTTTTGAAATATAAGGAAGCTTATTGTTCCCTTATTTCTTTTGTAACCTTAATCTCTTATCTCTTTTATAATCTTAATCAGTCCCTTCGTCAATGTGCCGAGCTGTTCCGGTTTGATGATAAAGGGCGGCATCAGATACACCAGCTTGCCGAACGGACGTACCCAGATACCTTCCTCGACGAAGCGCCGTTGCATCCATGCCATATCCACCGGACGTTTGGTCTCTATCACGCCGATGGCTCCAAGTACGCGCACATCCGCCACTTGCGGCAGTTGGCGCGCGGGTTCCAGCTCTTGCTTCAACTGCGCTTCGATGCGCGCCACCTTCTCCTGCCAGTTGTATTCGGGAGACGTGAGCAGGCGTACCGATGCACATGCCACGGCACATGCCAGCGGGTTGCCCATAAACGTGGGCCCATGCATGAATGCACCCGGGGCGTGGTTGGAGATGGTGTCCGCCACTTCATTGGTGGCCAGTACGGCGGAAAGCGTCATGTAGCCGCCGGTCAACGCCTTGCCTATGCACATGATGTCCGGTTCTACTCCGGCATGTTCCCAGGCAAACAGCTTTCCGGTGCGTCCGAAGCCCGTTGCTATTTCATCGAAGATAAGCAGCAGACCGTGTTCGCGGCATAGCTTTGCCGCTTCGCGCAGATACTGCGGATGATAGAACCACATGCCGCCTGCACCCTGCACCACGGGTTCCAGTATCAGGGCGGCCAGCTCGTCGGCATGCTGTTCGATGGTTTCCTGTAGCGGGCGGATATCTTCCGGATTCCATTCGCCGTCGAAACGCGAGCGGGGCTGCGGAACGAAGTACCGCACGGGCAGTGCCGAGCCGAACAGCGAGTGCATCCCCGTCACCGGATCGCACACCGACATGGCATTCCACGTATCTCCGTGATAGCCGCTGCGGATGGTGACGAAGTTCTGCTTCTTGACGGGGGTACTCTGCGACGAAGCCCCTTGCCCTTTGGCATACCAGTACTGTACGGCCATTTTTAGGGCCACTTCCACGGCCACCGAGCCGGAGTCGGCATAGAATATCTTCTGCATGGACGGCGGAACCAGCGGCAGCAGCAGTTTGCCCAGCTCGATGGCAGGGTCGTGCGTCAGTCCGCCGAACATGACGTGCGACATCTTGCCGAGCTGCTCCGTGGCCGCCCGGTTCAGTACCGGATGATTGTAACCGTGCACGGCGCACCACCAGGAGGACATTCCCTCTATCAGGGTCTGACCGCTTTCCAGCGTAATCGTTGCCCCGTCCGCCTGCTTCACCTTATATACAGGCAGCGGATGGGTGGTCGAGGTGTATGGATGCCACAGGTGCTCGCGGTCGAATTGCGAACTGCAGAACTCGTATCCGGCTTCTTCTATCAGTTTCTTGTCATCGGAAACTTTGGAGCCGAGCGTCGTCAGCAGGTCGCCCACGATAGCCGAGTTGATACCTATATATAAGGACTTCTTCACCGCATCCTTGCTCAGTTGCGAGCGTCCGCCGGCAAAGCGCAGGTAGGCGGTGGGGTTGATGAAGCGGAACAGGGCGACGGTCACCAATACCTCTTCTTCCGTCAGCGGCGGGCGGTTCTCCAGCGGAGTGCCCGGAATGGGGCTGAGCAGGTTGATGGGAATGGATTGTACCCCCAGCTCTTTCAGGGTGAAAGCAAACTCGATGCGCTGTTCCATTGTCTCGCCCATGCCGATGATGCCGCCGCTGCAAATGTCCATGCCTGCGTTGCGGGCTGCCTGCAAGGTGCGCAGCTTGTCTTCCTGCGTGTGCGTGCTGCACAGGGTGGGGAAGAAAGAGGGGGCTGTTTCCAGGTTGCAGTGGTAGCGGGTGACGCCGGCATTGTGCAGGGCGCGCAGCTCTTCTTCGGCCAGCAGGCCTAAGGATGCGCATAATTGTATGGATGAGTGGCGGCGCATGTAGCGCACTGTATTACAGAGTTGTTCCAATTGTTTGGGAGAGGGTTTCCGTCCGCTCGTAACGAGGGAGAAGCGGTTGACATCCTGCCGTTCATTGTATTGTGCCTGTTCGAGGCATTCTTCAGCGGAAAGTAGGTTGTAAACGTCGGCTTGGGTGTGATAGTGGGAAGATTGTGCGCACCATTTGCAGTTTTCGGGGCAGCGTCCCGACTTGGCGTTGATGATGGAGCACATATCAAACTCATGCTGCGAGCATTGTACGGTAATCTCGTGTGCAGCGGCGTAAAGCGCTTCACGGTCGGCGGTATTCGCCAGCCAGGCGGCTTGGTCGGGCGATATGTCTATGCCTGCCAGCACCCGGGCTTTCAGTTCGTCGATAGTCATGGTGTGAATAGAATAGGGGATAGTCCGAACCGTGTCCTGCTTCCGTAGCGAACTGTCGGCCACGTTCTTGCGCAGACAACCGATTGTGACGCATCTGCCTATGCTGGCGAATGCGGCATACGACTTCCGGCTCCAGCGGCGGAAGCGTATCGTCTGTGCAGGGGATTGATTGCGTTTCACGGGTTCGGTATTTTGTTATAGATTCTTTTGACGGTGGCAAATGTAGGAAATAAAAACGAGAAAGAATTTTATATGGCTGAAAATATATAAAGAAAAGTAGGCAGCGCGGTTGGAGAAACGCTTGCTTCTTTTTTGCCGGCGTAAGCAATCCTTTATGGTTTATAGGGGAGAATGGCAGATACCTCTATGGGGTACGGAAAGTACCAAAGGCTGGTATGGAAAGTACCAATGTTTGGTACGTCGGATACCAACGTTTGGTACAACGGCTACCAACATAGGGTACGATGAATACCAACCGTTGGTATTGTCGGTATCCCACGGTGATATTCATTGTACCCAATGGAGGTATAGGTTTATGTCTATATAGAGAAAGATATAATACAGTGAAAGGAGTTATAACTTCGGGTTGTAAACGTAATCCACCGCTTTTTTGGCTTTCAGCGACGCTTGTACGTCTATCAGCCGTTGGTTGCTGCTGCCACGGAAGTAGAGGTCTTCGTCGCGCAGCTCTTCTTTGAATTTGCCGTCCACCAGCACGTCGATGTACTCCAACAGTTTTGCCTGGCGGGGATTGTGCAGTAACGTTTCAAATGTATACCCCGTATAGCACCAGATGTTCTTCCGGCTCTGCCGCTTGATGGCATGTGCCAGTTCGGTGAAGCCTTCGGGCTGGTACATAGGGTCGCCACCGCTGAATGTCACATCGGCAAAGCTGTCGGCAAGCACCTTTTGCAGTATTTCATCGGTGCTCATCCAGCGTCCGCGGTTGATGTCCCACGATTCCGGATTATGACAGCCCGGACATCCGTTGGGACATCCGGCTGCGTAGATGGCGGTACGGAATCCCGGACCGTCCACCGTGGTATCTTCTATTATATCAAGAATGGAAAGCACTATTCAACTTTTAATTTTCATGGATTACTCTGTCGTTCAGCTCGGCGAGCTTGGCTTGATTCCAGCGGTCGGTAGTACCTACCAGATAGCCGGTGATGCGCTGTAGCTTGTCGATGTGAGTGCTGCCGCACTTGGGACAGGCTTCCAGGTTGACGGTAGAGTTTTCGTATCCGCAGTCCAGGCAGCGGTTACGGTTGTGGTTTACCGAGCCGTAACCGATGTTGTACCGGTCCATCATGTCCACCACACGCATAATGACTTCGGGGTTGTGGGTGGCGTCGCCGTCAATTTCTACGTAGAAGATGTGTCCGCCACGGGTCAGGTCGTGGTAGGGGGCCTCGATTTCGGCTTTATGGCGGGCGCTGCACTTGTAGTACACGGGCACGTGGTTGGAGTTGGTGTAATAATCACGGTCCGTAATGCCCGGCAGGCAGCCGAACTTCTTGCGGTCTACACGTGTGAACTTGCCCGACAGCCCTTCGGCAGGCGTGGCCAGTACGCTGTAATTATGCTGGTATTGGTCGGAGAACTGGTTGGCACGGTCGCGCATGTAAGTCACGATTCTGAGTCCCAGTTCCTGAGCCTCTTCCGACTCTCCGTGATGCTTGCCCAAAAGCGCCACAAGACATTCCGCCAGACCGATGAACCCGATGCCCAGCGTACCCTGATTGATTACGGACGAGATGTCGTCGTTCGGTTTGAGCTTGTCGCAGCCTATCCACAAAGCGGACATCAGCAGAGGGAACTGCTTGGCGAACGCTGTCTTCTGGAACTCCATGCGTTCATGCAGTTGGCGTGCGGTGATGTCGAGCATGGCATCCAGCTTGGCGAAGAAACGGGCGATGCGCTGCTCCTTATCCGTAATGCCCATGCACTCTATGGCAAGGCGCACAATGTTGATTGTGGAGAAAGATAGGTTGCCGCGTCCGATGGATGTCTTGGGGCCGAAACGGTTCTCGAATACGCGTGTACGGCATCCCATGGTGGCTACTTCGTGCTCGTAGCGTTTCGGGTCGTCGGCTTTCCAGTCGTCACTTTGGTTGAAGGTGGCGTCCAGGTTCAGGAAGTTCGGGAAGAAACGGCGTGCGGTGACCTTGCAGGCAAGTTGGTAGAGGTCGTAGTTGCGGTCTTCGGGCAGATAGCTTACGCCGCGTTTCTTTTTCCATATCTGAATGGGGAAGATGGCCGTTTCGCCGTTGCCCACGCCTTGGTACGTGCTTTTCAGCAGTTCGCGGATGATGCAGCGTCCTTCGGCGGAAGTATCCGTACCGTAGTTGATGGAGCTGAATACCACCTGGTTGCCGCCGCGCGAGTGTATCGTGTTCATGTTGTGGATGAACGCTTCCATGGACTGATGCACGCGGGCTACGGTCTTGTTCACGGCATGCTGGATGATGCGCTGCTCGCCGGTGAGGCCGTCCAGCGGCTGTTGCAGGTAATCGGTGAGCTCTTTCCGGTAGAGATGTGAGTAATCCTCACCGTTCAGCTCTTCCAGGTTCTTTACTTCCTCGATGAAGCTGTTGCGCACGTAGGGAGCGAGGTAGAAGTCGAACGCGGGAATCGCCTGTCCGCCGTGCATTTCGTTCTGGGCGGTTTCCAATGAGATGCAGCCCAGTATGCTGGCGGTTTCAATGCGTTTCGCAGGGCGCGACTCTCCGTGTCCGGCAGAGAAGCCGTATGTAAGGATGCGGTCCAGCGGGTGCTGTACGCAAGTCAGGCTTTTGGTGGGGTAATAATCCTTATCGTGGATGTGCAGATAGTTTTGGCTGACGGCATCCAGCACTTCTTCGCTCAGTAGATAGTCGTCAACGAAGGGCTTGGTGGTTTCGCTGGCAAACTTCATCATCATGCCCGCCGGGGTGTCGGCGTTCATGTTGGCATTCTCGCGGGTGATGTCGTTGGATTTGATGTTGATGATTTCCAGAAACATATCGCACGTTTTCGCCTTGCGGGCAATGCTGCGCTGGTTGCGGTAGGCAATGTATTTCTGTGCTACATCTTTACGGCTGCTCTTCATCAGTTCCATTTCCACCAGGTCCTGAATGGCTTCCACCGTCATCTGGGCATCGCCCTTAAAGGAGATGTGGTCGGTGATCTGGCGTATCAGTTGCATGTCTTCTCCCTTGTCCGTATGGAGCATGGCCTTGCGGATGGCAGTTACTATTTTCTCTTCATTGAAGCCGACGATGCGCCCGTCACGCTTGAGTACCGTTTGTATCATGTTGATTGTATTTTTAGATTTTATAATAGGGGTTAATTGCGAAACAAAGGTATGATAGTTTTCTGTAAGTTTTCTGTTTTGGAAAACTTTTGTTGGATTAAAAATGGTTAATGTATTGATAATCAAATATGATTTGTTGTAAAATGGAAAACTTTATAGAATTTAATGCTTCTACAATTGTATCTTATTGATAATTATAAGATAATATATCTGTCAATCTATTTCAAAATGACAGATGAGAAATAGGAATTTTATTTGTTGTTTTCTCAAATACTTTGGTTATATTTGCTTCTCTTTGTTCTTTGTATGAATAGGGTAAAGACTTGAATTTCTAACTATTATCAGTTAAAAGAAAAGTGAATATGGGAAAACTGTTTCCACCTTTTAAGGTCGATATTGCGGGAGCATTATGTGTACCTTTTGCGTTGCGGGATGCAAGAAGCCGATATCAGCACGGGCAAATCAGCCTGTCGGCATTGCGTGCCATTGAAAATGAGGAAATATGCAAATTAATGGAGCGATTGAAGTCGGAAGGTATAGAGGTTGTGACAGATGGCGGATTTCGGAGTTATGACTTTTTGGAAGGCTGGGAAGGTATCCGTTGCAGAGACAATGCTGATTCTTCATTGGAAAAGAAGCAGGAAGTGACCGGCAGAATCGGTTTGCTTCATCACCCTATCCTTGAAGATTTTGTTTTTTTGCTAAAGAATACTGCGGAAAATGTATTGCCAAAGCAGCATATACCGTCGCCCGGCAAAGTGCTGATGAGGATTCTTCGTGAAACGGAAGCCGGGTGCTTGAAGTCGGTTTATCCGGATTTGAATATATTGTTGGATGATTTGGCTGTCGCTTATAAGAAGTTGTTGGAAGGGTTGTATGAGGCGGGTTGCCGTTATGTACAGTTCGAGGGAGTCAAATCCATGCTGACCGATGAAGCTGCCCGTCTTAACAACCGGGTACTGCGCGAGCGTCCCGAAGGATTGTTTGTAGCGTTTCATGCCGCAACGGATATGTTGATACGGTTGCACGGGGCGGATGCTTACTTCTTGAATTACGATTGCGGAATTTGCGACCGTAGCCGTCTGCTGTGGTTTGTGCATGAACGGGAAGCTGTGTTTGGTTTCGTGCTTTCTTATTACCCCGATGAGGAAGAACTGGATGAATTGCAGGCCAAGATGGAAGAAGTGCTGAATTATATACCGATGAAGCATTTGACACTTTGCCTGCCCGATGCGGATAACCTTCTCAATCCTTCGGAAGAGGATGAGATGAAACAGTGGAAGACTGTGAAGTTGGCTAAGGATATGGCAAACCGTATATTCTCAGTCTGAATGCACATGCTGTTCATCTGAGCATGTTATTATGGTCGGTTGCGTATTTCAGTCTGCCGGTCTGTGCGGCCGCAAGGTAATTCTATAAAATCAACAGGTGCGTCAAAGCTTTGATTGACGCACCTGTTGGCTTTATATTCTGCCTGCTTTCTTTGCTTATTTAAGAACCTCAGCCAATTTCTCTTGCAATTCTTCTCCGTGCAAGCCGCGTGCAAGGATGATTCCGTCACCGTCAATCAGTACAGTGTGAGGAATGCTGCTTACGGCATACAACTTGGCGCCTTCGCAGTTCCAGTATTTCAGGTCGGACATCTGCGGCCAGGTAATATTCAGTTTCTTGATAGCCTCTTTCCAGGAATCACCGCTCTGGTCTAAGGAAACGCCTACAATCTCGAAATTCTTGTTCTTGTATTTGGCGTATGCCTCTACCAGATTGGGCATTTCGCGACGGCACGGGCCACACCAGCTTGCCCAGAAGTCAACGAGTACTGTTTTGCCCTTGCCCACATAGTCGGACAGTTTTACCGTTTTTCCTTCGGGGGTCTGCATTTCAAAGTCCGTAAACTTCTGACCTACGGCAGTGGCTTTCATCTTTTCTACGTTCTCCTTGATGCGGATGATGGTTTCGTCGTTGTTGTATGCTGCGGGGATTTGCGACATCAGCGGATCGAGTTCTTCCACATCCATGTAATAATGGTTCTTCTTGAGCAGGAATACTCCCACTGCATTATTGATGTTTTGTTTGATTCCCTCTTTGGCGGTGGCGATATATTGCTCTTCCAGGTCATTCATTTGCTTGGCTTTGGCTTCGCGCTGTTCGTCCGTCAGGGCTGTGTCGGACATGGACTGGTAGATGGCGTTCATCTGTTGGTTCAGTTCGTTTTGCTTATCCCGGATGCGTTGGTAAATATCATTGTTGGCTGTACCGGTGGCAGAGTCGCCTTCGCCGGAAGTCAGTTTGATGTTGATTGCTCCGTTTTCGAGGAAGAAGTCCATCAGCACACCTTCTTTCCCGGAGGGTTGGCACGTGATATAGCGGTTCACAGCACTGTCCTGCGTTCCTTTGAAGGTGAAGGTTCCGTTGGTGATGACTGCAGAATCGAGTTTTACGAGCTGGCGGCCTTCTGCGGTTTGCAGATAAACGGTATCGCCATCGGCAGCGCCTTCTACTGTTCCGGTTACGGTGTAACCTTTGTTTCCGCTGTTACAAGCTGCGAATACGGCAGCAGCAGCGAGCAGGTAAGTTAATTTTTTCATTGCTTTGTTCATTAAATAAATAAATTGTTGCAGCAAAGATAATAATAAAAAATCCTCACCGGCATAACCGATGAGGATTTTATGTTTTTTGTCCCTTTTTTACAAGGATAGCTCTGCTTTTTATTCAGCAGCAGCTTCTGCTACGGGAGCTTCTTCAGCCGGAGCTTCGGTTGCTTCTTCTGCAGGTGCTTCAGCGGCAGCCTTAGCAGCTTCTTCAGCAGCTTTCTTTTCGGCCAGTGCCTTAGCTTTCACTTCATTTACTTTCTTTTCAGCTTCCAGACGTGCTTTGGCTTCAGCTTTCTTAGCTTCTTCTTCCTTAGCTTTCAGAGCAGCCAAACCGCTTTGTTTGTTGTTCTTCCAAGCTTCGAATTTAGCTTCTGCTTCTGCTTCGCCGAATGCGCCTTTTGCTACACCGCCAAGAAGGTGTTTCTTCATGTAAACGCCTTCGCGAGAGAGGATGTTGCGAACAGTGTCGGTAGGTTGTGCACCTTTCAATACCCAGTCAAGTGCGCGGTCGAACTTCAAATCTACTGTGGCAGGATTGGTGTTAGGGTTGTAAGTACCAATCTTCTCAATAAATTTACCATCACGTGGTGCTCTTACGTCTGCAATTACGATAGAGTAGAAAGCATAGCTTTTACGTCCATGTCTCTGCAATCTGATTTTTGTTGCCATTTAAATAAATGTTTTTAGTTAATGATTTGAATTATGCTGCTATCTCGTAACAGCGGGCGCAAAGATACGCTTTTTCTTTTGATTGACAAAGAGTTTGCCTGATATTTTCATTATCGTGCCATAAATGCGCTTCTGTGTGAAAGACGGATGTAATTGTGTCCTGTTCTTTAAAATGTCTCCCTGCCGTGCCCGGCTGTAATCTGCTTAAATTTCACTTTTTCAATAATTTAACCCTATAGGTGTTATCCTCTTATTTGTCCCCCTCTCATTTTTCCCGGTTTCATTGTTTCCACGTAATTTTGCCTTATCCGACAAACGATAACATATCAGGAACAAACGGACCTATGTTGTCTTTGCCGGCAGACGAAAACTTTTAATACTAACACTAAAAACAGATTTGTAACAATGAAGAAAATTACAGCAATTTCAGTTGTTTCCCTGCTTTTACTCGCTTCCTGCGGCGGCAAGGGAAAGGATGCCGCTTCCATGGATTATGGATTGGAAGAAGCAAACGAGGTAATATCCTATTACAACACAAGCATCGACATCACCAAGAAAATGGTGGACATGGGAGAGATCTCCAAGATTATCGATTATATGCAGAAAAACGGTAAGACTCTTGTAGCGCCCGTTGTTATCCGCACGCCGGTTTCTGCAACAGACACGACTGCTTTATTGAACCCCGGCGATTGCTTCCCGCCCTCGGCTGCCGACAGTCTGAAGATGTACTACCGTCGTTTCTTCGATGTGTCCAAGCGTCTGTATGCCAATTATGATACTTACCGCGACTACATCAAGGCCGAAGATTATAAGGACGACAACTATGCCAAGGGTAATGAAATCTGTAAGGAAGAGAAAGAGCTGGCAGAACAGATTCCCGGACTTCGCTCTCAAATCTATGCCCTGCTTACTCCCTATGCCGATAAAGCCGAAGAGGCCACACTGATGGATAATCCGCTGAAGGACCATATCCTTGCCGGAAAGGCTTTGATTTTTGAGATAGAGAAGACTTTGGAACTCTATTCGCCCGAAGCCAAGAAAGAAGATTTGCAGGCTGCTTACGATGCTGTCAACGCCAAGAAAGAGGCAGCTTCGAAGTTGGAGAAGAAGGCGGATTTCCAGAGTGAGATGTCGAACTACGATAATTTGCTGAAGTATGTGGACAAGTTCCTGGGAGAACTCCGCAAGCAACTGCGCGACGGAAAATTCACCGAGGATGGTTATAATGATTTAGTATCCGAATATAATGACGTAATCAGCCGTTACAATAGTTTTATAAACTGATCGGCATTCGGAATACAGCCGGTGTCCGGGAAGAACTATGAGTATCTTCTCGGATACCTTATTAATATGGCGAGTATGGCGCAGGCTCCCATGCAGAACGGGTAGTACAGATTGCCTATGATGCTGAGCGGCGAGATGCCCGCCAGTCCTGCGGCTATCAGCATTTGTGCGCCGTAAGGGATAATGCCCTGAATGAGGCAGGAAAATGTATCCAGTATGCTTGCTGTTTTCCGGCGGTCCAGGTGAAAGCGTTTGGCTATGTCTTTGGCGATGGGACCGGTGGTGATGATGGCAATGGTGTTGTTGGCGGTGCAAAGATTGGCTACACTCACCAGTGCGGCTATACTGAATTCCGCACCCCGCTTGCCTGTGACGTGGCGGGTGAGACGGGTGATGACAAAGTCGATACCGCCGTTGTAGCGGATTGTTTCCAGCATTCCGCCTGCCAGCAGGGTGATGATGATAAGTTCGCCCATACCGGTGATACCTGTTCCCATAGCGCCGAACCAATCGAAGAAAGCGGTGCTTGCATTCATGTTTTCGGTAGGAGTGACGCCGAAGACGCCCGTTGCCGTGCAAATGCCGATGATTCCCGTAGAGACGATGCCAAGTAGCAAAACCACCATCACATTGACTCCGGTTATTGCCGTACCCAGTACGATAAGGTAGGGGATTACCTTTATCCATTCAATCTCGTATATCTGCGGAACGGCGGATAAGGAAAGTCCCTGAATTACATAGATTCCCAGTACAACCAGTGCAGCCGGCACTACAATCATGAAATTTATTTTGAATTTGTCCCTCATCACACAATCCTGCGTTTTGGTGGATGCAATGGTGGTGTCTGATATGAAGGAAAGATTGTCTCCGAAGAACGAACCGCCCACTACAATGGCTGTCATATAAGGCAGGTCGATACCGGTTTTCTCTGCCAGTCCCACCGCTACCGGAGTCAGGGCAACGATTGTTCCCACGCTTGTACCGATGGATAGGGAGATGAAGCAGGCAGCAATGAAGATACCCGCCAGCAGCAGATTGTCCGGCAGGATATGTAGGGTCAGGTTTACAGTGGCGTCGATAGCTCCCATCTGTTTGGCGCTTTGTGCAAACGCTCCGGCAAGGATGAATATCCATATCATCAGCAATATGTTCTTGTTACCGGCGCCGACGGAGAACTGATAGATGCGTTGTTCCAGCTTCAGTCCCCGCGTAATGGCAATGGCATAGCAGGACGATAGCAGAAACGCTACCGTTATCGGCACTTTATAGAAATCGTTTATAAGCAGTGATGTGATAAGGTATAAACAAAGAAATACAGCCAACGGACTCAGCGACCACCAGCCGCCCTTTTGCTTGGGAGAGGTATTTGTATCTGCGGACATATTTTCTATCATGAGTTTATAAGAACGATTGTTTTGAGTAAATCGGCTGCAAAGATACAAAAACGGATGGAATTCTGGTACATATCTAATATTCGGACAGAAGAACAAAAGAACAAAAAAGGAAAAATTTTATTTTTCAGGTAATATTACCTGTTTTTTGTTCTTTTGTTCTTCTGTCCGAATCATTGTGGAATACCCGTCAACATCAGACGGAATCCCGTACACTCGGGCTATGAGCGCTTGTCGTTACAGTGTCACCCCTGTCTTGAAAATGGCGATTTCTTTATAACCTTTCTTTTCATTGTTCACGAACTCGCCGCTTGCCACGCGGATAATGTAGTCGACGAAACGTTCGCAAGTCTTTTCCATCGGTTCGTTTTCAAGGATAACGCCGGCGTTGAAGTCAATCCAGCCCGGTTTGTTCTTGGCGAGGGTGGAGTTGGTGGAAATCTTCATGGTCGGTACGTACGTTCCGAACGGCGTTCCGCGGCCTGTTGTAAACAATACCATGTGGCATCCGCACGAAGCCAGGGCGGTGGCGGCAACCAGGTCATTTCCCGGAGCGGAAAGCAGGTTCAGGCCTTTTACTTTCAGGCGTTCGCCATAAGGAAGTACACCTTCCACATAGCTCTTGCCGCACTTTTGGGTGCATCCCAAAGCCTTGTCTTCCAGTGTGGAGATACCACCAGCCTTGTTGCCCGGCGACGGATTCTCACCTACCGGTTCGCCATGCGAGAGGAAGTATTCCTTGAAGTCGTTAATCAGCTTTACGGTTTCTTCAAACAGTTCTTTGTTGCGGCAACGGTTCATCAGGATTGTTTCCGCACCGAACATTTCGGGCACTTCCGTCAATACACTCGTACCGCCTTGTGCAATGAGGAAGTCGGAGAACATGCCCAGCAGCGGATTAGCCGTAATGCCGGAGAATCCGTCGGAACCGCCGCATTTCAAACCTACACGCAATTCGCTCAGAGGCACGTCCACACGTTCGTTCTTGCTGGCTTTCGCGTAGAGTTCGCGCAGCAGTTTCATACCTTCTTCGTATTCGTCGCCCACTTTTTGCGTCACCATGAACTTTACACGGTCGGAATCGTATTCACCCAAAAACTCGCGGAATACATCCGGCTGGTTGTTTTCGCATCCCAAACCTACCACAAGCACGGCGCCTGCATTGGGGTGTAGCACCATGTCGCGCAGTATTTTCTTGGTGTTTTCGTGGTCGTCGCCCAGTTGCGAACAGCCGTAGTTGTGCGGGAATGCCATGATTGCATCCACGCCTTTGCCGTCTGTCTCGCGGCGCAGGCCTTCTGCCAGTTGGTTGACAATGCCGTTTACGCAACCCACCGTGGGGATAATCCATATTTCGTTGCGTACTCCCACATCGCCGTTTTTGCGGCGGTATCCTTTAAATGTCAGGTCCTTGTGCGGAATGTCCAGTTTCACTTCGGTGGGGTTGTACGTATATTCCAGCAGTCCGGCAAGATTGGTCCTGATGTTGTTTTCGTTCATCCAGTCGCCTTGTTTCCGTGCGGTGCGGGCGTGTCCTATGGGATAACCGTATTTAATTACATTCTCGCCTTCCGCAAAATCTTTCAGCGCGAATTTATGTCCGGCGGGGATATCCTCGTTCAGGATGATTTCCTTGTCGTCTACTATGAGTTTTTCACCGGCCGGAAGTGCTGTGATAGCCACCGCAACGTTGTCGGCCGAGTTGATTTTCAGGTACTTTGTTTCCATATACTATGTTTTAATTGGTTTCGTTCGATAGTGTCGTATTACAGTTCCATTGCCTGATTGCCCGGCACTCTTATCTGTTATAATAGAATTCTATATTTTCTTTTGTCAGCAAGTCAATCGGCATGAAGTTCTCCCTTGCGATTTCTTTTTTCAGAATCAGGTGGTCGCACAGCGCTTTGATGCCGTCGAAGCCCTGCAGGGTAGGCTGTTGGGCGATAAGGAAGAAAATGCTTCCTTCTTTCAGGCAGTCCACATTGCGTTTCAGCAGGTCGTACCCCATAAGGTTGAAATCCGTTTTCCGGTGTCTTTGCAGGTACTCTCCGATGATGTATGCTTTGGAGTTGAATGTGATGCCGTTCTTTACGGTGGGATGGGCGCGGAAGAAATCATCCAGCATCTGTGCATCTTCACCGTCGCGTTTGGCGTGCAAGTCCAGTTCCCAGATGCGACAGCCGGGATGATGCTCGCGCATATATTCTCGGAAACCGATTTCCCGTCGTTCCTGTTGGTTCGAACCTACAATGCCTTCGTTTATCTTGCGGAAGATAACGATTTCCTGTGCATCCTCACCGGCAAGCAGCATCAGCATACGTGCGGCAAAATATCCGCTTTGGTGCGAATTCTGTCCGAAGAAGGAGAGGGCGGGAGCTTCCTTGATGTTCGAGTCTATATATATATAAGGTATATCCAGCTTTTCAAGTTCATCGGTAAAGGGAGTGGTGTACTGCGGGGCAGTGGGGGCAAACAACACACCGTCAGGCGTCATTTCCACGATACTGCTGGCTTCCCGGGCGAAGGAGCGGTAATCGTACGGGTCGTAGTACCTCAGCTTCACGGTGATGTTGAAATCCGAGTAGGTAGTCAGCGCTTCGTGTATGCCGCTTTCCACTTCGGTCCAATATTCTCCGGTTTCGTGCTGGGGTAGCAGGCAGGCAAAGGCGTACTTCTTGTTGGAAGCCAATGCGCTGGCGTACATATTGGGCTGGTAGTTCAGTTTCTCCAGAATTTCTTCCACGCGTTTGCGGCTGGCTTCCGACACTCCGCTACGTCCGTGGATAACGCGGTCTACGGTTCCTACCGACACATCGGCCATCTTGGCGATGTCTTTGATTCTTATTCTTTCCGGCGTATTCATGGTTTTACTCATGGTTTTTTGTGCCCGTGCACAATAATAATCTAAATATTTTCGATACAAATATATAACAATTTTTGTAATTACGAAAATTGTTGTATCTTTGTGCCCGCACACGAAAGCTATGAAGAACAAGCTGTCTTTTAGTTTACTCTGCATGGTATCAGGTGTTTAGCTTTTTAATAGGAGCTGATGTGATAATTTGAAAGAAACAATTTAATCATAGTATTTAATAAAAACATAGAATTATGGGAAAGAAAGTCGTTACATTAGGTGAGATTATGTTGAGACTGTCCACTCCGGGCAACACTCGTTTCGTACAGTCCGATTCTTTTGATGTAGTATATGGCGGCGGTGAGGCTAACGTTGCTGTCAGCTGTGCAAACTACGGTCATGATGCTTACTTTGTAACAAAATTGCCGAAACACGAAATCGGTCAGTCGGCAGTGAACGCTTTGCGCAAATATGGTGTAAAGACAGACTTCATCGCACGTGGTGGCGACCGCGTAGGTATCTATTATCTGGAAACCGGTGCATCTATGCGTCCCAGCAAGGTGATTTACGACCGTGCCCATTCTGCAATTGCTGAAGCCGATGCAGCAGATTTCGATTTCGACGCTATCATGGAAGGTGCAGATTGGTTCCACTGGTCAGGTATCACTCCCGCTATCTCCGACAAGGCTGCCGAACTTACCCGTCTGGCTTGCGAAGCTGCCAAGCGTCACGGCGTTACGGTATCGGTAGACCTTAACTTCCGTAAGAAACTTTGGACAAAGGAAAAAGCTCAATCCATCATGAAACCGTTGATGCAATACGTAGACGTTTGCATCGGTAACGAAGAAGACGCCGAACTCTGCCTCGGTTTCAAACCCGATGCCGATGTAGAAGGCGGTAAGACAGATGCAGAAGGCTACAAAGGCATCTTCAAGGCTATGGCTAAGGAATTCGGTTTCAAATACGTTATTTCTACATTGCGTGAATCATTCTCGGCAACGCACAACGGTTGGAAAGCAATGATTTACAACGGTGAGGAATTCTACGAATCAAAACGTTACGATATCAATCCGATCATCGACCGTGTAGGTGGCGGTGACTCTTTCTCAGGCGGTATTATCCACGGTTTGCTGACTAAGCCCAACCAAGGCGCTGCCCTCGAATTCGCAGTGGCTGCTTCCGCTTTGAAGCACACTATCAACGGTGACTTTAACCTCGTTTCAGTTGAGGAGGTAGAAGCGCTGGCAGGCGGTGACGCAAGCGGTCGTGTACAACGCTAATGATTTTTTTTTTCAGGCACGGATTTCACGGATTCCGGTGTAATAATCACGCAAAGAACACGCTACTAATCCGTGTCTGAAAGAATAGAAAAAGAGTTATTTCCATACATTAAATTACTGATTAATACAATGGCAAAATTTGATAAAATAGCCGTATTGAACAAAATTGGTTCAACCGGTATGGTTCCTGTATTCTACCACAAAGATGCAGAAGTGGCAAAGAAAGTAGTGAAAGCTTGTTACGATGGTGGTGTTCGTGCATTCGAGTTTACCAACCGCGGTGACTTTGCTCACGAAGTATTTGCAGAAGTTGTGAAGTTCGCAGCTAAAGAATGTCCTGAAATGGCTATGGGTGTAGGTTCTATCGTAGACCCTGCTACTGCGGCACTGTACCTGCAATTGGGTGCAAACTTCATTGTAGGCCCGTTGTTCAACCCCGAAATCGCTAAGATTTGCAACCGCCGTCTGGTGGCTTACACTCCGGGATGCGGAAGCGTTTCAGAAGTAGGTTTCGCACAGGAAGCAGGTTGCGACCTTTGCAAGATATTCCCGGGTGATGTACTGGGTACTAAACTTGTAAAAGGCCTGTTGGCTCCGATGCCGTGGTCTAAGCTGATGGTTACCGGCGGTGTGGAACCGACACAGGAAAACCTGACTTCTTGGATTAAAGCCGGCGTATTCTGCGTAGGTATGGGTTCCAAGCTCTTCCCGGGCGACAAGGTTGCTGCCGAGGATTGGACTTACGTTACGGAGAAATGTAAGGAAGCTTTGGCTTACATTGCAGAAGCAAGAAAGTAATTATTATATTTCATTTTGTTTAAAGGTGTTTAAAGGGGACAACCATCGAGGTGCTACGGCACTTCGGTGGTTTGTTTTTTTATACCCGGTGTAATGCTTTCGGGGGATAGTGTGTCACATTGGTAGCATTTTAACTGTTTACAAGTGTAAAAGATACGCTTAATCTCTAAAACAATGTTATAAAACATACACTTCTTTCCCCTACTGTTTGCGCACACGGAAAAAAGTATTACCTTTGCAATGCAGTTGGGAAATTGCTCTTATAAAAGAATAAAAAGATAAAGTTTTCAGTATAGGTAATTAGTTAAGAGGTAAAAAGATTGAATTAATTCATAGGTAAAAGTTTTAGATTAAAGTAGGTAATTAGAAAAAGGTAAAAGTTAAACATTAAGTGTTATTTAATAGGTAATTGAAGTTTGTTTTTTAGAGGTAAAAAGAAAGATTGATTTTCAGGTAACAAAATTGATGCAAGTAAAAAAGAAAAGCCTTTGGGCTTTTCTTACACGAGGCGAGGGGTTCGAAAGAGCTTGCTCGTTTTTTTATTTCTGCATTTTATGCCCACTTTTTTGTATATTCTGTCCAAACTCTTCCCGTTTTTTGTATCTTTGTAACGAATGTCCTGCAGGCAGGCTTTCCGGAACATAGAACAACAGGCTTAAATTGCATGGATTTTGGAACACTTGTTATATACTCTTGATTGGTTGCTATACATTTTATTCGCGATAAATGTGGCATATCTGCTGGTGTGCAGTCTGGCATCGCTGTGCCGTTACAAGCCGTTCGTTACCGCACCGGCCCGGACAAGCAAGCGTTTTGCTGTGTTCATTGCCGCTTATCGCGAAGATGCGGTTATATTGCCTACCGTGCATGCCTGTCTGGCGCAGGATTATCCGGACGACAGATACGATGTTGTGGTTATTTCGGACCACATGTTACCCGAAACCAATGCGGTTTTGTCTTCACTTCCCATAAAGCTGCTTCAAGTCGATTTTGAGAAGAGCACCAATACCAAATCCCTGCAAGCAGCCCTCGGATATCTGGACAAAGCCGCTTACGACATAGCATTGGTAATAGATGCGGATAACATTATTGCTCCTTCCTACCTGTCCGAGCTAAACGATGCTTTCTCCGTGTCCGGCGTCCGGGTGGTACAGACACATCGCGTGGCCAAGAATCTGAATACCGGTATGGCCTATCTGGATGCAATCAGCGAGGAGATAAACAATTCCATATTCCGTTTGGGACATGTCAATTTGGGAATGTCGGCGGCTCTGATAGGTTCGGGGATGGCCTTTGAATATCCCTTGTTTTACGATGCGATGATGGATAACACCTCTGTGGGCGGTTTTGACCGCGTGCTGGAAATGAAGCTTCTTTATAAAGGCATACACATCCATTATCTGCCCGATACTATCGTCAGGGACGAGAAGATACAGAAAGCAAACAGTTTTTACAGGCAGCGCCGCCGTTGGCTGTCCGCCCAGTATTACAGCTTCTTTGAATTTGCCAATCACCTGCTACCTGCCATTCGCAGCGGGAAGTGGGACTTCTGCGATAAGCTTTATCAGCAAATCTCTCTTTCCAGAGTGTTGCTGCTGGGCTTTGTGTTCATAATCTCCCTTGCACAATCCCTGTTCGCGTCTCCGTCGGCCTGTAAATGGTGGGGGATTTTCATATTGTTGCTATTGGCGCTGACTCTCGCCATTCCCCGCAAATATTGGAAATGGCGTTTGCTGAAAGCGGTTTGTTGGGTTCCTTACTCTTTCCTGCTGATGCTTTTGAACCTGTTCCGGCTAAAGGAAGCGAACAGGCGGTTTATTCATACCACGCACGGAGTCGATTGAAAGATTATGCCATGGAACGGAACATCCCCGAAATATCAGTGATAGTACCTGTATATAACGTCGAGCAATACTTGGCCGAATGTATAAGCAGCATTTTATCGCAAACGTTTACTGATTTCGAGTTGCTGTTGGTAGATGACGGCAGCCCGGACCGTTGCGGGGAAATCTGTGATGAATATGCGGAGAAGGATAAGAGGGTAAGAGTTTTCCATCAGGAAAATGCAGGGTTGAGTTGCGCCCGGAACAAAGGGCTGGAGCACGCATCGGGGACTTATATTGCATTTGTCGATTCGGACGATTACGTCACTTCCACCTATTTGCAAGAGCTTTACGCATCATTGCCTGCCGATAAGTCTCAAAGAGGAACGGTAATCTGCGGGTTCGATAAACTGTTTCCCGACGGCTCTTTGCATACCGTTCATGTTCCGCAACAAACCATCTTGCCTACGGACTGTTCGCGTGTGCTTGCAGAGCTGGTTGGAAAGCACGTAATGTATGCTTGGGCAAAGCTGTATGACAACAGGCTGATAAAGGAACACGGTATCCGGTTTGTTCCTGCTGTGTCGGGACTGGAAGATATGCTCTTTATGCTCGACTATCTTCCTTATTCGGACTTTCTGCTTATCCGCGATATTTCCAATTATATATATAGGGTAGGATATTCTATGGCTACATTATCCACTTGCATAAAAGATTTCCGCAGCGAATACGCTGCTTTTTCCAACTATCTGGAAAGAGTATGCCGATATAAGGAAACATATCGGTTGGAGGATTCCTCTTTGGTCAGGGTATGGGATTCATTAACGGTGTTTTTTCATAAAATCCTGTTGGCGGTCTATAAGAAAGAGAATCATTATAGCCGAAAAGAGCGGATTGTTTTTTTGCGTCAGTTACTTTCATCCCACAGGAGGTGGATAGAAGAATGCTTCTCTCCCCAATATAAGGCGGATAAGTTCTCAAGGTTTTTGCTGGTCAATGTCGGTGCGGTTGCTTTTGATGTATGGATGCGCTGCCTGTGGGGAATTAAGTTCAGGTATATGTTTGGAGCGGAAAGATGATAGAACAATGTGTCATATCTGTAATAATACCGGTCTATAAGGCAGAAAAATACCTTTCCCGTTGTATCGCAAGTCTGCTTGCCCAGTCTTTTACGGCTTTTGAATTGTTGCTAATCGATGACGGCAGTCCTGACAACAGCGGCAAGATATGCCATGACTGGGCCGAAAGAGACTGCCGCATCCGTGTGCTGCATCAAACGAATGCAGGTGTCAGTGCGGCCCGCAACAAGGGGTTGGATGAAGCGAAAGGAGAGTATATCGTTTTTGTCGATTCGGACGATTATGTAGGTACGGACTATCTGAAACATCTCTATGAGGAAAGACCTTTGGAACAGGACTCCATTGTAGTACAGGGTTTTACAATTGTGTCGGAGCAGGCGGACAGGCAATATACAACCTCTTTTATTCCATCGGTCTATACCGGTAGAGACGTCAGGGAGCTGTTTCTCAATGATGAAATGCGGGATATGCGGGGGCCGGTTGCCAAACTTTTCAGCCGGGTTCTCATTGAGCGGTTGGGGCTACGCTTTCCAGTAGAGATTTCTTTCGGTGAAGATACGATATTCAACTTTCAATATTTGTTTCATTGCCGGCAGGTGGTTGTAGGCAGCCATGTAGATTATGTCTATTGCGACGTACCCGGTTCTTTGACAAAGCGTCTGAATGATTTTGCATCGGAGTATGCAACTTTCAAATTATATAAATCGATTACTGTACGGCTTGCCGGAAAGTTAGACTTGAATGTGGCGGATATGAGAACTGCTTTCTCCTTTGTCGTGCTGTTTTTCCAGCGTGCATTGATTGCCGACTATCGCTCTGCCGGGAAAGTTCCTTTCTCATTACGGACACAACATTTGCGCCGGTTGGCAGCGGAACAGCGCTCTTTCATGAAAGAGTTTTATCATCCCGGATATAAAGCGGACAAGTGGGGCAGGCAGTTCCTGTTGCATGGTTTCTGCTTTTGTTATAATCTCTATATGTCCATACTTTGCAGTTGCCGGTTCAGGTACGTATTCGGTTATCCCGAAAAGGCATAGGGCAGGTCTGGTTTCATTTTACGATAAGAAGAAATGGAAATTCTATATTCAATCATTATTCCCCATAAGGACATACCTTGCCTTTTGCAACGGTGTCTCGATTCCATTCCGCCCAGGGACGATGTGCAGATTATCGTGGCAGATGATGACAGTTCTCCGGATGTTGTGGACTTTGCTCATTTTCCGGGCAGTGACAGGACGGATGTGGAGATTCTCTTTACCAAAGAGGGCAGAGGAGCCGGTTATGCCCGTAATTGCGGACTTGCCAGAGCCAAAGGCAGATGGCTGGTATTTGCGGATGCCGATGATTTCTTTCTGCCCGGCTTCCTGAACGTATTGGATACTTACCGGAATACGGACTATGACTTGATTACGTTCCGTGCGGAAACAGTCGATTCGGATACACTGGCTCCGGTTCCGTCACGCCAGGTCCATAACGGGAAAATAGCGGAGGATATGGACCTTGAAATTCTGAAATACCGTAACGACGTACCCTGGGCTAAGATGGTTTCCGCAGAATTGGTACGCAGATACCGTATTCGCTTTGATGAAACGGTTGCTGCCAACGATGCCATGTTTGCCGCTTATGTGGATTACCATGCCCGTAAAGTAGCGGCATGTTCCGGGTATGTTTATTGTGTCACAGTCAGAAAAGATTCATTGCAGTATGGAGTGCGGTCAGACACTCTTCTTGCCCGTGTAAAGGTTGCTTGCCGTTACAACCGCTTTTTGCTGGATATAGGGCGTAGCGATAAGATGCTTTACAGTTATTCCCGTGTGACGGATTGCCGCAAGCACTTCGGCAGTAAAGGATATTGTAGAGCTTTGTGTATTTATCTTCGGTTTGAAAGTTGGAAAAACATATACAGGACTTTTGCAGAACTGTTGAAAAGTAAGTTTCATTGTACTTCCATAACCAAGGTTTTATAAATAATGTTTTACAATGTCAGAATCCCGCCTCCATAAAAGCTATCTGAATGCGCGTGTCAATGTATTCTTTTACCTTGTCACCCTTTTCATCTCCTTTTTCTCCAGGAAGATATTTCTTGAGAAACTGGGGGCGGACTTTGTCGGGCTGACGAGTACGATGCAGAACCTGCTTGGCTTTCTCAATCTGGCGGAGCTGGGCATCGGAGCTTCCATCGGCTATGTGCTTTACAAACCGATTTTCGACGGAAACCGGGACAGGATAAAGGAGATTGTCTCGGTACTGGCTTATCTCTATCGTAACGTAGGACTGCTGATTTTGGGTGCGGGCTTGCTTTTGGCCTGCTTCCTGCCCTATATATTCGCCGATGCCGGCATTCGCCTCGGAGTAATCTATTTTGCTTATTTTGCATTTTTGACTTCCGCTCTCATCAGTTATTTTGTTAATTACCGGCAAACCCTGCTGGGCGCCGACCAGCGCAACTATGTAGTCACCGTTTATTTTCAAACGGCCAATATCATCAAGATTCTCCTGCAAATAGCATTGGTATGCTACGTGGGCAGTCTTTATCTGTGGATAGCCATTGAACTGACATTCGGCATTTTGTACTCGTTCATACTGAACTGGAAGATAAACCGGGTATATCCGTGGCTGAAGTGCAGTGTATCGGAAGGCAGACTGAAATATCCGGAGAATAGGATTATCGTGCGTAAAGCCCGTCAGATGTTTGTACATAAGCTGGCGGGAATGGGCAGAACGCAGCTTTTGCCTTTTCTGGTCTACGCATTTACTTCATTGAAACTGGTGGCGTATTACGGCAACTATATGCTGCTGCTCACCAAGCTGAATCAGTTTGTCGATAACTTTTTGGGCAGTACCGGCGCAGGGGTGGGCAGCCTGATAGCCGAGGGGGATATGAAGCGTATCCAGCAGGTATTTTGGGAGTTGAGCTCATTGCGCGTAAGCATTCGGCCTCGTGCGTGTTTCTCTCCAAGTTATAATAAAGTCAAAAGCCAGACGAAGCATGTCTGGCTTTTGACTTTATTATAGCTTTCCTGTTTATCCTTTCCAATTAAATGGCAGTAAATCGGTGTAATCGTTTTTCTCTTCTCTTTCTTTCTCCTGTACCCTAATCAGCACGTCCTGCATCCATAGTTTTGGGTTCACCTTATTTTCCCTACAGCATCCCATCAGTGAAAAGAAAATTGCCGCTGCATGTGCTGCCTCATGTGATCCGGAGAAGAGCGTATTTTTTCTGTTTAAAGTCAACGGCCTTATAGAACGCTCCACCGGATTATTGTCAATGCAGAACTGTGCGTCATTGACATATCCGGACAGTTGTTCAAAGCGTGTGTACATATAGAAC